>Ga0114974_10002376_pt1 | contig 14446 bp, 23 predicted proteins | sample S_130206_EF_Meta_FD_87318 | JGI IMG/M metagenome (GOLD analysis project Ga0114974, IMG submission 87318) | Freshwater microbial communities from Lake Simoncouche, Canada to study carbon cycling - S_130206_EF_MetaG | ecosystem: Environmental > Aquatic > Freshwater > Lake | place: Lake...
ATCTTTTTAATTTGACTTTCTGTGAATATATATTTTTTCATAATGTGTTACTTTGATTTAAGGTATATTGATAAATATCCCGCTAAACGACTACCTCTCTCTACTAAAAAATCTTTTTGTGTTTGTGTTAGTTTCTTTTTAGTTCTATAATCAATTCCCATGGTACCGATACATTTGTCTGTTACAATATCAAATAATCCAATTGCAAATGTTGCATTTGTTCCCGTGGCCTCAGCCGCAGATTTTAATCCAAAAGTTGCAATTTCCTCATCTTTAAAATCGGGGACCCACAAATGTTTATTTTCCATAATGTGGTTCATTGATCTTGAATATAACGATAGTGGAATATCGGTGAATAAATGAATAACACTACCGATTCCAGGTTTAGTATCTTCATATGTAATTGAGAACTTTTGAATTGATTTGTTGGTGTGAAGAAAATGACCACCATTGTGAAACTGACAAATCCAAATTCTATCGGCGTCTAACATATCTCTAATTTCCGATATTTCATCAAAAATAACCAAGTTTCTTTCAATATCATCTCTTACGATGTCTTTTGATACTGGTTTAGATAGTTTAGCTTTTACATACTCAAGTCCTGCTGGACCAACTAATGCTGTGATGACAGCAACTAAAATCATACCAATCAATTCCATTGTGTGTTGTTCCATAGTAATAATTCTATAAATAGTATAACATAAAATAAAGTTTCCAATTTTTTTAGTGTCGTCGACCCGAAATCCCAAATTAATTTTTATCTGACAAATAGACATACTCTTTTTTAGTGTTTTTACAATCTATATGTTATTTATTTTTGTTGTCGGGGGACAAAATAAACATATATAAATTAATATACGGGAGATTTCACAAACTCCCCTTTTTTATGTATATTAGGTAAGATATGAGTAAGATAATTAACTTTTTTGGTGGTCCTGGCATAGGTAAATCCACACAAGCATCAGGTTTATTTACCGAGATGAAAAAACACCACATGAGTGTTGAATACACGTATGAATTTCCTAAGGAGGTTGCTTGGGAAGGAAACGTATCTCAATTAAAGGATCAGTTCTTTATTACTGCAAATCAACATAGAAACATTAGTCGTCTTTATGGTAAGGTAGATTATATCATTGTTGATTCACCGATAGTATTGGGTTGTTTCTACGAACAACGATACGGTGAAGGTTACCCAGCATCACACTATTCAATGTCAGGTTTAAGTAATTTTCTTTGGGAGTTATTTAAAAAATATGACAATATAAACATTTTATTAAAAAGAAACGATGAGACATATGATACAAATGGTAGACTTCAGGATTTACAAGAAGCTATCGAAATTGATGAGGATATTAAGCAAACATTGGATGTTAATAACATACGGTATTGCGAATTTTCTGTTAATAATAATACTGCTTTTGACATTTACGGCTATTTAATAGAAAACAATTTATGAGAAAAAGAGTAGGGAGTTATGTGGGTATTACATTGATGACTTTAATGTTATTATTAATAACAGTGTTCACTTTTGCACAAGACGTGGTAGTATTAAGACATACAAATTACACGTCACATTATTCAAAATCAAAGAAATATCCAGTAATGGTTGAGTGGTGGATTACAAAGGCTAAAATAGGTTGTCCTACTCCATTAGCGAGAAAAGACAATTTCAAACCCGACCCAAAATTACCAATTGAAACCGATTTACTTGAAGATTATAAGGGTTCAGGAACTGATAGAGGACATATGATGCCAGCAGCTGAGAACTTATGTCAAACACCCGAAGTTCAAGACGAGTGTTTTTATTTCTCAAATATGGCGGCACAATATCACTCATTAAATGCAGGTGACTGGAAAAGTGTTGAAATGTTAGAAAGACAAATATCATTAGAAAGTGATAGTGTTCATGTTTGGTGTGGTAATTTTGGTGAAGCTAAACGTATTGGCAAAGTTGCGGTTCCAACTAATTGTTGGAAGGTAATATATGTTGTTAAAACCAAAGAATGGTTTTGTTATTTGTTCAACAATAACACATCTAAACCTGATGGAATTAATAATAATAGAGTTGAGAAAACAGACATTGAAAAATTAACACATTTTAAATTTAAATAATGTTAAATAAAGAATTAGTAAATTATCAGGATAGACTTTATTATATTTTTAAAAAATTAAAACAGGATCGTATTGTTGAAGGTTCCGTTAATGATTTAAGGGAACGATGGGGTTGTGATATTGTTGTTAAAAGTAGAATTAACAATGATGATACTCTTCTTTTTTTGATTGAGATTCCTGAAGCTGAGATTGTAAATTAATTACATATTTTTCTTAATATATCTAATACACATTTTTGTGTATTTGTCTTCATTTCTTTTTGCTTCCTTCTCTAAAGGATTTTGTGAATAATAATGAGTCTTTTCGTAATCCCTATATCTTGTTCTAGATTGAAGATAATGGGTATATTCATGGATCATGGTCGAAACAATGTCGTGTATTGTTATAGTATTAGGTAGATAAAGTGTAATTGTGTTTCTCCAAAAACAATAGTTTCCGTAAATGTCGAAATTACCAAACTTTCTTTTTCTTTCACTTACTTTAAACCTCAACTCGGTTCGTTTTCTATCACATAAACCAAAATAATCCTTACACCACTCTAAGGCTTTTTCGGCGTAATATACTTTGGATCCTATGTCGATAGTTCTAGCCATTGTTTGTTTTATCTATTTTCTCAACCTTTATTGTTCTTGTTGTTTTTTTAGGTGTTTTTGTAAATTCGTTAACCGCATCAAAATTTTGGGCAATATCATTTAAAATTGCCGCAAATTCATAATTTTCAGACTCTTCATTCCTTTTCCATAGAACACTAACAAAACTCCTCAACTCTAAATCAGTTAATTTTGCCCTAACCGATAATGATTTTTTCATAAGTTTAAAAACCATATATAAAACGCCCATTTTCTTATCTTGACTCAAATTAAAGTAATTACTGACTGTAACGTTGCTTAAAATACTGGAGCTAACGGTTTCTAAAAATGAAATAAATGATGGGTGATTGATGTTTACTTTCATAATACCTTTTTCGTTTAAAATAAATACTTCCTTAAAAGTTATAAAATGGAAAAGGGGATAAGTTTTTTATTCTTTATCCCCCTTTCAGTTATTAAATAGTTTGGGTTATTTTCCCCATTTACCGTTTTTTACTAATTGAGCAATAATGGAATAAACCGATAGGTCTTGGTAGGTGTCGTCTACCGCCTCTCCTACGTTGTCCTGAGCCCCTAAAACGACGAGTTGTTTAATCCTTTGGATCTTATCGTTCATACGGAACCAAAGTCCCATTTGAGACAATTTACGATCTTCCTCCTTACTTAAATCCTTACCTAAGGCGATATTATCTGGACCATAATTGGACTGTTTCTTACAAAACGTCTCATATTGGTCTCTCATTATTTTTTTGAATTCTTTGGTCATTTCGGGGTACTTTTCCTCAATTTCTTTGATGACCGGATTTACTTGTGATTTCTCTTCAGACATAAAATATCATTTATATTATAATATAATGAATTTCTTTTGTAATACAAAATATTTATATAAAAACATATACACATGGCTTCTAAGAAATACAAGGAAATGCAGGATTCAGGTGAAAAACCACATTCTGTTCAACCTAAACACAAACAATTGATTAAAATGTTAACTTTCAGGGTTGTACCGGCCTATTACAAGGAAATTGAAAAGGTGGCTAATCACCAAGATATAACCGTTTCAAAATTAATCAGAACTTATATTAAGGATGGTATGAAAAAAGATGGTGAATTAACTGATAGAGAAGAAAAAAGCTTCGGTTTATAGTAAATTTTATGGAAAAACAAATTATTACCGAAAGTCAGGTAAAAAACATATTAGATAAGATTCTAATGGAAGAAACATCCAAAGTTTCTCGTAATGAATTTAGTCGAGTTCAGTTCAAGATTGAAGAATTACAAAATTCATTGAATGAGACAGTTAAAGAATTGAGAAAATTAGAAGATTCAATACCAAGAGGATTACAAAACCTAACAAAATCAAGAATTTCAATGATTTCATCAAATTTGATCAATTCACAGAAGTTAATTGCGATAGTTAAAGATAAAATAAGAAATTATAAGAGAACCTTATACTCTCAAACAATAGAAGAAAAAAAGAAATAATGAAAAAAACACTTAACGAAGAAATCAGTAGAATTAAACAAGTTATGGGCTGCTGCAAGGGTAAAATTAACGAAGATATTGAAGCCGGATCACAACAAGAAGCTCAAATGATTCAAATGGCGGCACAAGACATTGAAGAAATGGGTATAACTGATGATGATTTACAGATGAATGATACCCCTAGTTTGGGTGAAATTAAACAAAAAATTGCCGATGAAGTCATTAATCCATTCTTAAAAACGGCAAACGCATCTGACTTAAAACAAGCAATTATAGGTCTTAAATCGTTAAAGAATAACCCGCCAGAAGAACCGGTAAGTGATACCACAACACAAGACAATCAACAACCTTTAAATGAACAAATATTTGGTGACGATAACTCAATAGTAAACATATTTTTAGATGCATTAAAAGTATTGTTTGTTGTTCAAGGGCCTCCAGGTATGGCTATATTTAAAACTTTAGGTTGGGCACCGTACGTACAAATTATGACCGCTTGGTTTATTTTATTTGCTTTTAAATGTTATATCTATAATATGTTTGGTAACAACACAAATAACATAATTAATAAGTTGGTACAAATTATCACATTAGATTTTAAAAATATATTCTCAAGTGACCCGTACGTTAAAGGATGTGGTTTAAAATTTTATTAATATATGAAACTAATCGATATTTTACTTGAGTCTACCGAACCAAAATCTTTTGATGAGTTTTCTGCGAAGAGATTAAAGGGAGCAACCAAGATTACAGAAGATTGTAAGAAAAAAGGTGGTGCCGCTATGTTGACATATCACCATTATGTGGTAAAATTACCATATTATAAGAAATCTTCCGAAGGTAAGTTCAAATTAGATGAGGCAAAAACAGAATTTAAAGAAAATCTCGATAAATTGTGTAAATTGACGGAAACCGTTGATATCCAACAAGTTGAGTTTCAAAAATTAGTAGGTTTAATTGAAGTTTTGGGAGAATTAATTATAAAACATAAATAATATAAGATGAAGAAGAATTTAAACGAAGAAATTAACAATATTAGAACCATGATGGGTCTTGAAGAACAACTTTTAAAAGGATTGGGTAATAAAATTAAAACAGGCGTTAACAAAGTTGCTCAAACAATTTCTGATAAGGTAAAACCTCAACAACAACAGACTCAATCTCAACCATCACAAGAAAAAAGTAAAACCTACGAAGAAATACGTGCGGAATATAGTAAAGTTAATTATGATATGACCAATATGAGAGGATTTGGTGAAGGTTCATCACGTGATGAACATATTGCTAGACAGATGGGTGAATTTAACGGTAGAGCTGCAATTTTGAAAAAAATGGGTAAACAAAACGCTCAATTCGGATCAACAATTTACTACGGAGACAACGATGAATACGCACCAAAGATGTTTGTGACTAAAGACGGGATATACAATTATTTAGTGGTGATGGAAAAAACAGATTAATCTTTTATTAGTTTTTTACCCTTTTTAGTTAGAAAAAACATCTCTTCAGTGTTCTCATCTTGATATGAATCAACTAATCCTTGCTCCTTTAGGTCATAAAGAACACTACCAGCAACTAATTCCTTTAAAATTACTTCAAATTCCTCATCGTCAAATAAGAAAATAGGTAATTCTTCATCAAAATCTAAATTACCGTCAATAAACTTACTTGTTAATTTATCACATAGATATTTTCTAGCAAAATCCAAAGATTCAATTTCATAATCTTTAAAAAACCCATCTAAAGATTCTATTATCTCATTAGCCTTCTCAATAACTATTGGTTGGTAGATTGTTTCCATTATCATTAATTTATTATATAAATAATACCTAAAATTCTTTGTAAAAAAAAATAAGGGTTGGAAATGTGTATAAGTTTCCTTATATTAGTGTATAAAATATACATAATGGGAAATGGTAAAATTTTTGTTCAGATTGCGTCTTATAGAGACCCACAATTAATTCCAACAATTAAAGATTGTTTAGAAAAAGCTAAAAATCCTAAAAAATTGGTCTTTTCAATTGCTTGGCAACATTCATCTGAAGATTTATGGGATAATTTGGATGAATTTAAAGGGGATAAAAGATTTAGAATTGTTGATATTGATTATAAAGATTCTAAAGGAGCTTGTTGGGCAAGAAATCAATTGCAACAAAATTATAAAGATGAAGAATATACCATTCAATTAGATTCACATCATAGGTTTGCACAAAATTGGGATGAAGATTGTATTAATATGGTTAAACAGATGCAAAAGAAGGGTCATAAGAAACCTTTATTAACGGGTTATGTATCTTCATTTGATCCTGATAATGATCCAGCCGGTAGAATACAACAACCATGGAAAATGAACTTTGATAGATTTATTCCTGAAGGTGCGGTGTTCTTTTTACCTGCAACAATCGATGATTATAAAGAAAGAACAGAGCCATTACCTGCAAGATTTTATTCCGCACATTTTGCGTTCACAGTTGGTCAATTCGTTAAAGAAGTTCCACACGATCCTGAATACTATTTTCACGGAGAAGAAATATCTATCGCCGTAAGGGCATACACATGGGGGTATGATTTATTTCACCCACACAAAACGGTTGTTTGGCACGAATACACTCGTAAAGGTAGAAAAAAACAATGGGATGATGATCCACAATGGGTAACAAAAAATGTTGATTGCCACAGAAGAAACAGAAAACTTTTTGAAATGGATGATGAGGTTAAGGATATTGATTTTGGTCCATATGATTTTGGAACAGAAAGAACATTAGAAGATTATGAAAGATATGCTGGTTTATCATTTAAAAAGAGAGCGGTACAACAATATACGATGGATAATAATTTAGCACCAAACCCACCATTATATGGTGATGATTTTATCGGATCGTTTATGAGAATTTTTAAACATTGTATCGACATTGGCTTCGATAAAATACCATTAAATGACTATGAGTTCTTAGTGGTTGCATTCCATGATGATAAAGATGAAACAATTTATAGAAGAGACGCAGACGAAGATGAAATACGAAGAATTAAAAACGATACAGAAGGATACGGTAAAATATGGAGAGAATTCCAAACAGATAGAAAACCAAAGTATTGGGTAGTGTGGCCATATAGTGCAACTAACGGATGGTGTGATAGAATAACTGGAGATTTGTAAAGTAGGTATTTAATAATATGATAGATAAGTTTTGTTTTTTGTCTGAGGCAAATTACCCAAATTATGTAAAAAGAATAAAAGAATTTAACATAAAAAGATTTTTAGAGTTAGATTTAAATATTCCATTTTATATCACCACAAATTTAAAAGAAGAATTTAAAGAATACGATAATCATCCGTTAATTAGGGTATATGATATTAATGATTTAAGATCATATAATAGTAAGTCATTAATTAATGAACCGTTACCTGAAGACCCAATAGGTCTATATCCCGCACGTTACCCTTGGAATTTACGAAGATTTATAATGAGGAAGGCGGTAGAAGATGGGTACACCGCATTATGTTTTTTAGAATGTGATACAAAAGTACATGATTCAGTTAATAAGGAAGAACTAACAAGTAGATTGGTTAGACTTTACGAACCCAATACGGTTAAAACATCTGCAGGTAGATTTGTATATAAAACTCGACATGAAGGTCAAGAATTATTCTATTATCATCAAAAATACATCGATGATTTAAATTTAAATTTTAGTGAAGATGATTACGATACCTTAGATGGAACAAATCAATTATTTTTTGGTAAAGATAAAGAAAGTTTAATTAACTTTTTTAATAATTGGGATGTTATTGCCGATTATGGTTACGAAAAACCTTATGGTTATAAAACAGGGTATTTATCAAACTTATCATTTGTTATACCAATGTCGGGCTATAAATTAATACATACTGAGACTCCATTTGTGACTCATCATGTATTTGAAGATAGATATTAAAATTAAATTATGTTTAGTATACTTGGTAATATTTTTGCCGACAAAGGATTTTATATAAATTTAAATTCATCAACAAATAGGAAGGAACATATTGATGAGTTAATTAAAAAATATGAAATAAAAAACTTTAATAGGTTTGAGGCTCTAACAGATGAAATGATTCAATTCTCATGTACAAAAAGTCATTTGGGTGTTTTTACACAATCATTAAATGATGATTTAGATATTATATTTGTTGCGGAGGACGATATTGATATACATGATGAGTGTTATTTACCCATAAAAAAAGAAAAAACATTTTTTAAAGATGTTATACAACAGGTAAATGAGGAAATGAAAAATGTGGAATGGGATGTTATATTATTTGGTTGTAATCCTCGATCTACAATTATACCAGTTACAGAAACTTTAGGGTTAATACATAAAAGTACAGGCGCTTGGGCTTACATTATTAAAAAAAGAGCATATAGTTTTTTATTAGAGAAATCAAACTATAGAAGCGATTTGATTGCAATTGATGATTATTTACCAATGTTAAATGAACATGGATTCGTTACATTAACCACTTTACCATTAACAATTGCTCACGCCGATGGGTTTGAATCAACCTTACAACCAAGGGGACCTGTACATTATACCGGATGGATACAAGGAAATTATCATAAATTTCTGTTCGATAATTACAAAGAAAATTTTACAGAAAAAAGAATTGAAAAAGAAACTACAATAGTCATTACGGGACATTTTGTTGAGGATTACCAATACTACTTAAATTATTTAATACATAGTATGCCGGAGGAATTAAAAAAATGTAAAATTTTAATTCACTACGATGAAACAAACGGATACGATATTAGGTGGGAAAAGGTGAGATTGCAAGCTTATTTTAGGGACCATATTAGTGAATTAAATGTAACACTATCAACTGGATTTGGTGGACTAATTAATAGTTTAAAGACAACAATTGATAAAATAAAAACACCATATTTTATTTTATTAGAACATGATTGGGTATTTCTTAAAAAAGATAATATTGATTTTTTATCTTTAAATGAGTCGTTTAATAATCACGATTTTATTAACGCGGTTTGGTTTTCAAAGGATGATAATGTAATGAGAGGATTTGATATTGCAACCGATGTTGATAACAATGTAACACCATTTGATTTAGAAAATAGAGTTAACGAAGTTAATTTAATAACAGTTTGTAGATGGTCCAATAATCCTGTAATGTTTAGATTATCTAAAATGAAAGAATGGTTTGAAAAATACATCGACAACGGACATATCGGAAACATACATCAAGGGCAACATAATGTAGAAGAAACTATGATCCCGACTTATAGAAAAATAATAAGCGAAAATAGATGGGATGATATTAAAGATAATTGGGGTACTTTTTTATATGGTAATTTAGGTGAGGGTCCATATGTCGGTCATACGGATGCATCTAGAAGATATCAAGGTTCTTCAAAATCAACACCAGAAATAAACGGAGAAGAATATATTAAAAACAACCCCTTATAATATGAATGTAAATTTTATAATAACATGTTACGATAGAGAATCATATTGGCCAGAATTAAAAAAAATAATTGAGTCTTATGAAACAATAAAACCACACATTGCATTATGTTATAATGGTTTAGATGAAAATTTTGAATGTGATTTTAGATGTGAATATAAGCCTAATGGTGGTAGAGGTAATGATAGACATCCACACGGAGTTGATTACGCGGATGCCGATTGTGAATTAACATTAGGTGGGTATAACGTGTTAAAATCAAACGGAGTTAATTTATGGGTAAAATTATCAATTGATAGTTGGTTATTAGATGAGAAAAAATTGGTTCAGATATTAGAAAATTTAGAGAATCAAGATTGTGCTTACGGAGGTAATACTTGGTATAAAAGAGTTAACATGTCTACCGACATATTTTTTGCTAACACTAAAACACATAACATTTTTGAAGATATGTTAAAATATAGTGTTGAATTTTTTGATTACTTATATTCAATACCAAATCCAGAAGGTTTTGAACATTTAATGTATTTTATTTCAAGACAATATGATAGATTAATAATAATGGATAGAGAACCATTAAATGCCGATGTGACTAGATGGTTTTGTTATAAATTAGGATGGACAATGTCGCATTTTTTAGATACAAATCTTAAATTTAAAGAAGAATATAAGTCTGATAATGAATATGTTACATTTACAAAAGTAGAAGGTACGGGAATACCTTATAACTTAGGAGAATCAAAACGTGAGATATGATTAATAAAATAATATCTTTTAATAATAATAGAATTGACTCTTCTATTATTAATAGTGACCAAATAAAAAATTTAGTTTTTTATTTGTTGGATACAATTGATAATAACATTGAAGGAGACATTGTTGAGTTTGGATGTTATGTTGGTGAATCCAGCAAATATCTAATGAAAACTTTATTAGAGACAAATTCAAATAAAAAACTTTTTGTTTATGATTCTTTTGAGGGGTTACCTCCGTTATCTAAATGGGAGGAGGGGACTGGATGGAGATCAGGTACATTGAAAAGTACGGAAGAAATTTTAATATCTAATTTTGAAAACAATAACTTACCAATTCCAGTTATTCACAAAGATTGGTTTAAAGATGTGCCGGAAGAAAAAATACCTGAAAAAATATCATTTGCATTTTTAGATGGGGATTTTTATGATTCAATATATGATAGTTTAAATAAAGTTTTTGATAGAGTAAGTGACGGAGGTTACATTTGTTTTCATGATTATCAAAGAAACGATTTACCGGGTGTTAGAGCGGCAATTGAAGATGTTTTTAAAGAAAAGGGTGTTGAATATGTGGTAGAAGAAGTGTGCGAACAATTAGGTGTTTATAGGAAAAATAAATCAATTGAAAGTAGATTAACAGTTGTACCTGAAGTTAATATTAAAAAAGGTGGAGTTACAATTGTTACAGGAATTTGGGACATTAAAAGAGATGGGTTAAGTGAAGGATGGAATAGAAATTTTGATCATTATTTAAATAATTTGGCAAAATTAATGAAGACGGATGATAATATGATTATCTTCATTGAAGAAATGTATAGAGATTTTGTAGAATCAAGAAGATCTAAAGAAAATACCTTAATCATTATAAAAGAATTAAGTTGGTTTAAACAAAATGGAGATCTTTTTGAAAAAATAGATAAAATTAGACAAAATCCAGATTGGTATAATCAATCTGGTTGGTTACCTGATAGTACTCAAGCAAAACTTGATATGTACAATCCATTGGTTATGTCTAAAATGTTTTTATTAAATGACGCAACAATAATGGATCCATTTGATTCCTCACATTTAGTTTGGATTGATGGTGCAATAACTAACACAGTTCATGATGGATATTTTTGGCATGATAAAGTAACAAACAATATTCAAAAAAACTTTAACAAATTTACGTTTGTTTGTTTTCCATATGACGGCAAAGTTGAAATACATGGTTTTAAATATGGAGATATGTGTAGATATTCGGAAGCTGAAGTTAATAAAGTCGCAAGAGGTGGAATTTTTGGAGGACCAAAACATTTAATATCAAACATAAATCACATTTATTATAATTTATTACAATCAACATTATCTGAAGGGTTAATGGGTACAGAAGAAAGTATATTCACTATAATGACCTATAAACACCCTGAATTTATACAATATTTTGATATTGAAATGAATGGTTTACTTGGAATATTTTTTGAGAATTTAAAAAATAACACATTAACCCCAAGACAAGAAAAAAGTGAATTAGTAAAAATTAATTCAAATGGAAAACATAATATTGGTCTTTATGTTCTAACATATAACTCACCAAAACAATTTGAAACTCTATGTAAATCATTTGAAGAGTATGATAATAATTTTTTATCAAAACCTAAAAAATTCTTAATTAATAATTCATTAAATCATGATACCGACCAAGAATATAATGAACTTTGTATAAAATATGGTTTTGAAGAAATAAAAAAGGATAACATAGGTATATGTGGTGGAAGACAATTCATTTCAGAACATGCCGATGAAAACAATTTAGATTATCATTTTTTCTTTGAGGACGATATGTTCTTTTATGTTGGTCAAGAGGAGTTTTGTAGAAATGGATTTAGAAGAAAAATAAAAGATTTTTATAATTCTGTTATTGAAATTGCGTGGAACGAAGATTTTGATTTTTTAAAATGGAATTTTACTGAATTCTTTGGGGATAACAGAAAACAATGGGCTTGGCACAACGTACCTTCTGGAACAAGATCTCAGTTGTTTCCCCAAAATCCCGTTAAAACAAGTAACGACACTAATGAAGCACCATTCTTAAATTATAAAAATATTAAATCATATAATTCATTACCATACGCAACAGGTGAAATATATTATTGTAATTGGCCACAAATAGTTTCAAAAAGTGGAAATAAAAAAATGTTTTTAGACGTTAAATGGGATAATCCATTTGAACAAACGTGGATGTCTCATATGTACCAAGAAATGGTAAAGGGTAAACTTACAACAGGTGTTCTATTGGCAACACCAACCGAACATAATAGATTTGATCACTACACAGCAGAAGAAAGACGAGAGAACTAATAAAAAAACCTCCTATTTGGAGGTTTTATCTTTTTCTGGTTTTTTTAATCCTTTCTTTAATTCTTCCATTTTATCACGATTCTTTTTTTCCAATTCTTTATGTTGATTGGAAATCTTTTTCTTTTCTTCTTCGGACATTTTTAAAATACTCATATTATATTATTTTATTTTCAATTATTATTTCAGCATCTTCCCTCTTTTCTTTTAATACTGCACATATTTCATATTCCTCCCTATCTTCAAAAATCGATATTAATGCATCCAATATCTCAACATATAGCTCCAAATCATTATCGTAGGTTAAAATGGTACACGTATTATTATAATCATTTAAAATTTCATTGTCAACTGCAACCATAAAATTAGTAACCATAACTAATTCATCCTCATCGTAATTACCGACATGTAAAACTCTCATTGCTTGTAATAAAAAGTTTGAGGTCATATCCATATAATAAATATCATTTAAATTATCTTATTCAATATTTTGAAACATTCCAAAAATCCATCGGTTTCGGTTTCTTCTCTATTTGTTCTTGAATCTTGTGTTGGACCGAATACGATACCATTTTTTAATGATATGGTAAAAACCCATTGGTGAGGGTTATACATTTCAATGGTTAAGTACACACCTTCTTTATCAAAAAACTGATAAAGTTTTTTTGAGTCATATAATCCCAAAGTAGATAAACTAACAACCCCAACATTTGGGAACATAGTACTCGTAAACCTCTTAAAGGCGTTAGGGTACAAATATTCAATAACATACCAATCCATACTTCTAATTATAACAAAAATATTTCTATTTTGTATGTAAAAGAGAGGATTTTTTGATTTTGATTAAAAACGATATAATTATCATTATTTACTATGAACATTATTGAATATTATTATAACGACGACAACAGAATGTTACACGTTGAGTTTTCAACCAAACAAGACGGGGACGGTTCTTATAGAGTATTAGAACTCATATTAGAAGATGTGATGTTTTACTCACCAAGTATAATACATGAAGATGATACCTACAATATGGATGAAAATGATATTATTGAGTTAATCGAACAATACTTAATAGATAATGATCTACCAGAAGAACAAAGTTTGTAGTATTTATATAGATATGAGTTTTTTAACCGACGAAAGAAAGGAAATATTAAATAAGTTTGTCCAATTTGTGAAGGAACAGTTGGAACTTAAGTCCGTTCCTACCATTAAGGTACAAAACAACAGAGATGGTCTAAAAACGACCGCAAATTACGATTACAATAAGGAAAACAAGATCATTAAGGTATGTGCTAAGAATAGAGCATTAGTAGACGTTTGTAGAAGTATAGCTCACGAAATGGTACACCACAAACAATATGAACAAGGACGTCTAAAAGTCCAACCACCCGATATTGGAGGTGAGATTGAAGATGAGGCAAATGCTAAGGCCGGACAGTACATTAAAATGTATTCCAAACAAGATCCATCTATTTACGAAGAATAGTTACTACCTATTTAAAAAATCAAAAATTTTATATATTTATAGTTTATGGACATTTTATTGACGGAAAGACAAATAAAAAAATTATTTGAATTACAAAACTTATTAGAACAACTTGCAGATGCAGATCCTGCGGCACAAGCGCCGACATCAGGAACGTCATCTAAACAGGCTGGTGGTCAAGGGTATCCTGAAGTCGGTAAATGGGAAAGTG
>Ga0114974_10002377_pt1 | contig 14441 bp, 21 predicted proteins | sample S_130206_EF_Meta_FD_87318 | JGI IMG/M metagenome (GOLD analysis project Ga0114974, IMG submission 87318) | Freshwater microbial communities from Lake Simoncouche, Canada to study carbon cycling - S_130206_EF_MetaG | ecosystem: Environmental > Aquatic > Freshwater > Lake | place: Lake...
AATTCCTGCCAAGGGGCTGATGTCGCCTAGATTAAAAGCCATTTTAAATCCTTAGTACATTTTGCAACGGGTTCTGCCTTTGGAGGCAATACCGTCACCGCGTTTAGAAGTCATGCCACCAGAAGACATTTTCTTGACCTTGCCACCGCGTTTTAATTCTTCATACGCATACGGAGTCGTAGTCAGCGTTTTGTTGCCGCTCTTAGTTGTAAACTTCGTGTCCTTCAACTTAGTATCCGGCCTGCGAGGCTTGTATGCGCTCATTAGTTTTTCTTTAGCCGCGTATTCGTCCTCAAGCGTTGGCACTTTTTTGGTAGGTGCGCTTACTACAGGATTTTTTGGTACACGAGTTGCAGAAGCTGGGGCAACGGGTTTTGTGGCCGCGCTTGAACTAAACCCTGTTGGGTCATACATCTCACCAGTCTCAGTGTTACGACGAAACTTGGACAAATTACCTTCTTCATCGCGGATTTCGCCCAAATCTACAGCGAGTTTTTCTGGCGTCTCTTTTTTCTTGGCAGCGGCCATGTTATCCCGCATTGACTGGCCCATTTCAGCATCTTCTCTATCTGCGGGCGTCTCTTTGCCGCTAGCCGCGTCTTTGCCGCTAGCCGCGTCTTTGTCTTTATTTTTGTACATATAGGCTGCTGCGGCTAATGCCGCCAGTCCAGCCAAACGCCCTGTGGTTTTCTTGCCCATGATGACTCCTTAGCAGGCTTTGCCGCCGTTTTTCATCTTAATCATTGTGCCCTTGGTCTTGCCCTTGGATGCAATTCCATCAACAGCACCGCCGCTCTTGAGGCCAGCGTGAGCTTTAGACGCGGGCTTGCTAGCATGTTTTGCTAGCGCAGCAGGCATGCCACCACCAGCCATACCGCCTTTTTTCATGCCCATCATTTGTTTTTTGTCCATAGCCATGTCAGCTTTAGAGCCTTCTTTCATGCCTTTCTTCTCGACATCTTTGCCTGACTTTTCAAACATTTTCATTTTTGAAGCCATAGTATCACCGCCTTTGTTAAATAGTTCAGTCTTACCTTGACGAGTTTTGGGCTCGTTTACTTTTTGAAGATCAGGTCTGGTTTTAGTCCCGCCAAACTTGATGCCTTTGCTTGCCTTACTAAAATCTTTGGCTACGGACACGGGCACACCGGCTTGCTGGGCAAACGCTGGGTTGTGCGCTGCGGCATCCATGAACCGCTTTTGCTTTTCACTTGTTGCTGGCATCGGATTTTTTCCAACCAATAATCTCAGAAAACGGCTTCCCAGTGACCATCTCAGCTATGCGCATCAATGTCCACACGGCACCGATCAAACCAAAAACAGGTGTAAGGATGTTCAAGAATGATCCAATAGCAGCAGCCACTGACATGATGTCAATGACGTTTTTAACTGTTTCGTGATTCTGTGTCATGTCAGCATTTCCATCTTGAAAGAGCCGCCGCCTTACGGGTGGGCTTGCCCTTTTCGTCTTTCATTGGGCCGGGCATGCCGCTCATACGGGCGCAGAACGAATCCTTGCGCTTGCCGCCCTGCGGTTGCGGGGCTTTTAGGTTGCTACCCGTAGCAGCGTTGTACTTGGCACGACCTTTGGCGGTCAAGCCCGCCCCCTTGGAGACCGGTAGCTTTTCGCCGCGACCAACCGAGAGAACCGGACCTTTTTTCTTAGCCATAAAACGTTGTAATTTTTGCAGTGGTGGGGAGCGTTACATGCACATCTGTACTAAACAAAATACCTTCGCCGGGGATCAGCAAAGAAACCGGCTGCGTACCTGTGCCAATATTAAATTGCAACCGAACAGTGCCGCTTGCCCCACCGTCGCGGTAAATAACATCTCCCGCTGTTCCACCAGATATGCAGTGGTATGCTTTAAGGCGGTTACGACCAGAAACAACGGTACCCGTAGCCTCGACGTGTGCTGCTTTTACGTCTGTTTGCATGCTCATAATCAATCTCCTTTAAAAATGGGGCCGAAACCCCCGAGGTTGATTAGGCAGTACGGGTAAACACGTAGGCCGTTGGGCTAGCAAACATGATGGTGAAACGACCAATACCCGTTGCGCCAGCAGCAACCGTCAGGTCACCAAAGCTACCAGCAGTGTCGGCAGCGCCTGTAGACAAGATACCGTTAGTAGCAACAGCAATAGTTACTGTGCTTGCACCACCAGTGTTGTCAATGTACAGGTCCAGCGACGTTCCTTTAACAGCGCCCAAAGCCGCGCCAAGCAGTGTGCCGGTAGGCAACGTAATGGTTGTAGCAGCAGCCGAAGTGGAGGTAATGTAGCCTGTAGCAACTTGTGCTGCCGTGGCAGTAGCCGTGGCATTGATTGCGTTTACAGGAGCGGAGACTTGGTGACCAGCGATGAAACCATTGAGGGATCGTACTGCGCCGGAGAATGTGGTCAATGCCATGATGTGGTCCTTACATGCAAGTTAGGCGTATCAGTCTGCATGTCGTCAGCCGGGACTGTCTGATACACCGGAAAGCCCGGAATGAAGTCAATATACACCAAAAGAAAAGGGGGCACAAGGCCCCCTCTCAAATATTTCCTAAGAAATATTAGGTCGAACCGGACGAGCCAAACATGCCCAATGGGTCAGACCAGCCGAAGCTATAACGCTCGCGGGACTTGTAACGGACATTGCCCGTATCAAAGTCGCCGTCCATGTTATTGGTCATCGGTGTACGCACAAAGTGCTTCAAGCCGTTAGGCACATCTGTGCAGATGAACCAAGCGTTGGTGTCAGTCAAGTAGTTGTTGACGGTATAACCACCGGGGATGGAACCGTTGTTTTTCAACGCATTGATGTCGTTGTCCGCAGTGCCAACACGCAAACTAGTTTCCAGCAAGCGCGTAGCAACGAATTGCAGCGCGGGTGGAATAACCAGCTTCCTTGGTTTTGCAGCAATCAACAGACCACGCTCATCCGTCCAAGCAGCGATCTGAATAACGGCGGCTTCCAAAGAAGTCTCGTTCAAATCAACTTGAGTCGCAGGAGTGTTGGAGTTAACGCCACCGCCAACGGTCGGGTGCGAAGTGCTGAACAGAGGAACGCCATCACCACCGTAATAAGCGGAAGAGTTGGTGAAACCGTTGTTCAGAACAGCAGCAGCCTTGGTCTGCTTGGTGTACGCCATAGCGCGAGCCAGCGACTTGGTGTAGCGTGAGGACAGGCTGTCGTACAGATTGTCTTCAATCGCTTCTTCAGTAATACTGAAGCCAAGGGCGATGGTTTCGTGCGTGTAGCGGGTAGAGAAAGCTTCCTGCGCGTTGTCATAAGCGATGGCAGAGCCCTCGTTTTTAACAGGTGCAGCACCAAAGCCGGACAGCTTGGTCTCTTCCTCAAAGGAACGCTCAGAGGTTTCAGTCTCGTAGATTTCCTTATGTTGCTCGCCATAGCGTGCGTACTCCATACCAAACAAAGCGTTTAGGCCGGGGAGAAGTTCTTTAAGTAGTTGTGCGCGTGAAATAGCCATGATTTAGCTCCTTTACAGACCAACAGCGTTGCTGTAAGAGTGGTATCCGGGGTTGAACTTCACCAGAATATCAGTATATGCGTCACCCACTACCGAGAAGCCCTGCATGTTTACAAAGCCAACGACGCGGAAAGCGGCAGTGGTTGTAACAGCGCTAGAACCAGCGACAACAGAAGCGGTAGAGTTACCTGTAGTTGTACTACCTGTAGCCACTGCGCCCGTAGAGAAAAACACGTTTGAACCTAGAGCAGCTTGCGTGACAGAGCCAGCAGACTGAACTTGGAACACAGTACGGTCATCATCAATCACAAATGCAGTCGCGTTCAACGCACTAGCTGGGTAGTATTGTGAAAAAATGGTTTGACCTTGTGCGTTAACGTAAGAGCAACCAACGAACACACCAACAGCGCCCGTGTTAGCAGTGCCAACAGGAAAACCGTTTGTAGTTGCGTCAGCGCCAGTAGCGGTAACAATTTCAATATAACCCGTAGATTTAACATACACCAAGCTTCCGTTATAGATGCTTGTGCTGTATCCAGCAGGGTCGATTGCAAAGCTACGTGTAGCCCCGGCGTACGGTAGGCTACCCAGATTATTTACGGCTCGTAAGCCGTAGGGGGAAGCAGTTGATGCCATTTAAAACTCCTAAAATTTATGTACCAGAACCGAAAGTGACTTTCGACTTTTTATCGACGATCATCGCCATATTAGATCGAGCGTCCCTATCGCGGAGGAAAGTGTTGTCCACTGATTCCATCTGCATTTTGTTCTTTTCATCATGCTGTTGCATGCGCGATGCCAAGATTTCAGACGGGATGCGGCAGAGCAACAAACCACCCACTTCAATCGCTCCTTTGAAACGACCTTCAGTGGAAGCGTGCATCATTAGCTCAGGATATTCGTCACCTTTGCAGGGCTCGTATCCTTCGCGGAACTTGGAAGAAATGTTTCCGGGATCAGCTATACCCATAGACGATGTACGCACCCAACGGTGTGTCCAACCGGGCCGTGGGTCTGGCGTTGGCAAAGTTTCCGGCGCACGCCAAACCATTGGGCGTTGCGCTTTTTCTCTGCTATCGGACTCACGACTTTTACGGTTTAGTTCTAGCTGTTCCATTATTTATTCCTTTCAAGCAAAGCAACCTGTTTAGCATATAAATCTAAAGAAACCCCAAGACGGCGAGCAATCGCTGCTTCGGATGCCTTTAATCTAATACGATTAGGCGGTGTGCTCCGAGTAGCGGGTGCCACAACGGAACTTGGTTTTGTTGCACGGCTCGGGGTTTCATCCTCGTAAGCCGGTTCTGACCTTTTTCTAGGAGGCGGGTCATATTCTTCCTCATCGCTCTGGGCATCTTCAAAATGCTCAGGAAATCGTTTGCGCATTGTTTTATCAATGGTTTGAAAGTACTCTTCAGTACCCACATATTCAGGACCATACTCTCGCGCTAGTTTTTTGTCAAGCCCAGTAGCAGCCAGAGTCATCTCCTCATCTTTGCCCCACCAACTGTTGTTTTTTTGCACCCATTTAGCCGTGCGAGGGGTCATTTGGGGGGCGGTGGGGGGCGATTCGTACTCTTTCTCCTCAATTTCAATCGGTTTCATACCCTGCACGCGCTCTGATTTCAGAGTGGCGCGAGTTATGTCCGCTTGCGCGTCAGCAAGAGCGTCTGGGTCTCCAGAATCGTAGGCTTCCTTATACTGTTTCTTGGCAGCAGCCAGCGCGGCGGTTGCTGCTTCTTGCGAAGTCTCAATATAAGCCTTACTACCGCTAGAAAGCTGTTGTTGAAGTTTCTTATTCTCGTCAAGTATCTGTCGGGCATAAGTTTCAGCGGCTTGGCGTTCCCGCAGTGCTTCTTCTTTAGCTCGACGTTCGTCGTGATACCCCTTACCTAGTTTTTTAATCCGGGCTTGGACTTTCTCGTCGTAAGAGGCTAGTTCATTGTCAGTGACCTCTTCCGGTGGAGTTTTCATGGGCTTGCGACCACGGTCCTCAAGAGGTGTATCGTCCTCAATTTCTATCTCAAGCTTGTCCTCTTCAACACCAGCCTTCTCAGCTTTAACTTCCTTTTCGTCAGGAAACTCATAATCATCATCAATTTTTGTAGCCATGATTTACTCCTTACGATGCACGCGCAATACCACGCGGGTCTTCCACGACTGCTTCAACCGAGTCATCATTAATGATGCGGAATTCACGGCCATGAATTTTCAGGCGGGTTCCTGAATTTGGTCGGACGATGACAAAATCACCTTCCTTGCATGACGGCCCACTGGGGAACCGGGTTGTATCTTTGTAGCAGTCAGGCCCAAGCTTGACGACAAATAGCACTGGGGTTAGCACCTCTTCGTAGTGGATAGTCTGGCTAGCTTTAACCAGCAGACTGTCTTCAAACTCTTCAGGCGCATCAGGTATGACACAAAGCATCATGAATCTCTTTGGGTCAGGCAACTGTTTGGCTTTTTGTTCGGACGTCTTATTTAAAATACCCGACAAGTCCACCGCAGCGACATCAAAATCAATCATCACTTATCTCCGATCTTTGCACGAGGTCTTTGATTATGGATTCTGCGTGGGTCAGACCCCGGATAACCCCGCAGACATGACGATACTCGTCAAAAGTTTTAGCACCACCGTTTGATAAGTGGGATACGTTATCGTCCCGGAGATTAATAATCTCCTTAACAGCGTGACTAAGTACGTGGTAGGTGTCCATTTAAATTATTTACCTTTCGTACGGTTTTGATTTTGGTTTTGCTGCGCCCGGTTAATAGCCATCTGCGCTCTGTGCTTAGCCATGTCAATGCCCATACGAGCACCTTCAAGTTCTTGCTGCTTCTCAATACGATCTTTAGCAGCGGCGGCTGTAGCACCAACCTGCATAGCAGCAATCTCTTTTTGAGACTCAATACGGGACTCTTCAATCCGAAGTTGGTCGGCTTTAGCCGCCGCATCTATCTGCATCTTCTGCTGCTTAAGTTGAAGCTCACCCTGTTTGATCTGAAGTTCCTGCATCTGCATCTGAATAACTGGGTCTTGCATTTGTTGCTGAGCCTGCTGTTGTTTAGCTTCCTGCGTGTTCTGCTGAAGAATTGCTTTCGATGCTTGCGCTGCCATCATGGCAATCTGATCGGCTTGCTCTGGAGACAAGTTTTTAGCATCTTCTTCACCCGGCAAGACCATGCCCATCTTCTCCTCCATCTGACGGCGGTACTCAAAGGCAACGTGTTCGTTGACGTGCGCCATCATTGCTGCTTGAATCATCTGCGCTTGTGGGTTCTGACCTACGATCTGCATGATCTTGGGGTCCTGCATCGCGCTCATGTGAACACCCAAGTGAGCTTGGTGGTTCTGCTCCATAAACGCTTTGATTGGTTTGCCGGTCAGCAGGTTTTGATTCTCCTGCACTGGGTCTGTTGGCAGTGCATCTTCTTCGACAGGCACAAGTTTGTTGGCGTTCTTGATGCCCAACACCTCGATCATCTGGCGGTGCAACAGAGGTAAGTTGTACAACTGCGGTGCTTGCTGGGCTAGCTGGAGCACGGCCTGATACTGCACAATCTTCTGCGCCATCGTAGCGGCGTTTGGATCGGATACAGGGATAACATCAGTTGAATCATAGTCAGACTTTTTCGCACGGCGACCAGCATCCTCCGGCGTGTAGTCATACTCTTCTGGCGTATAGTCAGCAATGATGACCTTGAGCAGTTTGAACTCCTGCTTCATGGCGTAATGGACGCGAGCTTGAACAGCCGTCATCACTTTGAGTGTGCGCTCTAGCAGAGCCAGAGTTGTGCCTACCGGAGCCTGAGCACTCATGTCGCTCACATTCATATCGCCCGACGAGGCAAACGCCCGGCCTTCACTCACGATGTTCTGAAACAGCGTATAGAGAACCTGACTTGGCTCTTTGTACGGCAGCGGTAAGATATTGTCGCGGATTGATCCGCTTGGCACATCTACGTCTCGGAACTCGCCGGGGGCAATCGGTGTGTCATCACCTTTAATGCGAAGACCGCGTGACTTAAGTCCTCCGGGCAGATTTGACAGAGTGCCCGCATCAACCAGTTGACGGATGAGCATGGTAGCGGACTTAGCGTAACCTCCAATGAGATGGATAAGACCGTATCCGTAGAAGCCAAATCCGGGGATGTACTGGTAGTGGACAAAATGCTGGCGTTTGGTTTTGAGCTTGTCGTCTTCATACCAATTTCTCCGAATAGCCAAAATTTTGCGGGTGCCCTTCTCTACAGTGACAACGTACGGCAGTGCGATACCTGTCATCTCACCGTCCTTGTCCTCGTCCTCAAACCCCTTGAGGTCCAAGTCAACGTGCATCTCAAGCACGCGGAACCTATCGTCCTGTGTGGCAGACATGCCCGTCTCTTCTGCCTTCTGCTTCTCAATGTCGTCTAGCTCGTAGGTCGGCTCGCCCAACTCCACGTCCATGTAGAACCCAGCTTGCTGTAGCTTGAGCAACTCATTCTCAGTTTTACGCATCACATGTGTAACGCGCTCGGCACCCTCAAGACTCGACGCGCCGTAAGGCACCACAATATCTTCAGCAGGAATAAACACAGCGACTTGGCGACCCTTGCTCGGATCGTAGTACACCTTCTTGAACGCAGAGCCCGCTAGCGGTAGTGACCACAACAGTTTCTCGTGCTCTGGTCGATACTCCACCATCACGTCAGTCAGTTGGTAGTTCATGTCCTCGCGCACGCGAGCGGCGGCTTCTTCGCGCAGGCGGTCAACAGCGCCAACAATCTGCGTCTTGACAGGCCCCATTGCTGGGAACGTCTCCATCATTGCCTCGGACTGGAAGCGCACAACCGACTCAGTGAGCATGGGGTGAAACACACCGCAAGCACCGTTCCAAGGCTCTGTTCTTTCCTCGTACTTCAGACCCAATAACTTCAGACCATCAACGTAGGTCTGCATCCAATCTTTGCGGTCTCCGATGTCTTTGTCAAAGTCTTCAACCAACTCACCGCCAAGAGTGCCTAGCGTTCCGTCGTCCATGAACTCAGCTAAGTTAGCGTTAAATTCTTCGGCAGTACCTTCGCCTTTAACGATGTCAATCTCCATACCGTCTATGCCAATACTCACTGACTCCGGGTCTTCAATCTCAATTTCAATTTCCGGCGCAGTGTTGTCAATTTGGTCGAGGCCCTCTGGGGCGGCATATAAACCTTTGCTGATTGGCATATTCGTTCCTTAGTATTTAGACTGTGTAAAATCTCTCGCGGCGCGAGTTTTTAAACCACTTAATTTCTTCTGGCTCATCGCTGGGCAAGCGGAGAAAGCCACCCTGACGAAATCTCATCAGCGCGAGTGTTGTTGCGTCAACCAAGTCATCATGCTCGCCCGCTGGAAACGCAGCTATCTCATCCACGAGTTCTTCCGCCCAACGTGTACGAGGCACCCACACCTTGCCTGACGCAATTATGTCCGAAACGCTGTTCAAACGGGCTATTTTGTCCTGCCCTTTACTTGGCGTATATTCCATCACCGGTATGCCCATCGCACGCAACTCGTAGATTAACGGAGCGCCCGTGGCCTTCTTCTCAATGAGCATCCCGTCAGGCTCATACTCGTTGTACTCCTTGAGCACATCTCGTTTTAAGTCCACCCATTCGACACGTTTCTTGTACGTGTTCAAAAGGATGATGTTTTTAGTCATGTCCGCTTCGTTCGTGAATATGCCCCACGTTGTCCCAGCGGAATAGTCAGCCCTCTGATGTTTCTCAAACGCTGTGTCCCATGTCTGTAAAACATACTCGCACTTAGGTGGATCATCTTCCTCCCACCACTGCCACCAATCTCGTTTGACAATCGCACTCTCATTGCCCACCGGGTTCTGCTGGTACTGTGCTTGCCATTTACTATTAGGCAGTTCCTCGCGCAGAGCTTCCAACTCTTCTGATGACCAGAACTCAGGCCAAAGCGGATTGCCACTCGGAAGAATCGCAGGGAACTCAATGACCTCCCACTCTTCACCTGTCCTCTGCGCTGCACTCTTGAGCACTTGGCCGGTCAAATCTCGCTGCGACCAACGGGTCATCACGATTACAATCGCTCCCCCCGGCTGTAAACGCTGACGTGGGCCTGACGTATACCACTCATACACCTTGTCATAGACTTCGGGGTTGGTAGCAGCCATCGCCGCCTCTTGTTCAGAGTGCGGATCGTCAATAATCAGTAGGTCAGCGCCCTTACCTGTAACAGCACCACCCACGCCAATAGCGAAATAGTCTCCGCCCTTGGAGGTGTTCCACCTACCAGCCGCTTTTGAATCGCTTTGAAGAGCCAGTCCGGGAAAAACTTCATGATAAGCCTCCATATCCACAAGATTTCGCACTTTTCGACCAAAACCCACCGCTAATTCAGCAGTGTGGGAGGTCTGAATGACCTTTTTGCCCGGATTTTTGCCCAAAAACCACGCTGGCAGCAAATATGAGGCGAATTCTGACTTGGTATGCCGGGGTGGCATGTTAATGATGAGCCGTTTGCACGTCCCATTGGCTACCCGCTCAAACGCTTCGGCCATTCTCTTGTGGTGACGCCCGGAAATAAAACTCGGCCACATCTTTTCAACGAACTTAATGAACTTCTCGTGCATCAACTCGTTGGTCTTTAGCTCCTCCAGCTTATCAAGCTGTGCATCGAGCACCCGAAGGTCAGCCTCTGACAACTGCCCGGAGTTAATCAGAGCCGTTATGTCTTTGAGCGAGATGTTACTCTTCATCTTTTGTAGTTTCTAGCGTATCCAGAGACTCTAGCGCAGCTTCTTTAAAGACTCCCGGCTCCGTTATAGGCCCAAGTTGCTCGTCTAAATCGTCAATCGGTGTGATATCGGTAATCTCAGCGTTGAGCAGTCGTTTAACTCGCTCTTTGATACTGTTCTCCAGCGATGCGCTGGATGTGTGATGCACTGTAATTTCGCTGCGCTCAGTAAAGAGGCCAATATCGCTGTGCTTGCCTAGTAGCTCTAGCGCTTTGAGTTCAAGCTTCGGGTCTCCGCAATCTGCTAGTTTGACCAACTTGTTCGTTACGAAGTTCCTTGCCTGCTGCACATCTGCAAAGACCTGAAAGTCATATTCTTTGATGGCTATAGACAGCACTTTGGCCGTGCCCATGCTTGTAATGTTGTTTACCTGTGGAGTTTGCTTTTCGCCTTTGACTAAAGACGCAGCCTTCGCAAAGTCTTCTGGTTTGAAATCAATGCTCCCGCCGAGTTGCTCAAGCAGGTCTATCGTATTGGCAGCAATGGCTACGCTTTCCGCGACTGTTGCGGGTAACTCTTCGGAGAGATCAAAAGGGATCGGATGATCCGCACTTGGCGTAATTGAAATCATAGGCACCGGGTTAGCGGGGAAGGTAGCAAACTATAACAGAAAAAATATGGGGGTGGGGTGTTTTGTTTTGGAAAGCATGCCGGGGGGTTTTATAAAACGGAGCGCTGCTGGCAGCGCACCAAAATAATATAGGGGGTGGGGGGTGTTTTTTAAAAATTTAAAAATGAATATCGTTTGTGTGGAACCCAGTGTATAGGAGCCCGGGACTCCTTCCCCGAATTCCGGTGGGTAGGGTATGGGTAGGGTTAACCCTTACGGGAATTGAGTCGGCGCTGGCTGACTAACAATTGTTATATTGTTATTTATTGTCCCTATGCTAGCTTGCATAACATAACTTTGTATGGTATAATAATGACATGGACAAGATAACACACTGTTATCCCCATAAACCTTGAAAGGGTTTGTATTATGTCAGTATCCATAGTCTCCACAGTTTCCCCATTGATTGAATCCGCACGCAATGAATGCGCCTTGAAGAATGGTGCAACAGCATCGAGCGAGCGTAACTATGCTCTCGCACTGAATGAGGGTTTTGTTGCTGAGTGGTCTACATTCGAGGCGAATGATGTCAGTGATTCGGGTAAGATAGTTAAGGCCGAAAAAGAACTGTTCTATAAAGCATTGCATGCCGCGCACCATAACGGCAAACATCCAAACCCTTCTACAGTATGGGCTCGCGTTCGCAAGTATGGTAACGAAGCGATGTACGGCGTGACTGAATCAGACGGCGGTGCTAAACATGGTAAGAGTGTTGACTTGCGAATCACTGATTCACTGGTTCCATTGTACAAATTCCTAAAACGCCAAGATGCATTGAACGACAAACAAGATAGGGTTCTGACCCATATCGCCAGTGCACTGAATGCTTTCGGTCTGGACTTGGCATTGATTGAATCGGGCAAGTAAACGGGAGGGCAGGGTAAACCCTGCCCCTAACAACTGTTAGTCTCCACTAACCCAACCCGCTTCGGCGGGTTTTTTTGCGTCCGTATTTTCTGGTAGACCTAACAATTGTTAGGTCTTGGTATGCCAGTTCTCTGGGCGGCGTTAGGGGCTAAGTTGGTGAATACCAGTTCTCCGGGCGGCGTCAGCGGCCAATTGTATTGTTACACTGTTACAATGTTACGCCCAAATTTAACCCCTACTGCCAGCATTGTCAAATCACAAGCTCTAACAACTGTTAGTCTGTTACGAAAGTAAAGCAGTTTTCATACATTGTTACACTCCCGAAAAGCAAAACGTAACGCACTTTCTTCAATGAAATCAACGACTTAGACCCTATTGTTACATGTTACGTTTTAAAACCAAATTGAGAGCGGGTGACTGTCCAATCATGAGAAAGCGAGCAAGGCAGAAAGGGCAATTTGTATCACACAAATTTTCTGGTGCAAATCTCTCAATTTCTTTTTTCTAATAACATTATAACAGTATACAAAAAAGTATCTTTTTCTTCAATAGAATCAAGCACTTAGGTTGTTACGTTTTGCGTTACGTTCCTGTTTTTTTCTGTAACTTAAGCCAAATTCTGTAACACTCCCTTTTAGTCATCGCCGATGACCAGAAACACGACCTCCTATTGTTCTATCTACTTTTATGTGTTACAATATAAGTTGGAAGGGAAAAATGCGACCTCATCGCACCCGATTCCGCCAGACCTAACAACTGTTAGGGCTATACAAGTAAGGGTAACTATGAAACAGCAATACGACAACGAGCGACCACCACTGCTCAACCCCGCACAGCGCATCATGTACTTCATCTATGCCGTCTGCCTCATCGTGGCCGGTCTGGACATCTGGTTCTGGAGGCCATGAGATGGACAACAACCAATGGCGAGAATGTACCGACTGCGGCGATGAGTTCCCCGTCGAACGTTGGGCGCTGGGATATCGCTGCTGCCTATTCTGTGGCGAGGACAGAGCCAAGGCCGAGCGGGCCTCATGGTGCGTAGTGCAGGAGTACACCAAGGGCAACTACCAATTCGTAACACAAGCATCGGCACACAAAACCCTGCTCGACACCAACCAGAAAGCAACAAGATCATGAAAACCTACGAAGTAGAACTCAAGCGCACAAGCTACGTCCAAATCAGGGTCGATGCCAATTCCAAAGAAGAGGCAGAGCAAGCGGCGTGGTACGAGTTGCAGAACGATGGGTCATACGGGATTGGCAATGATGCCGACTGGGAAGTTGAAGCCGTAGATGAGATTACAGAATGAGAACCTACGCAGTGGTGGGCTGGAATGCCCGACTCAAACGCTGGGACACTGAGCCGCTTGAGGCTAGGAGCAAAGGGACAGCCAAGCAGAAGTTCACGCTCAGATACCCACATCTCAAGAGAATCAAGGTCTACGAGCTTGCCCCGCCGATAGCCCCAAGTGCAGAAGCATGGGCGAAACACAAAGCCGCCGAGTACGACCATGTACGCAGACTGGAGGAAGTATGAGCAGGGAAGAAATATGGGTGCTGTGCCGAGTCCCTAGGTTCGGCGAGATTATTGTTATAACGAAGCGGGACTACGACCATTGGGTCAGCTACCTCGTAACAGAGTATGAGTTAATTGCACAAGGCCGACGCAGTGTGATGGAGCAGTTCAAGAAACTAATGAAAGGGAGTTGATATGTTTATGTCCGTAGACAGAATTGCATACATTGCCGACTACGCTGCTGCGAAGGCGTATTACGAGAGCACAACGCACATCCGTGGTCAGAGTGAGCACCGCAAGCCGCTGGGTGACCGGAGGTATCACAGTGCGTTCTATATGTGCGTACGGCACGAGGACGTTGGGCCGGTGTACGAGTGTTTCCTGTACAGGACGCCGGTGGTTAAGTTCATGCCCGATGGGACTGTGGAGCTACGCAATGGTGGGTGGGCTAGCAATTCCACACACAGATTCATCACGAAGCTAACAGATGTTAGGACATCGAAGCACGAGGGCGACACAGTAGCCGAGGTGTCGAACGGGAGCTTTCAGATGGAGAGTGGCTTAAAGCTGGTGCTACGCCGCAATGAGCAACGCCAGTACGAAGTGATCGAAGGAGGGGTTACGCAGACTAAGTACAGCATCAGCCGTAAGGGCACTGCCAACATACGCAAGCGTTACGCCGAGTTCCTTAAATACTTTGAGGGGATGGTGGCACTGCGCAGAGAGGGGCCGGGCGCGCGCCAAGGGCACTTCTTCAAGATAAACCGCAGTGAGTTAGGAGGGAGGATTGATTACCACGGACGGCGCAGCGAGGAGTTTAGCTACCAGTTTATCTCCATGATCTCTGCGACAGGGGATGACCAGCACGAGAAGTTCTACAGAGCGTTTTTGTTGGCGGCTTTAGCGTCATATGTACAAATGAAATCCAACAGTCCCGAAACGATTATTGTGTTGGTCAGGAACATGCGCGAAGGAATACTAGAGACTATGTACAGGTATCACAGCAATGAGAGCCTGACCAAGACCGACATACCGCTCGGTGGTCTGGGTTCGCGCAAGTACAAAGACTGGTGCAAAGAAGGGAGCTAACAACTGTTAGGTCTTGGTCATCGTCGATGACTAGAAATGAGACCGCCTATTGATCTAAGTGTAACACTGTGTTATAATAAAGGTTGAATTGG
>Ga0114974_10002379_pt1 | contig 14439 bp, 33 predicted proteins | sample S_130206_EF_Meta_FD_87318 | JGI IMG/M metagenome (GOLD analysis project Ga0114974, IMG submission 87318) | Freshwater microbial communities from Lake Simoncouche, Canada to study carbon cycling - S_130206_EF_MetaG | ecosystem: Environmental > Aquatic > Freshwater > Lake | place: Lake...
AATCTTCGGAGATGGCAACTTGCCAGTGGTTTCATACTTGATGGCCCAAGCTTCAACTTGTTCAGGTGTCAGCTTGTTGCCAGGAATGTAAGCTTCAACGGAGGTGATGATTTGGTTGCTCATAATGATTTTGTTTGTTTTGTGGTTTATACTAACGTTGACTGACATTTACTACTCAATAATTATAATGGTATAAAGATGATTTCTTTAAATTACCTATCATCTGCAGGCTTAACAAGTTTTTTGCGATCGTACCTCTTCTTGTTCTTGAATATGTTCAACATTTGAACATTGCCAAACTGCAACGTCTTGGTGTACACTTTACCATCAACTTTAATAATCTTAGACGTTTTCATGTTCAATTGCTAGATTGGGATAAAGGTTGCGAGATACATGAACCCAGCCAATATGATCACAGATGTATCTATCGGTACTACCTTCATCTGATACAATCTCAATCATATCTCCAACACTTACACAAGGCCCTGTGAATCCTTTGCGCATGTTGAATTGCTCTGGAGTCAAGCACTCATCAGGAGCATTGGTAATATGGAAGGCTTGTTCACAAGCAGTCTCATTGTACAGATTAGTATAATACTCAAATGCTTTGGTACGAGGCAAATTGACATCTCTACCACGATTGCTGAAGGCATTCATATGTGCTGTTGTGCCCCAGTCTTGACGATGAATGATTACTTTGTTCATATGATTAAACGGCAACATGTTGTTCAATGACTTCAGTAGGGATACGAAGTATGGCAGCAAATTCCATTGCTGATGTTAGGGATGCAAAGACCCCGTAGTAAGCCTGATTGTCAGCTCTTACTACTACATATAAGGTTTGACTTTTCATTGGGTTAGTCGTTGGTTACACTGTACTTAACAAGTTCTTCAGCAGTTAAGGGATGACGAACATCCATAATATCACCTTTAGTACCGTTGACACTATACCAACGACCGCCTGCTTTAGCAATAGGTCCGTTGGATGTATGCTTGAAGTTGGTGCATTGATTGTTGAATGCATCAACGTATTCCATGTATGTTAGTGCGTTGTTCATTGTGTGGTTGTTTGTTTGTCCAATTGTGAACTTTATATTATTATTTTTAATAAAGTATATTTCGTTCACTATTTAATTATAATAGATTAAAGATGATTTCATTAGATACCTATAAGGCCAACTTTTCATTAGAATCACTAAGGCCTACTTTTCGTTAAATTTTTAATCATATAAGGCCAACTTTTCATTAGAATCACTAAGGCCTACTTTTCGTTAAATTTTTAATCATATAAGGCCAACTTTTCATTAGATTACTAAATAAAAAAAATTGGTAAAAAGAACCAGGGGATTGGACCCTGGTTCTTGAATCTTGCTAATTAGGTTTTAGCTTTTTGCAGCAGTGAGTTTGGCAATTAAATCTCGAGCTTTTGATTTCGCTCTACAGGTTTTGCATTCGAAAGTTGATAAAAGGTTTTCGATGCCCCCGAATTTGATAACTCGAGTATGAAGATTGGTTCCGAACATGGTAGTCTGAACCTGACAATCTGAAGTTGTGCATGGAACTTTTGTTTCAGGCAATTTGAATTTGCTTGTGTACATTTGAACCCAGGAATTAAGGATTTCGGTATTTAATTTAGCCATTTTGGTTTTTGTCTTTTTGTGGTTTTGGTTTTGTTTATAATAATAAAGGTAATATTAAAATTGTTTTTAATATTTTTGTTCCCTATTATTATGTTTATATTATATAGTTTTAAAGAGGTTTTCATTAAATTTTATAAACCAACTTTTCATTAGATTCAAAATCAAATTGGCAAGTTCATACTTGCAAAACCATCTAAATATCTTGAGAAAAAAAACCGTAGTTCAAAACCATACTTGCAAAACCATCTAAATATCTTGAGAAAAAAAACTGTGTGTAAAAACAGTAAGCAAACTTTTCGTTATATAACATAAAAAATGGGGTACAGAGCCACCACAACTCTGTACCCCTCACCCACCAAACATTTATTTAATCTAAATGGCCAGCATTTAGATTAACTTTTTAAAATAAACTGACTATCAAGCAACTCTTGCCATTGATCATTCAGATTCTCATACAAATATTCTTCATCATCAACTCTAGTGTACCACTCACTGGTCTCCGAAATCACCAACGTAACATTCTCTTCTCCAGCAGCAACAAATGCTACATCACCAACAACATCTACTCCAGTGAAAAATTCTTTCACGAAATCAATGTTATTGGGGTCGTACTGAAGGATTGTTTGTTGAGTATACTGTTCGACATGTACACCCGCATCGGCGATATTACCGCTCAACTCGAATACTGAGGTACTTTGAATACTGTTTTCAGCATACCCAGTATACACACTAACTTGTTTGTATTTATTCATGATTTATTGCTTATTTGTTTACCAACTGCTCAACATATACTCTCAACTGCTCAACAAACTCTTGATCTTGTACATCATTACAATCTTCAGGTAAAAACAGATGCACGTTATCTTAGTCATAAAACTCTTCGTCAGCAAGATATGTAGTCAATACATCCAAGTCAACCTCACCACGAGCTTGCATGAAGTCTTGATAACTTTGCAATATCGTTGCATCTTGTGAACTAAAATCAAATTTATTAGTACTCATATTAATCTTGTGTTACAAACTTTAAACTACCCAAGTTACCATTCTCTTCACTCAACGTCCAGCCTTCTTTACCATCATATACATGAACCTCTCTGTTCACATAATCAATGCTAACAACTGATCCATGTTCAAACGGATGTTCTAACCACTCACCCTCTTCTACCTCTTGACCATCTAATAATAATTTGTTCATATGTTCTGATGTTTACTTGATTTCAACTACACGACCGTACAACGTACTTTCAGGCTGAATTTCCCAATAACCTTCAGCCACATCAACCTGTCCATTCAACAGTTCAGCAATCTCATCCACACTCATATCATTGGTCTCAATGTCATCAATCCATCGACCCGACTCTTTGACAAACTGCTCACCACTAAAAGCTAGAGCTTCAGACTTGCTTTCAAACAACTTGACCATGTCAACATCACTGCCAGCATCTTCAAACCCGTTGCCATACCAACCCTGCACGTAAGCGTACTTCATATTTTTATTAGTTTGTTTTGATTGTTTGTACTATAGTGAACTTTATAATATATTTTTTAATAAAGTACATTTTGTTCACTAATATATTATATTATATTAAAGATGATTTCATTATAAAACTAACTAACAACCATCTCTTCAATATATGTTGTATAGTCTCCACAAATACAACTATCATCAAAAAGTTGAAATGCTTGCTCTGATACTTCAGCCTGTACCACATTATCTAATGTAATTTGAGTGTTAGGGTCGTTGTAAAAGCCTTCAAGTTCAGCAAGTGCTTGTTGTACATTGCTAGACAGTTGAAGATACTTGTAAATTACGTTGATTAATTTTTCAGATTGGGTGTTCATATATTAGATTGGTAAAAAAAACGTTCTAGGGGGAACATTGTTGCTAAGATGCTTACAATACACCCAAGCCTTGATACTTGAGCATGCTGTTGGTGACGTATCTTTGTAGATGTTCCAACTGTTCAAACTTGTTGACATCAAGAATAATCTTGCGACGTACTGTCGTAGCAACATCAGCCTTAACAAGTATCTGGTACAACTCTTGTCTCAAACCTTCAACACTTTCAATACTCATTAAAGTGTTATAATGTTTAGTAAACATGGATACAAGCTTTACATTCATATTTGTTATATTAGATTGGTTAAAAAAACGTTCTGAGGGGAACGTGACAACATTAAAGACCAGCTATTTTGTGTGGTTGTTTGTTAGTTTGTGAGTTATTATAGTTTTATTAAATTTATTTTTAATAAAGTTTATAATAACTCACAAAATTATTATAATTTATTAAATATGATTTCTTTAAAAATCTAACTAACTTAACAGCCTGCCTTCTTTAGATCTTCATTAGACCAATAACGAGTTTTCAGACTCTCTACAGCCTTATCAGCAGCACATTCATCCGAATCTTCTTGCATCTGTTCACGTATACTCTTGTAACGATGCTGATAAGGTTCTTCGAGCATTGTGATTACTTGAGGCCAATGTACCGGTCTACCAGCCTCAGCAACTCGTTTCGCATAACCGCGAACTATCGGACACTTCATAAACCCCTCAATCTGTTCATTCGTGAAGCCTACATCTCCATCAAACGCTTCAAACTCGTTCATAAACACTCCAGCATTCTCACCAACATACCCACCTTCAAGAGCCCATTTAAGAGTACCGATGAAGATTTGTTTGAGTTGAATGTTAGTCAGATGTTCGTACGAGTGATGATACGTTATACCTTCGTTAGAGTAGCTGATATGTTTGTTCATTAGGTAGTATGGTTGTTATTTTGTACTATTGTGAACTTTATATTATAATTTTTATAAAATTTTATAATTTTGTTCACTATTAAATTATAATAAATTAAAGAGGTTTTCTTTAAAAATCTAACATTCTATGTGACAAGTCAATTATAACACCATCAAAATTTTAAAGCCACTAAGTTTTAAAGTAATAAGGACCTTTAGGGACATTTTGTTTTTTTAATTTTTTAATATAATATATTATTTTAATATAAAACCTTGTGTCCCTAAGGGTCTCTTTGTTGTCCCTATATGTTCTTTTATAAATTAAATTATATTTTATAATATAAAAGTTCCATTGATTTTTAGATTGCCAACTTTTCATTATATATCTTGTAAACTTGTTGGCCAACTTTTCATTATATATCAAGATGACTTGTTTCACTTTCCAAATTTCCAATAAAAAAAACAGGTACAACTTTCTAATTTGCAAGAGAAAAAAAACTTGTTATAATGTTGTGTCAAGAAAACCGATTGATCTTTAGTCAATCGGATGAATTGACACCAGCACAAAAATATTTTAAAGAAGGTAGTAGACTCTTAGTCATCTAAGAATAAATAAAACTAAAGACTCACAGTGACGTAGCTTTCTAGAAATAGAATGGATGTTGAATTAGAAATGATTTTGAGTCATCGTTGGGAACCAACGATTACAGGCATGGAGCTAAAATAAGACTAAGTCGTTGTGAAATGGCTTAGCATAAGCCGAGAAGTGCTTAAAAAGATGGTCTTTTTAGACCTGAAGCCGATTGATCTTTAGTCAATCGGTAGTTCACAAAACGAAAAGTAGGCATACGAAAAAATAACAAAAAACCCCGTACCAAGCAACCACTCTTGGTACGGGGAACCATTAACCACTCAACCAAAAAAAATGGTACCGCTGGCCGGACTCGAACCGGCACGAGGAGTGCTCCCCGACAGATTTTAAGTCTGTTGTGTCTGCCATTTCACCACAGCGGCATTTAAATACTAAATGCAAAAAATGTGGGCCAACTAGGAATTGAACCTAGGACGAGCGATTATGAGTCGCCTGCTTTACCATTAAGCTATAGGCCCTTATATACTAAAAATGGTGGGAGCAGTAAGATTCGAACCTACTCAGCCCGAAGGCTACAGATTTACAGTCTGTCGCGACTCTCCAACTTCGCCGTACTCCCAAATATAAAATGGTTGCGCAGGGAGGAGTTGAACCTCCGATCTCTTGGTTATGAGCCAAGCGACTTAACCACTTGTCCACCGCGCGATTTGAAAATTGTCTAGTCTCTCCCAGTGTCACGCATCAATAATAATTAAATTAAGAAAGCTGGAACGGAAATAATTTGTCCCTTTTCGTTTCTAACTACATCGGGATGGCTAGTAGCTGGAGCAACCCATACTCCGCATTTCCAATCTTTAACGGAATCGAATACAACTCCAGAAACGATGTTGACGGTTCCATCGAAGTCAAACCCACACAGTTGAATTTCTTCACCATCTCTGTAGAATTTAACCTTGCCTCGCTGGACAGATGTTAATCCATCCACAATTTCCGTATGCGATGTATCCACTCTAGCTACGAGACCAGTAGGTTCGTAGTTTGTAGTTCCCACTGTAATCGCATGAGGTGTGAGATTATGAATCCCACCGTATTCTGCTGCTTTTTTAAAGTGTTCTGTTTTTGTCATAATATGTTCTGTTAGAATTTGATGATAGCACCCGAAGCCAAACATGCTGGTTCACAAACATAGTAGTCGCGTTGTAGTTATTTAGTAGTACTAGCAATCTTTGCTAATAGTTCTTTTACTTTCTCAGTCTGACGAGCACCACGACTCTTGAAGTTCAACAGTAAGTTTCTAATTCCACCAAATTTGGCTACTCTCTTGTGCAAGTTGTCACCGAACATAGTTGTCTCTACACCATTGCCTGAAGAGCAAGGAATCTTCGGAGATGGCAACTTGCCAGTGGTTTCATACTTGATGGCCCAAGCTTCAACTTGTTCTGCACTTAATTTCTGTCCAGCAACATAAGGTTCAACAGTTGCAGTTACGATAGAATTATTGTTGTATTCGAGTTGGTTCATACTGTATTGTGGTTTAATAACTAACGCTTGCTAACATTATATATTTTCTCTACTCAATTATTATAATTGAATAAAGTTGATTTCAATAGAAATCTAATTAACTGAACAACGAAAGGATAAATTCGACAAGATGTATTACAAGATTAACAACCATACAAAGAGTTAATTTCAGTTACTACATCTTGTAGACCATTAAAGATGTTATCAACATCTACATCAAGCATTTCAGGTGTAATATTGCTCAATGTTCCATCTGAATTTTCTTGTACAAATCCTTCAGCAATTTCATATCTCAACATATTCTGTTGTTGTTGAAAGATTGAGTACATCATTTCACGGAAGCTATCTTCGTTCATATTATATCAGTTTAAAGTATTTCTCTACAAAATCAACTATACTATCGACGATTCAGTCCATGACCTTGGATTGCAAGCATACTATTAGTTACATACTTCTGCAGACCAAGCAGACTATCAAGACGAATGATATTGAGTTTAACTTTACAAGTCAACATTGACGAATCGTTGGCTTTACTAACAATATCAAGCAACTGTTTCTTGAGTTCATTAGAATCATTGATGGTCATTAGTTCGTTGTACTTGTTGGTGAATGTTTTAAAGATGTTGGACATAATGGTTGCTAATCTTTTTAAGGGTTGAATATCACTGCACAATTATTATAAGCTTTTAAAGAGGCTTTCTTTAAATTACTCACTATCCAGTTTAGTTACCTTTTTACGATTGTACTTCTTCTTGTTCTTGAAGATGGTCATTGTGTTAACATTTCCAAATTGCATTGTCTTTGCGTACGTCTTGTTGTCAACTTTAATAATTTTCATTTTTAGGTGTTGCTATGTTTGGATATAGTTGACTTGCTTGAAGGGTGATTTAGTTGTATACTGACTGCTGTTGAGTACGACGTGTGAACGATTAGCTTCACCGTACACGTAGTTCTCTTCGTCGATAGGTAGAACAACAGATATACAATCACCACCAATTGATTCAATCTTACCGTAGTTCCAGATGCCAAACATATTCTTCCAATAGACAGTTTGGCCAATGTGAAGGTTGTTCATAATATAATGGGTATTTACTGCACAATTATTATAAAGGTTTATAGAGGGTTTCATTAGAAGCCAGCCATTTCAAACCGATCTTCAAACGCTGCATCCATCCAGTTATCTTCAGACACATGTACTGGATTCACTTCTATCATCAGAGTACGAATGGCTGTAGCAATCATTTGTTCTGGCGTGAACGACCAATTCAGTCGAGTGTACTCGCTGATCCAGAACTTTCTCTGTACTTCAGCACTATAAGGATGTACTGGCTGATACATACCGCTCTCAAGCTCGATACCTACAATCGTGCCTTCTTGCAACTGCACTACAGCAGTTTCAATCGTCCAGTTGCCACTAGTAATATTGACAGTAATTGTTTCCATTTTATTTGAGGTTGTTATTGACTGCACAATTATTATAAAGGTTTATAGAGGGTTTCATTAATTAACCTTCTACTAATTTGAGTACAGTGCTGTCAAAGCACCAGGTAGAACTACTTGGCATATCTACCAACACTTCAAGATCTGTATTAGCTTCAAGTCTTTTAGCAACTGCTAAAGCTTGTTGCATAGTTTCATGCTCTGAATGAGTACGAAACTTACTATGAATCATTCCGCATGTACGGGTTTTAACTTTGTATGTCATAATGATTGTTAGTCTGCTTGAACGTTGAGTGTCTCGCGCACAATCTTGTGTGCTTGTTCATGACAGCCAAGCTTGTAAGCCAGTGCAGTCATCTTGTTGATTGATTCAAGACATCTGTTGATCTCTTGATAACTACTATCATTATCTTGAGTTTGTGCACGCTTGATAACTTGGCAGTTGTATTGGATACCTTTAAGTACAATTTGTAACATAGTGTGGTTGTTGGATATACCGTCGATTTGTGAACATTATATAAATTATTTTTATAAAGTACATAATGTTCACTATATTATTATAATTTAATAAAAAAGATTTCTTTAAAAATCTAACATTCTATGTGACAAGTCAATTATAATGCCCACTATCTTCAAAGGCAAATAAGTTGTTTAGTAATAGGGACCTTTAGGGACCTTTTGTTTTTTTTAATTTTAATATAAATATATTATTTTTAATTTAAACCCTGTGTCCCTAAGGGTCTCTTTGTTGTCCCTATATGTTCTTTTATATATTATAAAATATTTTATAAAAATAAATTTTAATGTGTTTTTTAGATTTTTAGATGGCCAACTTTTCGTTATATATCTTGCAAACTTGATGGCCAACTTTTCATTTGAAATCAAACAATCAGGTTGACCTTCTATATTTCCAAGAAAAAAAACTTGTTCTACAATCATAATAGCAAGAGAAAAAAAACTTGTTCTACAATCATAATAGCAAGAGAAAAAAAACTTGTTATTTAACGAAAAGTTGGCTTACGAAAACAACAAAAAACCCCGTACCGAGCAACCACTCTCGGTACGGGGAACCATTAACCACTCAACCAATCAATCACTCTTCACATGGAGCCAACTTCAAAAAGAAGTGTTGGTCGTTGCGTATACCTGATCCAGTAGATATAAAGTAATCATCATAATCTTCAGCGTATATGATTACGTTGTCATCCAGATTAGCATCTGGCAATTGTTGCAGCTGCTGTAGCAATTGTCTGTATGTCATAAAGTTATTCGTAATGTCCAATAGGTTCGTTGCTGTTGTCTAAGGATCCTTGAACATCTTCTACAATGACAATGTAGTCTTCTGAACCACATGTCTCACCAACACAAAAGTCATCTTGATAATCAATATCATCGCAATGACTATTTACAAAAGTATCTCGAAAGCTCTTGTCGGCAGCATTCTTTAGCTCTTTGGCCACAATTTCAACATGCTCAACATATCTATCAGCCTGCTCTTGAGTATCAAATGATACACTGCCTTCAAGAACATAATAAGTTTTCCACCACCCACCTTCTTCAGGACCTCCATAGCATTGCTCCTTCTTGTAGATGGATACATAATGTGACTTGGCTTCTGAGAAGCGTGGGTTGTTGCGAATCAAATCAATTAAACGATCTGTAACAGTCATATTAGTTGTATGTATTGATGGTTGAAAATGCTCGTCTCTCCGAGCTGTCACGCCATAGATCGCGCGGGCGTTCGCACAGTTTACTACTCTTCGTAAGCGTTGCCACCAGTGCAATCAACATCAGACTCTGGCACCACCAGAGCTACTGAAGAGCTCTTGGCACCAACCTTGGCCAACAGCGTCTGCACCTTCTCAGTCTGTCGGGCACCACGACTCTTGAAGTTCAACAGTAAGTTTCTAATGCCACCAAACTTGGCAACTCGCTTGTGCAAGTTGTCACCGAACATTGTCGTCTCAACCCCGTTGCCAGAGCTGCAAGGAATCTTCGGTGACGGCAACTTGCTCGTCGTATCATACTTTACAGCCCAAGCTTCAACTTGTTCTGCAGTCAACTTCTGTCCAGGAATGTACGTTTCAGTGCTCATATGTGTGTGTGTATTGTGTGTGTTGACTAACTACTAACTGCAATAAATTTTAAAACTATTAAATTTATTACTTAAAAATTATAATAGCATAAAGAAGATTTCTTTAAAAATCTTTATTACCCTTCAACCAAATTGTAACAGCCACTGTACAAGGATAGCACATGTCGTGCTGCTGATCTTGCTGTAGCGTAACTTGTAAACTTCTGTCCGTTGTTGATGTATTGCTTGGTAATATTGTTCCAGACCATATATACTGGATCTTCATCAGTAAGTGTGGGTGCAAGTATTACTTCTACAATTTCACTATCAAAACCGTAATTGAGATCAGAATAAGGAATCATGTGGGTTTTTAGATTGAGTAGCTGGAGAAAAAAAAGTTGAGTCAATTGTTATACCAACAACAAGAGCAACCTATATCAACTATAGGTTGCTCTTGCAAACCTTCAATGCCACTTACTTGGTAAACGTACCATTTGCACTACGACGATAAACGCGCGTGCAAGCAAAGCGACCCTTGGCGTCACGCACATTGTAGTAACGTTCTTGCAAGAGAGCTGTGTTGGTACGATCAACAAAGCCCACAAGCGTGTACTTGGACTTGTCAAGATGTGCATTGACCATTGCACGCTTGACATTCAAGGGTGCAGTAACTTCGATGTTGTTGTTGGTGATTTCAGCAATGTTCTTGGTGATCATATGTATCTATTGTTTCTATTTTTTATTTTTAGGTTTATTTACTGCAAATTAATTATATTATAATAAAGATGATTTCATTAGAAATCTCTCTTACCAATCAGACAACAGCGTCTCTACTAGCGCTTCAGCATTGTTGTTGATTTCATGTTCTAGATATTGTTTGACTGTCCAGCCTTCTGGATGTTCATCCAAAGCCTCTTGCAAAATTGCAATTGCATCATCATTGAGATTGAGTGTGATTTTACTGGTCATATATTATAGATTGTTGGTAATGTACTCAATGGCTGCACTCTTTCTAGCGTTGATGGCATCCCAGTCATCTACATCAACCATCTCATCTGGAATCAACCATTCTCCATGCAGCACCTCATCAATATACTCAGACAACTCAAGGTTGACAAAGTCTTTTAGATATTGTTGTTGATGTTCAGTTAGTTGGTACTTAATGTCAGACATTTTATTTTTTTAAATACTAAATTTACTACACATTTATTATATTATAATAAAGATGATTTCATTAGATATCTATATTGCCTTACTTCTTATAGAAGTAACCAACTGGACTACAATGGTCAAACTCGCTACGAGTCTTGTACTTGTCCCATACACTTTGATATGGTGCAAATACAGTATTAACATCATGTCGAATCTCTACAACTCTACATGGCGTCTTGCCACCGTGAGTATCAGTATATATGATATCATTGTTCTGCAAACCTGCAGTTGTTGTTAGTTGTGTATACTTGGCCATATAATCTATATTTCTTGAGAAAAAAAACTTGGGTTTATTAGATGGTTTCTAGTTCTTCTTCTTCTTCATCTTCTTCATCTTCTTCATCTTCTTCAAAGAGATTGAAGTCTTCAACATAGTGCTCAGCAATTTCTAAATAGTTTACCTCCTCAAGATACTCACCAACACATTGACGTGCAAATGATCCATCTTTAAGAATGTCGAACTCCAACTCTTCAACAATACTTTCAAAACTATCAGCCACATGCTGAACATCATCAAAGCTTTGTTCCTCACACATATGTGTAAACGTTTCTTGGTACATCATATGAATATTCCAAGTTTCTTTATTGTAATAACCATTGTATGAATCTCTAGTCATTGTAGTACTTTCTATTGTTTAAGTAAAATGGTGCTCAGGGAGAGAATCGAACTCTCATCTTCCATCCAGTTACACTGTACCGCTTAGAAGGCGGTGGTGATACCTGAGCATTTATTAAAGTATTATTTATTCTATACAGCGTCGTTGTGTTAATCTATGTTCAACTGTTGCTGTTGTACAATACAATGGTTGATGAATATATGCAATGCATCATGTGATGCACCTACATAATCACCATCCATATGTGCATCTCCTATAGTAGCAACAAGTGTATCAATGTTGTTGATATACTCCTGCACCATATCAATTTCTTTACGCTTTAATATAGTTACTATTTTCATTGAAGCTTTGTGGCTACTACAGTATACTCTTCTGCAGAAAAAACTGTATACTTATAATCATCTTGTGTGACATTGACATCACGTGTAGCATCTGCCAAATCTACAAGTGGCAAGTCTTCTACAGTATCACCTTGATAATCTTTGGTAATAATGATTGCTGATGAATATTTGTTGGGCATATTAGTTGTATTGTTGTTTATTGAGATACTACATCTGCATTGAGTTGGTACAGATTTGCAACTTCACGCAATTGTTGTGGCCATTGTTCTACACACGTCTGATCATGCAAAATCTGCAATCTTGAAATCAAATATTGATGTGTTTGTGGTACAGCGTAGTCTGCTGTTAAAGACAACCAACCCTTCTCTTCAAAGTTTACATTGTACTCATCGTCGGCAATCAAACATCCAGCAGCACATGAAAGATTGTATGGTCCTCTGTATACACAACCTTCTAGACTTTCATCATAAGATTTGACATTTTGCGTCAACAAGTGAGTAGCAACTTGATCGAATACTTGTTGTTCTGTGGCTTGTGGCAATGTTTTAAGTGTGATCATTGTTTAGTATCTAAATATATTATCTAAATTTACTGCACATTTATTATATTATAATAAAGATGATTTCATTAGAAATCATACTCTCTTGCCTGAAACTTGCCATCCAATATATTGTATACCCTACGCACTGTAGCCAACTCTAGTTGACTGAATTGATGCACTGCAAACTTCATTGCATCAAGCTTGCTTAGCACTTGATTAATACCTTCATTGATACCCTGTTGGTACACTTGCTCGTAATTACCCTCAAGCATTTGTACTACATCACTTGCAAATGTATCGTTCATGTGAATATGTTGCCTCTAGTCGTTGTTAACTTGATATATTGCCAACTCCTTACTGGATAATGCATGCCGCATATCCAGTATCTCATGCTCATTGCCGTTGATACTGTACCACTTACCGTCAATCTTTGCAATAGACCCTGTAGACGTACTTACCATCTTTGTAGCCTTCTTATCACTATTGTATATACTTATAAGCTTCATTGTACACATATCTTTTATATACTAATTTTACTACACATTTATTATATTAACCTATAGAGGATTTCATTAGATGTCAAACTATACCAACTTGTATACTGGTTCGTTGAGAATCTTAACCTCCATCGGTAAGTCTACAAGCGTTTCTAACTCTGCATTGTTTTGCAACCTAATCTTTGTGTACCATATTTTTTTTATACTAAATTTATTACACTTTTATTATATTTGTTTATAAAAGATTTCTTTAAAAATCTAAAATTTTAACCATAAATATATTTGTTGATGTTACTTGTTTATCGTTGTTACTGTATTGCAGCTTGTGAGTACCCTGTTTGACAGATTGGTATATCACCTCATACTAACCAACCGTTGTTCATTTGTCGTCAATATATATTTTAATATTGTAAAAAGTTTAGGTTAGTTTGTTGTTTGAGTAGGGCAACGGTTTGCAAGCGTCTGATGCATCTCTTCACGAGGCCAGTACCACCACGCCATCAGAAAACTTAACAGCATTGTTAATCTGTTTCTTTTGTTTCTTTTGTGGTATTATATGTTTATTATCACATGCTACTGCTTTGTTTGTTTTCCAACTTTTCGTTTAAAATCATGCAATTCTTGATGCTCATTTTATATTTTCAATAAAAATAATCAATATTGCTTGAAAAAAAAAACTTGCATCAAAATTTCATTTACATCTAGGCGGAATTAATGGTTTTTTGTAAAACAATTGAGAAAATCTACTGTTTTTCAATAGAATTTGCCAAATTTACTACCCCGTCTACCAAAATTATGAAAAATTTGTCGTTTTAACTGTTTTTTTGTGCTGTTGCCAGGAAATCTTGCAAATTTTACTGTTTTTTAGCGTTTTTGTTGCCACAAATCTTCGAAATCTTGCAAAATATCGGGAAAACTTGCAAAACACTGCAAAAATTTGGAAATTTCGAAAAAACCTCTAGGCGGAAACAAGTTTTTTGTGCTGCAAACAGGGGGTTTTACTGGTTTTCTAGTACATATTGCAAATTTTCATGAGAAAAAAAACTTGTTAGTTTGTTGACACACTAAGTGGAAATGCTATTTCACGTTCTTTCCAACAGCTTTCCAAGGCTAAAAAGCCATCTTCTCAACAGCTTTTCAGCATTTAAAATCTAATAACATCTAGCAAGAATATACAACATCTATCAATACAAATAAAACAACATAAAAAAAAAATATAAAAAAA
>Ga0114974_10002380_pt1 | contig 14434 bp, 11 predicted proteins | sample S_130206_EF_Meta_FD_87318 | JGI IMG/M metagenome (GOLD analysis project Ga0114974, IMG submission 87318) | Freshwater microbial communities from Lake Simoncouche, Canada to study carbon cycling - S_130206_EF_MetaG | ecosystem: Environmental > Aquatic > Freshwater > Lake | place: Lake...
GCCGACCCTGAGCGCGATCGGACTCAGCTGTGTGTGGTGGAAACGCCCGCAGATCAAGCGGCCATTGAGAGAACTTCTACTTTCAAAGGCCTGTACTTTGTTCTCATGGGCAAGCTCAGCCCCCTTGACGGCATTGGGCCGAACGACCTGGGCTTTGCCAAATTGTCAGAGCGTTGCAACGACGGTCTGGTGCAAGAAGTTATTCTGGCCACCAATTTCACGGGCGAGGGCGAGGCCACAGCGCACGTCATTGCTGAAATGTTGAAGAAGCGAGGCTTGCGCGTCACGCGTCTGGCCAGGGGCGTACCTGCTGGAAGCGAACTTGAGTATGTCGATTTGGGCACCATCGCCCATGCATTGGTCGATCGTCGCTAAGTGCTTTCCGACTTTGCACACTGAGTTCTCAGTGTTCTTCATTACGTAATTACCCGCTTGGGATGTTTCCCAATGCGCCTTTATCGATACCTTTGTATGCTGAACTCAGCATCGATGGGAACTGATCAAGGGGTATTGGCGTGTTTCAAAAGCTCAGGCGGCGTGAATTTTCAGCATTGGCCATGGCCAGTGTTGTGCTGGCGCCTGACTTGGCCCGAGCGGCTGTCTCACCTCAAAAAGTCAGCATTGCACTGGCCGCCAAAACCAGTTTGTTTCATTTGCCTTTGGTCTTGGCTGAGCAATTGGGTGTCTTCAAAACCGAGGGGCTTCAAATTGATTGGCTTGAATGTGAATCGGGCCTTCAAGCGGTTCAAATGGCCTTGAATGGGCAAGCAGAAGTGGTGTCAGGCGCTTTCGAGCACACCCTCGATTTGCAAGCGCGTGGCTTAAATTACCGTGCCTTTGTGTTGCAGGGCAGAGCGCCCCAAATCAGTGTGGGCTTGGCCACACGAAAAGCGCTTGCGATGAAATCATTGGACGATCTCAAATCTTTCAAGATGGGTATTTCATCTTTAGGTTCGGGCACGCATTGGATAGCGCAGCAGTGGCTACTGAAAGCCAAGCTTGCGACCGAAAATGTTCAGTTCATTGAACTAGGCTCTGCCACAGGCCATTTGTTGGAAGCCGTTAAAACGGGTTCGGTAGACGCTTTGTGTCACATCGATCCTGTCATGCACTACCTGGAACAAAAAAACGAATTGCGGCTCTTGGCTGAGACGCGATCGCTGCTCAGTACGCAGCGCATGTTTGGCGGTCCCATGCTCTCCGCGTGTTTGTTTGGCAAGGGGGAGTTTTTGCAAAAACGCGCTGATGTTGCGTTGACCTTGACCAGGGGAGTGGTCAGAGCATTGCAGTGGCTCAAAACCGCAGGGCCTTCCGATATTCTCAAAATGGTGCCCTCTCACAACTGGATGGGCGACCGTGCGATTTACTTAGGCGCTTTGGAAAATGTGCGCAACAGCTACAGCTTGGATGGCATGTTTTCGACTGAGTCCTTGCAAACGGCTTGGCGTGCCAGAGCCAGTCGGGTCAGCACCGATCGGGCCAATTGGACCACCTTGGCCAAAACCTATACCAATGAATTTGCGCTGATTGCGCAACGTAAAGTCAATTCTTGACGGAAGAATTGGAAGCGTTTGGCTTGCCAGTTTTGGAGGCAGGCGGCTTTGATGTGGCTTTGGGTTTCTCGGCGTTGGGTCCGCCCGTTGAAGCTTTGACACCTTGGTTGATGCTCGACTTCTTGGCTGTATTTTTACTTCCGCGAGAGCTGGCCGTGGTGGGCACCAAGATGGCAATGGATTGACCTGGTTTGAGTGCCACGGGCATCTTCAATTTATTCCAAGCGGCAATGTTCATGGGTGTGACGTCATGCCGGTTTGCCAGCGTGGCCAAGGTGTCGCCTTTTTGAACTTTCACCATGATGCGTCGCAAAACAATTTCGGGTGCAAAAGAAATTTTGGCGTTGTCGGCCAGATGTTCAGTGACGTCAGCGTCGAGAGCGCCTTGCCTTGCAACCAACAAGGTGGAACCTTGTTTAACTTGCATGCCGCTAGGAATTTGATTCACTGAGCGAAGTTCGGCTTCGGTCATTTTGACCAACTTGCTGGCCTCTGAAACTTTCATGGTCTTGGGCACAGACCAAGCCGTCCAACTGGCCAATGGTTTTTGTGCGTGCTCTTCGAGGCGGCGCTGAAACCTTGCCGCGTTGTCCCAAGGCAGCAAAATTTCAGGCGTGCCTGCGGCCAAAATAACAGGCCGGCTCATGGAAGGATTTAAAGCTTTGAAATCTTCCATGCTGACGCCTGAAAAATTGGCCGCCAGTTTGACATCGATGTCACGTGTGATGCTGACAGATTTGAAATAGGGATGGTTCTGAATCAGTGGCAACCGTGCGTTGAAATTTTGAGGTTGCGCAATGATGTTTTTAACGGCCTGCAACTTGGGCACGTAATAGCGTGTTTCGTTGGGCATGCTCAATTCGGAATAGCTCAGCCCTAAACCGGCGGCTTTGTTTTTGGCCAATGCGCGCCCCACGCTGCCTTCCCCCCAGTTGTAGGCTGCTAATGCCAAGTGCCAATCGCCAAACATGCCATAAAGTTTTTGCAAATAGTCAAGGGCGGCGCGGGTCGACTCAATCACGCCGCGTCGCTCATCCCTGAAAATGTTTTGCTTCAAGTCGAAGTATTTGCCAGTGGCGGGCATGAATTGCCACATGCCTGCTGCTTTGGCCGAGGAGACCGCTTCAGGGTTAAAGGCCGATTCGATGAAGGGCAACAAGGCCAACTCTGTGGGCATGTTTCTGCGCTCAAGTTCCTCAACAATGTGAAACAGATACTTCCTTGAACGCTCTGTCATTCGCACCATGTAATCGGGACGCGCTGCGTACCAAGCTTCGCGGTCTTTCACCAGATCATTTTCAAGATCGGGCATGGCAAAGCCTTGGCGAATGCGCACCCAAATGTCAGCAGGGGGTTCGGCGACATCGTCGATTTTGGCTTTGACGATAGGCGCTTGAATAGGCGCAAGCACTTGAGCTGGCGTTTGTGCAGTGGGTGGTGCAACCGTTGTTGCTGCCGTTGCGTCTACTTTTGTGCTGATGTCAATAGCACTTGTTTCGGCTTGTTGCTGAACATTGGCACAGCCTGTCAAAAACAGGGCAAGGCACAGTCCTAGCTTGATCTTTAGGCTGAAGCCCATGGTGTGGTGGTTCATTGGTAGTCGTTTTTCCAGAGCCGCAGATGGGCAAAAATATCTGCTTCATTGTCTTTAACTTGCGGTGCAAATTTTTTGACCGCACCGATCACTGTGGGCGACCGGGTTCTTAAAAAAGGGTTGATTTGCAATTCGTTCGCCAGATTGGCGGGTAGGGTGGGCAAGTTCTGCGCCCTGAGGTCTTTGCAATGTTGGGCATAGGTTTGCAGGTTTAAATTCTGCGGCTCTACGGCGCTGGCAAATTTCAAATTGCTCAGGGTGTACTCGTGTGCGCAACAAACGCGCGAAGCGCCTGGCAGTGCAGCCAACCGATCCAAAGAATGGAGCATCTGTTCTGCAGTGCCCTCAAACAAGCGACCACAACCACCAGAGAAAAGCGTATCACCACAAAAAAGCAGAGGTTCTTGGCCTTCGGGCTCTGCGAAATAAGCGATGTGTCCCGAAGTATGACCCGGCACATCCAGGGTTTGAAAATTCAAGCCAAGCCAGCTGAATTGGTTTCCTTGGGCTAAGGCTTGGAATTCAAAGGGCAATTTTTCGTGCGCCGGCCCATAAACCTTGGCGCCCCATTGGTGCTGAAGCTTTGCCACACCCCCCGTATGATCTCCATGGTGGTGCGTGACTAAAATGCAGTCCAGCTTGTGACTGTTGGCAGCCAACCAGTCGTCAACTGGTGTTGAATCACCTGGGTCAACAACCAATGCAAGGCCTTGGTGTTGTAACAGCCAAATGTAATTATCGGAGAATGCGGGCAGCGGTATCAGGTTCATGACTCTTCCCATTATAGAAACCACCTCGATGGCGCAAGATTGGCGTCAATGGTTGGCCACGCCAGCAGGGTCTTTTTTGGTGAGCTGGGAGCAATCTCAGATGGACGCTTTGGTGGCAGATATCTTTGGCTACCATGCACTTCAGTTGGGCATGCCCGAGTTGGAGGGCTTGCGAGCCAATCGCATGCCCCACCAGTGGCTGGCCCTCTCAGAAACCCATGCATTGCCTGAGGGACAAGACTTTCAGTTTGCAGCTCACAGCATCGCGCTGCCATTTCAAGCCGACAGTTTGGATTTGTTGGTCATGCCGCACAGCTTGGAGTTAAGTTTGGATGCGCATGCCAGTTTGCGTGAGGCCGAGCGGGTTTTGGTGCCTGAGGGCCATTTGCTCATTACAGGCCTTAACCCGACCAGCCTCTGGGGTTGGCGCCACAAGCGCGCTCAATGGTATCGGCGCTGGGGTTTTGAGGGTCTTAGCTCACCTGCTTGCGATGAATTGATTGGCTATTGGAGGCTCAGGGACTGGCTTCGACTGCTGGGTTTTGAGGTCAAAGTAAGTCAATTTGGATGTTGGCGGCCTGCGTTGGACAAGCCGAAATGGTTCGACCGATGGGCGTTTATGGACACATTGGGTGCCAATTGGTGGCCTATATTGGGCGGGGCCTACGTCATTGTGGCTGTGAAAAAGGTCCAAGGCGGACGTATTTTGGGCGCAACTTGGAAGCAGCGCAGGCCTCAAACCAAAGCCGCCGTGACACTGGCGCGGCGACAAAACCAAACTCAAAGCGACGCTGGCGCCCAAAGAAAGAGCGAATGTGAACCACGTTGAAATTCATACCGATGGCGCTTGCAAGGGCAATCCTGGGCCAGGGGGCTGGGGGGCACTGATGCGTTCCGCCGAGCATGTTCGAGAAATATTTGGGGGTGAGTTAGACACCACCAACAACCGAATGGAATTGACAGCGGTGATCGAGGCCTTGATCGCTTTAAAGCGTCCCTGCAAGGTCACGCTGTTTCTGGACAGTGAGTATGTTCGAAAGGGCATCACGGAGTGGATTCACGGCTGGAAAGAGAGGGGATGGCGAACCGCTGCCAAGCAACCCGTTAAAAATGCCGATTTATGGCAAAAATTAGATCTTTTGGTTGCAAATTCTGGTCATCAAATTGATTGGAGATGGGTCAAAGGGCACGCCGGCGACCCTGGCAATGAAAGGGCGGATGCCCTGGCCAACTTAGGTGTCGACAAAGCCCTTGGCAGGCTCTAGTCAGAGAAAACCAACAAATGTTACATTTCCAAGCTGTTTTGGATACTGCTCGGAATCTTTGATGTCTTTCAAAAAACCTTATCTCCCGCTTGCGCTCATTGGTCTGGCCCTTGCTTTGGGTGCAGCTTGGTGGCTTCAAAATAAACCTGCAGCGCCAAAGGCAGAGCTTGCTGCTGCTGGCAGTGCCCCAAACAGTGGTACTCAGCCTGCCCCCGCTTCGCCTGGGGCACCTGGTGCTGGTGGTGCTGCGCCAGGAGCGGGAGCGCCTCAAAGACCACCTGCCGTAGAGGTTGCCAAGGTTGAAAAAGCCATGCTGGTGGACGAGACCCAATCGGTTGGCAGTTTGCGTTCGTTTCAAGGCGTGGTGCTGCGACCCGAGGTGGGCGGCCGAGTCAGTCAAGTGCTATTCAAGGACGGACAAAAAGTTAAAAAGGGACAGATCTTGGTCCAGTTTGACGACCAATTGCCTGCTGCTCAACTGGCGCAGTCCAAAGCCGAGTTGTCAATTGCACAAGCTAACCACACGCGCAACCAAGAACTTGTCGCGCAAAACTTCATCAGCAAACGTTCTTTGGATGAATCCGATGCAGCGCTTCAAGTTGCACAAGCCAAATTGGCATTGGCCCAAGCCACCTTGCAGCGCTTGAAAGTGATGGCCCCATTTGATGGTACCGCTGGCTTTCGTCAAATCAACGTGGGTGATTATTTGAAAGATGGCGCCGACATGGTCAACGTTGAGGACATTGAAGCTGTTTTGCTTGACTTCCGTTTGCCAGAGCGTTTCCAAGCCAAAGTTAAGACTGGGCAAAAAGCACAAGTGACCATGGACGCTTTGCCTGGCCGTAAATTCACGGCTGTCATCCAAGCCATTGATCCCTTGATTGATGCCAATGGCCGCTCTGTGGGTGTGCGCGGTTGTATCGACAACCGACAAATGCAATTGCGCCCAGGTATGTTTGCACGTGTCAATGCCGTGTTTGGTGAGCGTGATGACGCTTTGGTCATTCCCGAAGAGGCCATCGTGCCGCAAGGCGGTCGGACAACTGTGATTCGTGTCGTACCTGGACCCAATAAAGATGAACTCATTTCTGAAAGAGTCACCGTCAAAATTGGCATTCGCCAACCTGGTCGTGTAGAGATTTTAGAAGGCTTGTCGATGGGCGATTCTGTGGTGGTAGCAGGGCAGCAGCGCTTGCAAAAAGAAGGCACTGTCGTACGCATTGTGGACACGTCAAAAGGACAAGCCGGTGGCCCCAACACGGCTGCAGGTGCGAAGCCTGAGGCTTCAGGCAACGCACAAAAACCTTCAGAAAAATCCGGCCCCAAGGGCGGCAACTCAGGACCAGCGAAGGACGGCAAAGGCTCTGCTGCCGCTGGCGAGAATCCATGCACACGAGGTCTGAATGCAACTCGCTGAAACATCCATTCGAAGGCCGGTCTTTGCGACCGTTTTATCGCTGCTCATTCTCCTGATTGGCGCGGTCAGCTTCAACCGACTTTCCTTGCGTGAGTATCCCAAGATCGACGAGCCCACTGTCACGGTCAGCGTGAAATACCCTGGCGCATCCGCCGAGGTGATTGAGTCGCAAGTGACCAAGCCCTTGGAAGATTCCATTGCAGGCATTGATGCCGTCGATGTCATCACATCCATCAGCCGCGCTGATCAGTCGCAAATCACAGTTCGTTTTCGGTTGGAAAAAGACGCCGACACAGCCGCAGCAGAAGTTCGCGACAGAACCTCTCGAATTCGCGGGCGTTTGCCGCAAGCCATTGAAGAACCTGTCATTGCCAAGGTCGAGGCAGATGCCTTTCCTGTCATTTGGTTGGCCTTCTCCAGTGAAGTTTTATCGCCGCTTCAAATCAATGATTTGATCAATCGAGTCGTGAAGCCACGGCTTCAAACCGTGACGGGTGTGGCCGATGTTCGCATTTACGGTGAGCGCAAATACGCCATGCGCGTTTGGTTGGATGCTGAACGCATGGCCGCTTACCGCCTCACATCTCAAGACGTAGAAGATGCCATTCGCCGCAGCAACTTGGAGTTGCCAGCTGGCCGCATTGAGTCACAACTGCGCGAGTTCAGTGTGACATCGCAAACTGACCTGATCAAAGCCGGCCAGTTCGGTGACATCACCATTCGCAATGTGAATGGCTTCCCTATCAAGATTCGTGACGTGGCCAAAGTCGAGGAAGCTGCTGCAGACGATCGCAGTCGAGTCCGTTTGAATGGCATGCCTTCTATTTCCGCAGGTGTCATTCGGCAAGCTACAGCCAACCCATTGGAATTGTCCAAAGGCGTTCGCGAAATGATCCCTAAGTTGCAGCAGGACTTGCCGGGTGACATTGTGATCAATGTGGCCAACGACAACTCGGTGTTCATTGACAAATCCATTAAGAGCGTTTTTCAAACCATTGTTGAAGCTGTCGTTTTGGTCGCGCTTGTGATTTTTGTTTTCCTGCGAACCATTCGCGCTTCCATCATTCCTATCATTACCATTCCAGTCAGTTTGGTGGGCACTTTTGCCATCATGGCTTTGGCGGGCTTCACCATCAATACACTGACATTGCTGGCGCTTGTCCTGGCCATCGGTTTGGTGGTGGACGATGCCATCGTGATGCTGGAAAACATTTACCGCCACATTGAAGAGGGGCTTGATCCGTTTTCTGCGGCCATCAAGGGCGCCAAAGAAATTGGCTTCGCCATTGTGGCCATGTCGCTCACATTGGCAGCCGTGTTTGCACCTTTGGCTTTCACGCCAGGACGAACCGGTAAATTATTCAGTGAATTTGCGTTGGCCTTGGCCGGCGCTGTGCTGGTTTCTTGCGTGGTGGCGCTCACCCTGTCGCCCATGATGAGTTCTTTGCTGCTGCGACACAACCCGAACCCGAATTTCTTTGACAGGTTCATGGAAAAAATCCTAACCGGTTTGTCAAATGGCTATGAGAAGTTGCTCAGCCTGGTGCTAAAAAAAGCGCGCTGGCTGGTGGTCTTGATCATGGCCTCTTGTGGCGTTGGCATTGTGTTGGTTTATCCCACCATGAAGCAAGAACTCTCGCCTTTGGAAGATCGTGGCACCATTTTGGCAACGGTTACGGCACCCGATGGCGCCACATTGGACTACACCGATAAATATGCCAAGACCCTTGAAAAAATTGGGACTGCTTATCCAGAATTCGACCGAATTTTTGCCAACTTAGGCAATCCAACCGTTGCGCAGGGCAGTGTGATCTACCGAGCTGTAGACTGGGATGAGCGCAAGCGCACAACGCTTGAAATTGCGCGCGAGATGCAGGGTAAATTCAATGGCATTGCCGGCATCAACGCATTCCCCATCACGCCGCCCTCCTTGGGCCAAGGTTTTCGGGAACGTCCCGTTAACTTCGTCATTCAAACCTCTGACAGCTATCAGAATTTGAACGCAGTCACGCGTCAAATGTTAGACGAGATTGCCAAAAATCCTGGCTTCATTGCAACTGACGTCGATTTGCGCTTGAACAAGCCTGAACTGCGAATTGATGTCGATCGAATCAAAGCCACTGAGTTGGGCGTGAGCGTTGAGGTGGTTGCGCGAGCCGTAGAAACCATGTTGGGCGGCCGTGTCGTGACACGGTACAAACGCGATGCCGAGCAATACGATGTGATTGTACAGACCCAAATGAGTGGGCGTAACACACCGGATGACATCGACAACATTTACGTCCGAGGCCGAAATGACACGGTGATTCCGCTGAATGCCTTGGTCAAAGTTCGAGAAAGTGTGTCACCTCGCGAATTGAATCACTTTGGGCAGCGTCGATCGGTTTCGATCACAGCCAACTTAGCGGCCGACTATGCACTGGGCGACGCTCTGAAATTCTTAGACAAAACAGCCGCAGGCATTTTAAAGACCGGTTACACCACAGAGCTCAATGGCACCTCGCGTGAATTTAGAAATTCACAGGGCGCGCTGGTCATTGTGTTTGTGTTGGCTTTGTTCTTTATCTTTTTGGTTTTGGCGGCTCAATTTGAAAGCTTCATTGATCCTTTGGTCATCATGTTGTCAGTGCCCTTGTCGATGTTTGGGGCCCTCATGACGCTGAAGTTGACAGGGGGCACGCTCAATGTGTATTCCCAAATTGGCTTGATCACATTGGTTGGCTTGATCACCAAGCACGGCATTTTGATTGTGGAGTTTACAAATCAGTTGCGAGCGCAGGGCGTCGATACCTTCGATGCCATTGTGAAAGCTTCAGGTCAACGCTTGCGCCCCATTTTGATGACCACTGGCGCCATGGTACTGGGTGCGTTGCCATTGGCCCTTGCCACAGGCGCAGGCTCTGAAAGCCGTATTCAAATTGGGTGGGTCATTGTGGGCGGCATGAGTTTTGGAACGCTGCTAACAGTCTTTGTAGTGCCCACGATGTACTCGCTGTTTGCGCGCAAGAAAATTCCTGGCGCCAACAAAGCCGATGCGCTGGACCAACCTGCAAGTTCAGTGCATCAGCACTGACATTGTTGTTTAGAGCACCAACACGTCCACCCAGTCACCCAACTGGGCTGTGCCTTGTTGGTGTGACAAAACAATCAAGCCATTGGCTTGCACCATGGAGCTTAAAACACCGGAGCCTTGATTGCCGGTGGTGATCACTTGGAGTTCGCCTTGCGCGTTGCGCGAAACAATGCCGCGTTGGTATTCTGTTCTGCCTGGTTTTTTGCGCAATACTTCTTGCGTTTTAGCCCTGAGCATCGGCAGGGGCGTGGCCGTGCAGCCCATCATTTTCAGCAAGGCTGGTTTGACAAAAGCCAAAAATGTAACCATGACCGCGACAGGATTGCCAGGAAGTCCAAATAAAACAGCAGAACGCTGGCCTTTTTGAATTCGGCCAACCGCCATCGGTCGACCTGGTCGCATGGCGATTTTCCAAAACACCACATCACCCAACTTCTTCATCATGGCCTTGGTGAAATCGGCTTCGCCCACACTCACACCACCGCTGGTGATGATGGCATCTGCTTGCTCTGCGGCCTTGTTAAAGGCTTGCTCTAGCAAGTCAGGCTGGTCTTTGACAACGCCCATGTCAATCATCTCGCAGCCCAATGCCTGAAGCATGCCATGCACCGTGTAGCGGTTGCTGTCGTAGACAGCGCCTTCGCGGGGCGCTTCACCCAGGCTCAGTATTTCATCGCCCGTTGAGAAATAAGCTACCCGCAAGCGCCGCACCACCAAAACGTTGGGAACGCCCAAACTAGCCAGCAGTCCTGCTGCTGCAGGCGTAATCGAGGCACCCTTGAGAAGGGCGGCTTGCCCCTGCATGATGTCTTCGCCACACAAGCGACGGTTGTCACCAGCCTTTAGCAGGCCAGCAGGAATCTCAATCGCATCGCTCGTCTTGATTTGACAAAGCTCTTGTGGCACCACGGTGTTCAGTCCTTTGGGCATGATGGCGCCCGTCATGATCTTCACGCATTCGCCCGCGTGAACAGCACCTGTCCATGCTTTTCCCGCGAGTGCCGTGCCCACCACTTTCAGCGACAAGTTTTGCGTGTCACGCAATTGGGCGCCATCGAAGGCAAAGCCATCCATGGCGGAGTTGTCGTGAGGTGGCACATTGATGGGGCTGATCACGTCTTGCGCAGTGATTCTGCCCAGTGCGGCAAAGATGTCGACTGATTCTGAATCGTGCACTGGTATCACCAAGTGATCCAGAAAATTCAAGACCTCGTTAGCGGGAAGTGCCTGCGGGTCATAAGCTTCAAGTTGTGCGGCAATGTCAGCCAGTGACGGTGGGTGTGTCATGTGGTTTGTTCGAGGCGGTGCAGTTCTTCGAGGGTATTGGCATTGAAGAAGGCACGTGGGTCGACATCGGCTGAGTCAAAGGGCACCAGTACCGTTTTGTGCAAGGCTGTCCATGCGTCAATTTTGCGGCCGCCCGATTGCATGAACTTGACCAAACTTTCTAACAAGTTCACCCGCATCAAGCAAAAGACGGGTTGCGCTCGCACAGTGCCGTCTTCTTCTCTGGCAGCGGCCACTGTGATGTCAGCCTCTTCAGAAATTAAGGTGTCCAACAAGCGCTGTGCTAAATTGAATGGAAACAAGGGGCTGTCGCAAGGCACCGTCAGCAGCAAATCTGTTTCACAGCGTTCAAGGCCTGTTAAAAATCCGGCAAGAGGGCCCGCAAAACCATCGGTGCTATCGGGCCAAACTTGAACCCCAAATGATTCATAGGCCGACAAGTTTCGGTTGGCCACCACCATGATCTGTGACAAAGGCTCAGACGTTTGCATTTGCAGTCGCATGAGCGTGTGAAGGGTGAGTGGTGTGCCATTGAAATTTTGTAAACCTTTGTCAATGCCGCCCATGCGCGCACCTCGACCTCCGGCCAAAATCAAGCCAGTCATGCTCAGATCGTTCATGTAGAAAATTGTTCCATAGATGTCCAATGAATCAGATTAGCCGCCGATGTAGCTCATCTCAACCTTGCGTTTGGCGCTGCTTGGCGTTGTACCGTTTTCCACTGCAGGCTCTGAGACTCGGAGTTCAGAATACCGGTCATCTCGTTGCGACCAAATGGCAGCAATGGCCTGCGTGAGGGCGCTTTGGCCCAACTCGCTTCGCACCAAAGGTTTGAGGTCATAGCCTTGCGAGGCAAACAAACACAAATAGAGTTGACCTTCGGTGGTCAAGCGTGCGCGGTTGCAATCGCTGCAAAAGGCTTTGGTCACGCTGCTGATGAAACCAATCTCGCCCAAGCTCACATCGTGAACGCCTTGTTCATTGAGATAACCCCAACGCTCTGCTGTTTCGCCGGCCTGGCTGGCTTGAAGCGGTGTCAAAGCCATTTCAGTTTGCAGCAACTGCAGAATGTCGGCGCTGGGCATCACTTCATTCATGCGCCAGCCGTTGGTGGCGCCCACATCCATGTACTCAATGAACCGAAGTGCAATGCCTTTGCCTTTGAAATACCGCGCCATGGGCAATATTTCTTGTTCGTTGGTACCGCGCTTGACCACCATGTTCACTTTGATGGGGCCTAAACCAGCGGCTTGTGCTGCTTGAATGCCCTCAAGCACATCGCTGACCGGAAAGTCAACATCGTTCATTTGCTTGAAGACCGCATCGTCAAGGCCATCCAAGCTGACGGTCACACGTTTTAAGCCGGCACTCTGGAGGGCCTGGGCTTTTTTAGCCAAGAGGGAGCCATTGGTGGTCAGTGTGATGTCTAATTCTTGACCCTCAGCAGTCTTCAGCGCTGCCAACTGCCCAACGAGAACTTCTAAATTTTTTCGCAGCAAAGGCTCGCCACCGGTCAGCCGAATTTTTTCAACACCCAACTCAATGAAGCTCTGGGCCGTGCGCGTGATTTCCTCAAAACTGAGCAAGGCACTGTGCGGTAAATAGACGTAGTCGTTGTTGAAAATTTCTTTGGGCATGCAATAGCTGCACCGAAAGTTGCAGCGGTCTGTGACGCTGATTCGCAAATCGCGCAAGGGGCGTTTTCTTTGATCAAGCAGCTGCTGTCCTGGCGCCCAAGCCTGAGCTTGTGAAGGCTTAGGAATGGGCAGATTCCCTAGGGGCTGGCTGATGATGGGAATGACGCGTTCAGACACAACGGGCGCCGTCAACTTCAATGCACACACCACTGATGAAGGAGCCTTCATCGCTGGCCAAATACAAAGCGGCATTGGCCACATCCAATGCGGTCGAAAAACGGCCTAGCGGGATAGAGGCCATGAACTTGGCGCGTTTTTCTGCATCCACTGGTCCGCCAGCAAACTCTGCCGATAAACCGGTGTCGGGGTTGAACACAGGGTTGATGCAATTGACACGAATGTTGTCAGGGCCTAATTCAGCGGCCAAAGATTTGCTGGTGGTAATGACCGCACCTTTGGAGCCGTTGTACCAAGTCAGGCCGGGGCGTGGCCGAATGCCTGCGGTAGACGCAATGTTGATGAGGGCGCCACCCCCATTTTTACGGAACTCTGGTACTGCGTGAATGGTGGACAGATAAATGCTTTTCATGTTCACCGCGTAGCACCGGTCAAACTCATCTTCGCTGACTTCCAGGGCGGGGCGATTGCGGTGCGTCCACCCTGCGTTGTTGATCATCACATCCAAGTGGCCCCACAACTTCACAGCCTCATGCACCAAAGCTTTGACATCGTCTGATCGTGTGACATCGGCGGCAAAGAAGGCCGCAGTGCCGCCAGCTGCCTGAATTTCTTGAACCACTTTTTGGCCTGCAGCGGCTTGAATGTCGTTGACCAAAACCTTGGCACCATGCGCTGCGAAATGTTTGGCAATGCCTTCGCCAATACCGCCACCGGAACCCGTCACGATGACCACTTTTTGATTGATGTTCATTAGAAATCCTAAAAATGAAATGTCTGCAAAGACAACTCAGTGCACAAGAAATTTAGCCGTGGTGAATGGCCACTGTTTTCAAGGTGGTGAAACCATACAGCGCTTCAAAACCTTTTTCACGGCCATGACCAGAAGACTTCACGCCGCCAAAGGGCAATTCAACGCCACCGCCTGCGCCGTAGTTGTTGATAAACACTTGGCCGCTGCGTAGACGTTTGGCGATTCGGAATTGTCGACCGCCATCCCGGGTCCATAAACCCGCCACCAGCCCAAAAGAGGTGGCGTTGGCAAGCTGCACAGCATGGTCTTCACCCTCAAAGCACATGGCCGACAGCACAGGGCCAAACACTTCTTCTTGGGCCACGCGATGGTGGACTGGAACGTCACGCAACAAAACAGGCGCTTGGTAGAAGCCAGACTCTGGCGCATCCGAAGCCACCACGCCTTGCGCCACAGTGGCGATGCCAGCAGCTTGAGCATCTGCCAAGAAGCCCTGAACGCGTTGTTTTTGGGAGGCGCGAATGAGGGGGCCTAAATTCAAATCTGCCTTAGCAGGGCCCACACGCAACTTAGAAAACGCCTCGCCCAGTCTTGCGAGCAAGGGCTCGTAAATGCTTTGTTCAATCAAGACGCGAGAGCCTGCGCTGCAAGTCTGTCCGGCGTTTTGAACGATGGCATTGATGACCACTGGAATGGCGGCATCCAAGTCGGCATCGGCAAAAATAATTTGCGGGCTTTTGCCACCCAACTCGAGGGTGATAGGGCAATGTCTTGCCGCGGCTGCTTGTTGGATCAAGGTCCCCACGGTGGGGCTGCCTGTGAAACTGATGTGATCAATGCCAGGGTGTTTGGCCAGTGCATCGCCTACTTCGTGGCCGAAGCCCGTCACGATGTTGATCGCACCAGC
>Ga0114974_10002381_pt1 | contig 14433 bp, 15 predicted proteins | sample S_130206_EF_Meta_FD_87318 | JGI IMG/M metagenome (GOLD analysis project Ga0114974, IMG submission 87318) | Freshwater microbial communities from Lake Simoncouche, Canada to study carbon cycling - S_130206_EF_MetaG | ecosystem: Environmental > Aquatic > Freshwater > Lake | place: Lake...
AAATTCAAGCGCTACAAATTCAAATAGAATTACTGGTTTGGTAACACCAACAGATACAAGATATCCTAATGGAAAAAATAGTACTTTTAGAAGTGACGTTTTTGCGACTTTTAACGCTCCTATTTCGGATAAAACCAACTACAATATTGGTGCAAGAGCTGGTTTTGTTACTTTAAATAGTACAATTGCTGATAATTCTATTTTCAATTTGCCATTTAATTCTATCAAGCAAAACAACTATACTTACAGTGGAGCTGTTGGAATTGTAAATAATAATAAAAATACACGAATAGCTTTTAATTTAGCATCTGCCTATAGAATTCCAAACATTGATGATATTGCTAAAGTTTTCGAATCAGGTGATGGCGTTTTAATTGTTCCAAATAAAGATTTGAAACCAGAAAAATCGGTCACAGCTGATTTAAGTGTCAAATTATGGGAAGGTAAAAGAGTTCAATTTGACAATACTATTTATTATACCCGTTTATTTGATGCTATTGTTACAGATCGTTTTTTGTTTAACGGCTCAAGTGTTATTAATTATGAAGGACAAACAAGTGATGTTTTTGCCAATCAAAATAAAGGAATTGCAACTATTACTGGAATTGCATCAACAATAAAATTCACGATTACAAAACCATTGCAATTTTACGGAACTTTTAATTTCACAAAAGGTAGAGTTAAAGATGGTTCAGGATCGTTACCTTTAGATCATATTCCTCCTATTTATGGGAAAACAGGTTTTAAATATGAAAATAAAATGGTGAATTTTGATTTTTATATGCTTTACAGTGGGAAAAAAGACATCAAAAATTATTTTCTAAATGGTGAAGATAATGAACAATATGCGCCTGCAAGCGGAATGCCTGGTTGGAAAACATTCAATTTAAAAGGAGCTGTTTCTTTATTGAATAGTGTAACACTTTTTTCTGGAATTGAAAATATATTAGATACTCAATACCGCACTTTTGCTTCCGGTATGAATGCTTCTGGAAGAAATGTATATTTTGGGTTGAAATATAAATTCTAAGAAAATGCTTAAATAAATTTAAATACGTGCGTATTCATTTTTAATTAAAAAAAAGTAAAAGGAAACTCATATTTTGGGTTTCTATTCTTTATTAAATAAAAGTTCAAAGTTTGTTTGCAAAATCAAAAATATAAGCTACTTTTGCATCCAAATTAACAATAAAATATATTTTTATGAATCATTATGAAACTGTTTTCATTTTAAATCCCGTTTTATCTGAAGTTCAGGTAAAGGAAACAGTAAGCAAATTCGAAGATTTTCTTACATCCAGAGGAGCAGAAATGGTATCAAAAGAGGATTGGGGTCTGAAAAAAATGGCTTACGAAATCCAACACAAAAAAAGTGGTTTTTACCATTTATTTGAATTCAAAATTGCAGGAGAAGTTCTTATTGCATTTGAAACTGAATTTAGACGTGACGAGAGAGTTATGCGTTTCTTAACTGTAAGTTTAGACAAACACGCAATTTCATGGGCTGAAAGAAGAAGAGCTAAATTAAAATCATCTAAAGCGTAATTATTATGTCAACATTACAACAATCAGCTTCAGGAAAAAAAGACGGAGATATCAGATATCTTACTCCTTTGAACATAGAAACAAATAAGGCGAAAAAATATTGTCGTTTCAAAAAATCAGGTATTAAATATATCGATTATAAAGATGGTGACTTTTTATTGAAATTCGTTAATGAGCAAGGAAAAATACTTCCTCGTCGTTTAACAGGAACTTCATTAAAATACCAAAGAAAAGTGTCAGTAGCTGTGAAAAGAGCGCGTCACTTAGCTTTAATGCCATATGTGGCTGATTTACTTAAATAATTAAAAATAACAGTTGTTGTCTCGCTAAAGCGGGACTAACTTCTAATAACAAAGGACAACAACATGGAACTTATATTAAAACAAGACGTTCAAAATTTAGGATTTAAAGATGATATCGTAACTGTAAAAAATGGTTACGGACGTAACTTTTTAATTCCTCAAGGTCACGCACATTTAGCAACTTCTTCTGCAAAGAAAGTATTAGCTGAAAACCTAAAACAAAGAGCTCACAAAGAAGCTAAAATTGTTAACGATGCAAAAGCATTAGCTGAAGCGTTGAAAGCAATTGAAATTAAAATAGTTGCAAAAGCAGGTGGAGAAAAATTATTCGGTTCAATCACGAATATTGATATCGCTGCAGCTTTAGCAAAAGGTGGTCAAGAAATTGACAGAAAATTCATCACAAGTGGAATCGTAAAAAGAACAGGTAAATATGCTGCTACTGTACGTTTACACAGAGATGTAATAGTTGAATTAGCTTATGAAATTGTTGCTGAAAAAGCATAATTTCTAAATTCATATAATTAAATCCCGATGAGAATCGGGATTTTTTTTGTTTGATGTCATTGCGAGGAACGAAGCAATCTCATTTAATAAATAGTGATTTATATTAATTAAAAATTGGGACGGATTACTTCGTTCCTCATAATGACATGAAATATTCCAGACTTACCAAAGAGCAATTTGAGGAAATGCATCCTGAATTCATCAATTTTCTAGCTACTCAAGCTATTGATAAAGCAGAGTGGGACAAAATTAAAGTAGAACAACCTGAAATTGCCGAACAAGAACTAGACGTTTTCTCGGATATAGTTTGGGAAGGTGTACTTACGAAAACTGAATATTTAGAACATTTTTCTAAAAATCATATTTTTCTTTTTCAATGTTTTGATACTTATGTCAAATCCATCGTTTTGAAATCATTAGTTGCAGAAACTAATTTTTTAACAAAAGAAGGTTTGCAGTGGTTGAGTGACAATATGTTTACAGAAACAATTGAAATGAAAATTGGTAAAAAAGAATTCACAGAAGACAGAAACCAGTCGCTCTTTGAATTAATACAACAAGGTTCTTTCTTGAGTGATGGACAATTATTCAAACAAGTAAATTCTATTATTGAGTCTTAAATTTTCATAATAAATTTATAAGTTCCTAAGCTAAACTTTGTAACTTTGAAACTTTCTTACTCTTTATATGGATATTAAAAATACGATTCTAAAATTACGTGAAGAACTAAACCAACACAATTACAATTATTATGTGTTGGATAAACCTATTATTTCCGACCTTGAATTTGATTTGAAATTAAAACAACTTCAAGATTTAGAACATCAATACCCTGATTATTTTGATGAAAATTCACCTACACAACGCGTCGGTGGATCTATAACAAAAAACTTCAAAACCGTTCAACACGACTATAGAATGTATTCTTTGGATAATTCCTATTCCAAAGAAGATTTGATTGAATGGGAAAAACGAATCCAAAAAGTATTAGGTGATGTTCCTTTAGAATATGTATGTGAATTGAAATATGATGGAGCTTCTATTAGTATTACCTATGAAAATGGAGAATTAAAACGGGCTGTAACCCGTGGTGATGGTTTTCAAGGCGATGATGTCACCAATAATATAAAGACGATTAAGTCTATTCCTTTAAAATTAAAAGGAAACTTTCCCGAAAGATTTGATGTTCGTGGTGAAATTATTTTGCCGTTTGCAGGTTTTGAAAAAATGAATCAAGAGTTATTGGATATTGGTGAATTACCCTATTCCAATCCTAGAAATACAGCATCAGGGAGTTTAAAATTACAAGATAGTACAGAGGTTTCAAAACGTCCTTTAGATTGTTTGTTGTACTTTTTAATAGGATCAAATTTACCTTTTCAATCTCAAATGGAAGGTTTAGAAAGTGCAAGAAGTTATGGTTTTAAAGTACCTAACGAACCAAGATTAGCACTTAATTTAGATCAAGTTTTTCAGTTTATAGATTATTGGGATGTCCACAGACACGATTTGCCTTACGAAACGGATGGCGTTGTGGTAAAAGTAAATCGGTTTCAATACCAAGATGAATTGGGTTTTACGGCAAAATCGCCTCGTTGGGCAATTGCCTATAAGTTCAAATCGGAGCAAGTTTCTACTCGATTGAATTCGATATCGTATCAAGTTGGTCGAACGGGTGCGATTACGCCTGTTGCCAATTTAGAACCCGTACAATTGGCTGGAACCATTGTAAAAAGAGCTTCTCTACACAATGCGGATCAAATTGAAAAATTAGACATTCGTATTGGCGATGAAGTTTTTGTTGAAAAAGGGGGCGAAATTATTCCTAAAATTATAGCAGTTGATTTGAGCAAACGTCCCGAAAATTCAATTCCTACACATTACATTACGCATTGTCCAGAATGCAACACTGAATTAGTTCGTTCTGAAGGTGAAGCCAACCATTATTGTCCAAATTATTATGGTTGTCCACCGCAAATCATAGGGAGAATTCAGCATTTCATATCTCGTAAAGCAATGGATATTGAAGGCCTTGGCGGAGAAACAGTAGCGTTATTATTTAATAATGAACTGGTTCATAATTATGCCGATTTATATGAATTAAAAGTTGAGCAGATTTTACCGTTGGAAAGAATGGCTCAAAAATCGGCGGAAAATTTAGTTAAAGGTGTTGAAAACTCTAAAAATATTCCTTTTGAAAATGTTTTATTCGCGTTAGGAATTCGTTTTGTTGGAGAAACTGTGGCTAAAAAGTTAGCGAAACATTATAAAAATATAGACGCATTAAGTAAGGCTACTTTTATGGATTTGGTATTGGTTGATGAAATAGGGGAGCGTATAGCGCAAAGTGTCCTTGAGTTTTTTGAAAACCCAATAAATGTTACTATTATTGAACGCCTAAAAAAGTATGGAGTTCAATTTGAAATTGTTGAGAAAGTAAATCCCAATGCGACAAATAAGTTAGCTGGTAAAACCTATGTAGTTTCTGGCGTTTTTGAGAAATTTTCTCGCGATGATTTGAAAAAAGCTATTGAGGATAATGGAGGAAAAGTGGGAAGTTCAATTTCTACAAAAACGGATTACGTTATTGCTGGAGATAATATGGGACCTTCGAAACTTGAAAAAGCAAATAAATTGAATATTTCAATTATTTCGGAAGATGATTTTATTAAGATGCTGAATTAACAATTCATCTTATTTTCATATTGTATTTTTTGTATGTCAGCAATGATTTTTTTAACAGTTTCTTTGTTGTTTTTCAAGACAATTAATTCATTTTTATTATTGTCAATTTCTTTTATTATTAATTCATGTTCTATTATTTCAGAAAATATTTTTTTTCCAATTAAAAAAAGAATAAGTCCAATTAAAATAGTAATTTCAATTTCAAAATAAATGTTTAATAGAAAAATAGTAATAACAAACAAAAAATACATTAAAGAATGAAACATGTATTTTTTGTTACTTTTTTTTAAATAAATTGATTTTATTTTTGAAATTTCAATGGTTTCAATACTATTGTCAAATAAAGAAATAACAAGTTCTTCATTTTCAATTTTCATATTTTTGAATAAAAGTTTTATCATATTAGGTTTTATATTATAGAAGAGGGATTTTATAAATTATAACAACCAAAGCAAATATATGTATTATTACTTCTGTATCAAAACTAATATTATTTTTTTTTACACGATGATACTTTTTCCGTTATGTGATTTTGATTTGTCGTTATCAAAATAAAAGTCGATTCTTCCCAGATTTATTCCGTAGCAACCTGCTTGATTTACAATAACTTCCTTTCCCTCACTGTTTTTTAATACGGTAGGTTTGTCTAAAAAAGTGTGTGTATGTCCACCAATAATTAGGTCAATGTCTTTTGTGAGAGTTGCTAATTTTACATCAGAAATTTTTTCTGGCTCGTCTTTATATTTGTATCCAAGGTGGGAAAGACAAATTATTAGATCACATTTTTGTTCCGTTTTTAGAATTCGCGTCATTTCTTGTGCTGTTTCTAAAGGATCATTATATTTTGTTTCTTTATAATTTTTAGAATCTACTAAACCTGCAAGCTCAATTCCTAAACCAAAAACACCTACTTTTATTCCGTTTTTATTGAATATTTTGTATGCTTTTGTTTTTCCTTGAAGTACGGTATTCTCAAAGTTGTAATTAGAAGTTACAAAATCAAAATTAGCGTTGTGCATTTGAGAATAAAAACCATCAATTCCGTTATCAAAGTCATGATTTCCCATGGTTGCAAGGTCGTATTTCATCATGCTCATTAATTTCAATTCGAGTTCTCCGCCATAATAATTAAAATAGGGCGTTCCTTGAAAAATATCTCCTGCATCAAGTAAAAGCAAGTTTGAATTTTCTTCACGAATGGTTTCAATTAATGCGGCTCTTCGGGCAACGCCTCCCATATTTGGATTTCGGGGATGATCGGCAGGGAAGGGATCTATATAACTGTGCACATCGTTGGTGTGAAGTATGGTTAAGTGTTTTATGTCTACTTTATCGGACGATTTGAAACTACTTAATGATAATCCTAAACTCATTAGTGCGGTGCTTGCAGCTGTTTTTTGTATAAATTCTCTTCTTTTCATTTTTGTTGTTTGTTAAATTCTAAAAGGATTATGATTGGCTAATTAGCCCCGACTGGAGGGAAAATCCCTCGCTTTTTAGCGTGGATTGGAAGGAAGGCGGGAATTACATTTGTAGGTATTCACTGCCATTTCGCTCCAAAAAATTATTCAATTAATATTCGTTTGTCTTTTAAAATTGGAATTGTATCAGTTTCTTTTAGGTAATCTATTAGTATGTTTCTTAATTTATAGTTCAAATCGTAGGTTGCTGTTCCTTTTTTGAAAAAATCCATTTTGTCGCCCCCGTTGGAAAGGTAATCGGAAGTAATAACATAATATAGGGTTTCGTTTTCGAGAGGTTTTCCTTGGATTAAAATATCTTTTGCTTGATTGTTCTTGTCGATTGTGAATTGAATTCCAGAAATTGGATGCGGTTTTTTCTCGGCAATTAGATAGGTTACCATTTCGGAAATTTGTACTCCTTTAAGTGCTACAACGATAGAAGTGTTTTCAAAAGGCATAATTTCAAAAGCGGTTTTTAGAGTAATATTTCCTTTTGGAATTATGGAACGAATTCCGCCATTGTTGAGTAGGCACAAATCAATTTTTTTGTTTTCTCTGGCAGTAAAAATGGCATTTCCTCTTTGCAAAGTGATGTCGGCCAGTAAATTACCAATTGTGGTTTGCCATTGCCCGGATTTGTCTAAAGTTTCTGGCGCATAAGAAATAACGTTATTCAGTTCCGTATTAATGTGATCTCTGTAAGGCTTTACGAAGGTTTCAATTGCTTCGACATCTTTATTTTTATTGGTGATTCCAATATCTTTTCCTTCAATTTTTGTGACATAATATTTTTGTTCACCACAAGAAACTGACAAAATAAATGTTAAGAATAAAACAAAATACCTCGAAACAACGTTATACTTTTTTAGATTTACCATCGGAAATGCGACTTATTTAATTAAATTTGTAATTCAAGTAAAAGTACTATGTTTTTGAATCAAATAAAGAATTTTTTAACAAAAAAAATTATTAACAAATCGTTGTCAAATGTTAAAGCAATTGCTAGTGATGGAATAATTACTACTGTTGGAATTGTTTATGATGAAAGTTATTTGACAGAAAGAGAGGCTTTAGTTTCAGAATTAATTAAAAACGGAATTCAGGAAAACGCGATTAAAGTATTGGTTTTTAGAGATAAAATCAAAAAAAATGAAGTGTTTGATTATCCTGTTTTTTGTAATAAGGAAATGAGTTGGTCAGCAACATTTGATAAACAAGAAGTAGTTTCATTTGTTGAATCGGATTTCGATTTGCTTATTAATTATTATGATGTCGAAAAAATGCCATTATTACTGGTTTCCCAACTATCAAAAGCCAAATTTAAAGTTGGATTTGCATCAATTGACAAACGATTAAATCATTTTATTATTAATGTAAGTGCCAATAATCGAGCGGTATTTATGGAAGAGTTATTTAAGTACCTAAAAATATTAAACAAAATATAATACAAATAATATGCAATCATTAATAGGAACTGGAGTTGCTCTTGTTACCCCGTTCAAAAAAGATTTTTCAGTTGATGTAGAAGCTTTGACGAAAATTGTGAATTATCAAGTTGATAATGGGATTAATTATCTTGTTATTCTTGGTACAACTGCTGAAAATGCTACGTTAACTCAAGATGAAAAAGAGTTGGTGATTCAAACAGTTGTTGCTGCTAATAATGCTCGTTTGCCAATGGTTTTGGGTGTTGGAGGAAATAATACCCAAAAAATCATTGAAGAATTAAAAACTAGAGATTTTTCTAAATTTGTCGCCATACTTTCGGTTTCACCCTATTATAACAAACCTACTCAAGAAGGAATTTACCAACATTTTAAAGCTATTGCTGAAGCTTCCCCAATTCCAGTTGTACTTTATAATGTCCCAGGACGAACAGGAAGCAATGTTTTACCTGCTACGGTAATTCGTTTGGCAAATGATTTCAAAAATATTGTTGCCATTAAAGAAGCTGCAGGTGATTTAGTTCAGGCGATGAATTTAATTCAGCACAAACCGAAGGATTTTCTTGTGATTTCTGGGGATGATATGATTGCTTTACCGATAGTTTTAGCGGGTGGAAGCGGTGTAATTTCCGTAATTGGTCAAGGATTTCCAAAAGAATTCTCTGAATTGATACAATTAGGACTACACAGAAAAGTGGATGAAGCATTTGAATTGCAGTATCTTTTGGCTGAAAGCATTGATATGATTTTTGAACAAGGAAATCCAGGTGGTATCAAAGAAGTGCTAAAATCATTGGGATTGTCTGAAAATACCCTTCGTTTGCCGTTAGTAAATATTGACGAAAATTTGGCGAATAGAATCGCGCTTTTTGTGAATAAAATGAAAAAAAATAAGAAATAATATACGTGTTTTTTTTAAAGAAAAAAATATTTTGTAGTCGCTAAATTAATAACTAAATTTGCAGTTGATTTTTAAACGGTTGAGATGCCGCTAAATCAGCAAAATTCAATCAAAAAAATGAAGAAATTTTTAATAATAGTTCTATTTGCTGTTGGTTTGTCTTCTTGTAGTGAGTACCAAAAAGCCTTGAAATCTGAAGATGCAGCGGTGAAATTGGAGGCAGCTACAAAGCAATATGAAAGTGGTAAATATTCAAAAGCAATACGTCTTTTTGAACAAATTGCCCCGTCTTATAGAGGAAAACCAAATGCTGAGAAGATGTTTTATATGTTTGCACAATCGTATTATAAAACAAAACAATATTATTTATCAGGTTATCAATTTGAAAGTTTTGCTGCCGGTTATCCAAAAAGTGATAAAATTGAAGAGGCTTCTTATTTAGGTGCAAAAAGTTATTCGATGTTGTCTCCAGTTTTTAGTTTAGACCAAACTGATACTGATAAAGCAATAGAAAAACTACAGTCTTTTATTGATACTTATCCAAATTCTCAATATTTAGCCGAAGCGAATATAGCGGTTAAAGCTTTGAGAGAAAAATTGGAGAAAAAAGCTTATTTAAATGCTTATGGTTACAACAAAATTTCTGATTATAAGTCAGCTATAGTTGCCCTTGATAATTTTATTATTGATTATCCAGGAACACCATTTAAAGAAAAAGCGTTGTATTACAAATTAGATTCTGCTTATCAATTGGCTATAAACAGTATTACGACAAAGATGGAAGACCGATTGACTGTTGCCAAAACAGCCTATTCGAACTTGATCAAATTTAATGCGAATACAGAATACAAACAAAAAGCGGACGAAATGTTGGCTAGAATAGATAAAGATTTAAAACAATTTTCAAAATAAATAGAAAGTCATGGATTTAAAAAAGACGAATGCTCCAGTAAATACGATTACTTACAACAAAAGTATCATTGAAGAACCAACTGGTAACGTGTATGAAGCGATAACAATTATGGCTAAAAGAGCAAACCAAATTAACTCTGAAATCAAAAAAGAATTGACTGAAAAGTTGGAAGAGTTTGCTACTTACAACGACAGTTTAGAAGAAGTTTTTGAAAATAAAGAACAAATTGAAGTTTCTAAATTTTACGAAAAATTGCCAAAACCTCATGCTCTTGCAGTTCAAGAGTGGTTAGACGATAAAATCTACTACAGAGATTCAACTAAATAAGCTACAATGTCAGTTTTAAGCGGTAAAAAAATAGTACTAGGGATTTCTGGTGGAATTGCTGCTTACAAAACTGCTTCATTAGTTCGGCTATTCATAAAAGCAGGTGCACATGTCCAAGTGATAATGACACCTGCTTCTAAGGATTTTATAACGCCGTTAACCTTATCCACACTCTCTAAAAACACTGTATATTCCAGTTTTTATAAAAAGGAAGATGGTTCCAATTCCCAAGAAAATCCAGAACAAAATTTAGAATGGAACAATCATGTTGAAATTGCACTTTGGGCAGATTTAATTGTAATTGCACCAGCCACAGCAAATACATTGTCTAAAATGGCAAACGGTATTTGTGATAATTTATTAATTGCTACTTACTTATCAGCGAAATGTCCCGTCTATTTTGCACCTGCGATGGACTTGGATATGTACAAACATCCTTCTACAATTGAAAGTTTTAGTAAACTAAAAACCTACGATAACATAATAATTCCTGCTGAAAGTGGTGAATTAGCTAGCGGTCTTTCAGGTGAAGGTAGAATGGCAGAACCAGAAAATATAGTTTCTTTTTTAGAGAATGATTTAGGTAGCAAACTTCCTTTAAAAGGAAAAACAATACTTATTACTGCGGGACCAACTTATGAAGCAATAGATCCCGTTCGGTTTATTGGCAATCATTCTTCTGGAAAAATGGGATTTGATTTGGCGCAAAGTGCTGCTGATCATGGCGCATCCGTGATATTAATTTCAGGACCTTCACATTTAACAATTGAAAATAATTTGGTTCAAGTTATCCGCATAGTTTCTGCTCAAGAAATGTATGAAGAAACCCATAAATATTTCGATACTGCAGATGTTGTAATTGCCGCAGCCGCTGTTGCCGATTATAAACCAAAAAAAATGGCGCTTCAGAAAATAAAAAAGGCAGAAGATTCGTTTACTATTGAATTAGAAAAAACGAAAGATATCTTAGCTTCCTTGGGTGCGATGAAAAAAAGTCAGTTTATAATCGGTTTTGCTTTGGAAACAGAAAATGAAATTGAAAATGCAAAGTTGAAAGTTCAGAAAAAAAACTTAGATTTGATAGTTTTAAATTCATTGCAAGACGAAGGTGCTGGATTTGGTGGATCAACCAATAAAGTGACTTTTATCGATAAAAATTTGAAGGTGCAGCCTATGGAATTGAAAGCAAAGGAAGCTGTTGCAAATGATATTATAAATAAAATAATAGCCCATTATGATGCGTACTATTTATAGTTTACTCTTAGTTTTAGTTTTTGGAATTGCACAAGCACAGCAATTGAATTGCATTGTTTCTGTGAATGCAGATAAAGTTACAGTTACCAACAAACAGATTTTTAAGACCTTAGAAAAATCTTTGGCCGAATTTGTTAATAAAACAGATTGGACAGGAACGCCATACAAGCAAGATGAAAAAATCAATTGTTCAATGTTTATTACCGTTACTGCGTATGCATCAGATCAGTTTACTGCTACAATCCAAGTGCAATCTTCTCGACCGATTTATAATTCGACCTACTCGTCTCCTGTTTTGAATTTTAACGATAAAGATTTTTCATTCAGATATGTTGAATTTGAAAACTTAACCTTTAATCCATCAAATTTTGATTCGAATTTAATTTCTGTGATAGCATTTTACAGCTATGTAATAATCGGAATGGATGGCGATACTTTTTCGAAACAAGGAGGAACTAAATATTTGGAAACAGCTCAAGATGTAGCTAACGTTGCCATTTCTGGGGGTTATAAAGGTTGGAGTCAATCAGACGGAAATCAAAACCGTTATTTTTTGATAAACGATATGCTTTCCAGTACTTTTAGTCCGTTTCGAGATGCTTTGTATGAATATCATTTTGAGGGCTTAGATTTGATGCACAAAGACTTAAAATCTGCAAAACTTAAAATAAAAGAGGCATTAAATACCATCGGAATAATAAATAAAACACGTCCAAATGCCTTTTTAACCAGAGTGTTTTTTGATGCAAAATCAGACGAAGTAGTTTCGGTATTTTCTGCTGGTCCAGCAATGGATATTAGAGATTTAATAGGAAATTTAAATTCTATTTCGCCTATGAATTCGAGCAAATGGGCGTCAATTCGCTATTAGTTTTTTTTAAAACAATCTAATTTAACTCTTTAACAAATACAAATGCTGACGTCACTTTCTATTAATAATTTTGCTTTAATTGATAAATTAGCTATCGACTTTTCCGATGGTTTTTCAATTATTACAGGAGAAACTGGAGCAGGAAAATCGATATTATTAGGAGCTTTGGGATTAGTTTTAGGAAAAAGAGCCGATTTAACTTCCCTCAAAAACAAAGACGAAAAATGTGTAATTGAAGCACATTTTCAGATTTCAAAATACAATTTACAAGCTGTTTTTGAAGCAAATGATTTGGATTACGAAGAGGAAACCATAATTCGTCGTGAAATTTTACCTTCCGGAAAATCTCGCGCTTTTATAAATGATAGTCCCGTAAACCTTCAAGAATTGCAGGATTTAAGTTTATCACTTATTGATATTCATTCTCAAAATCAAACCCAAGAATTATCAGAAGAAAATTTTCAATTTCAAATAATTGATGCTGTAGCGGATAATTTTGGACTTATTGCATCGTATGCTGCAGTTTTAAAATCCTTTAAAAAAGATAAAGCTGAACTTGCCACTTTAAATTCGAAACTTCAATTGGTGTTAAAAGAGCAAGATTACAATACTTTTTTATTAGAGGAATTGCTTGTTGCTCAACTCAAACCAAACCAGCAAGAAGAGCTAGAACAAATTTATGAGCAACTCAACAATGTTGAATTCATAAAAGAAAATCTTGATAAATCTTTGGCTTTAGCCAATGAAGAGCAGATTGGGATTTTACAAAATTTGAAGGAATTGAAAATCGCGTTACAAAAAACAGTTAACTTCTCTTCAGATTATAAAGACTTGTTCGAAAGAATAAATAGTGTTGCCATTGAATTTGATGATATTTCAACCGAATTGAATCAACTATCTGAAAATTTAGTGAATGATCCAGAGCAATTGGAATTGGTAAATCAAAAATTGCAAACGATTTACAATTTGCAGAAGAAACATCAGGTTGGTTCTATTTCAGAATTATTAGAAATTCAAAATGATCTAGATAACAAGGTGGTTTCTGTTGGTGAATTGGAAATTCAAATTAGTAAATTGACCGATAAAATTCAAAATACTTCATCAGAATTAGATGCCTTTGCCAATTCAATCCGTAAAAACAGATTGAAAGCGGTTCCTATGTTATCTGAAAAATTAATAGTTATTTTAGAGCAATTGGGGATGCCAAATGTTCGATTTAATATGGAATTGAAAGCAACAAATAGCTATTTAGCAAATGGTAAAGACGAATTGCAGTTTTTATTTTCAGCGAATAAAGGTTCTGACTTTGGATTGTTAAAAAAAGTCGCTTCTGGAGGAGAATTATCTCGAATTATGTTGGCCACAAAGGCAATTTTGGCTCAATATTCCAATTTGCCAACCATAATTTTTGACGAGATTGACACGGGTGTTTCAGGAGAAATTGCTAATAAAATGGGAAATATCATGAAGGAAATGAGTGTTTCTATGCAAGTATTTTCAATTACACATTTACCGCAAATTGCTGCCAAAGGCAAGTCGCATTTTAAAGTTTTTAAAACTGTTCAAGACGAAAAAACTATTTCCGAATTAAAACTACTTTCTTCAGAGGAAAGAATTGTAGAAATTGCAGAAATGCTTTCGGGTAAAGACATATCAGAATCTGCTTTAAATCACGCAAAAGCGCTGTTAAATTAAATATTTTTTTACTTTTGCAAAACATACCAACAAATAATCACACAAACGAATAAAAAACAAAAATGATTATAGAACCTAGAATGAGAGGATTTATTTGCTTGACAGCGCACCCAAAAGGTTGTGAGCAAAGTGTTAAAAATCAAATTGAATATATAAAATCAAAAGGACCAATTGAAGGAGCCAAAAAAGTTCTGGTAATTGGTGCTTCTACAGGTTTCGGATTAGCATCGAGAATTACAAGCGCTTTCGGATCAAATGCTTCAACAATAGGAGTATTTTTTGAAAAACCACCATCTGAAGGAAAAACGGCTTCTCCAGGTTGGTACAATTCAGCGGCTTTTGAAAAATTAGCACACGAATCTGGTTTGTATGCAAAAAGTATCAATGGCGATGCATTTTCAAATGAAATAAAGCAACAAACTATCGATTTGATAAAAGCAGATTTAGGTCAAATTGATTTGGTAATATACAGTTTAGCTTCGCCAGTGCGTTTAAACCCAAATACAGGAGTTTTGCACCGTTCAG
>Ga0114974_10002383_pt1 | contig 14424 bp, 15 predicted proteins | sample S_130206_EF_Meta_FD_87318 | JGI IMG/M metagenome (GOLD analysis project Ga0114974, IMG submission 87318) | Freshwater microbial communities from Lake Simoncouche, Canada to study carbon cycling - S_130206_EF_MetaG | ecosystem: Environmental > Aquatic > Freshwater > Lake | place: Lake...
GAAGTATTAAGAACATGTGGTGACCAAGCAACTTACGAAAAAATCTGTGAAGCGTTCCGTCCAGTAACTGCAGAACACATCGCAGTTTACGGAGCGTATAACGACCAACGTTTAACTGGTAAACACGAAACAGCATCAATTCACGATTTCTCTTACGGAGTATCTGACAGAGGGTGTTCTATCCGTATTCCTTTAATGACCGTTCAAAAAGGATGGAAAGGATGGCTAGAAGACAGACGTCCAGCTTCAAATGGAGATCCATACAAAATTGCTGCAAGAATTGTAAAAACAGTAAAATCCGTTTTATAATAACTACTACAACAACTACAACAATCAGAAGTGCTTCCAGAAATGGAGGCACTTTTTTTATTGGGGCGCGCCCTCGTTCAGAACATTTCGAGTTACTACGCCAACTGTTCTAAACTCGGTCGGGCTGTACGTTATAATCTCTGCTCCACTTCGTTCTACAGAGGATTTCCACTGCCATCCCTCGCGCAACATACTGTTCCCAATACAATTTTAATTTCCAATGGACTTTTAAACCCTAAAAAAAGAGACCATACTCGTAAACAATACAAGTCAAATAGGTTTGAAAACAATTTGAAAGTAACGTAAACATTAACTTAATAAACGGCTTTTTTTGCTTATATTTGATATGAAAAATTCTTACACTATTTTTTAATAGTTTCAAAAGTATCTAAAATGAGAGCCATAAAACTATCGTTCCTTTCTCTATTTTTTATAATAAGCATTTCCTGTTCCGATAAAAAAACCGATGCAATACAACCTACTGTTGGAGACGTAACCCAAAGTGTTTATGCATCTGGAGTGGTGAAAGCAGTTGGACAATACACCGTATTTTCTACAGTAAATGGGATTTTGCAAAAAACAAAAGTTTCCGTTGGGCAATATGTCAATAAAGGGCAATTGTTGTTTGAGTTGGAGCAAGAAAAAGCCAATTTAAACACTGAAAATGCTCGGTTAGCCTACCAATTAAGCCAAGAAAGCAATCACTATATTCAGGATAAAATCTCCGAAATGGAAATGAAAGTACAAGCAGCCAAAGACAAATTGGCATTGGACGAATCCATTTACAACCGAAATAAAAGGATCAAACAATACCAAATCATTTCCGAAGTTGATTTTGAAAGAGTCGAATTGGGCTATAAAAGCTCTAAAATCAATTTTGAAACCGCAAAAAAACAATTGCAACAACTGAAAGCCCAATTGGAAAATGATCAAAACAGAAACAATATCAACTTGAAAATAAGTCAAAAGTCACAAAGTGATTTCAGTGTCAAAAGTGCTTTTTCAGGACAACTCTTTGACATTCCTGTCAAAGAAGGAACTTTAATCACCACCCAAACGCCATTGGCCATTATCGGAGAATCGAATTCCTTTTTACTAGAATTGGAAGTCGATGAAAACGATATGGTTCTAGTGAACTTAGGACAGAAAGTATTGGTAACCATGGACAGTTATAAAGGGCGCGTTTTTGAGGCTGTAGTCGACAAAATTTATCCCATAATGCAAGAACGTTCCCGAACCTTTAAAATAGAAGCCCACTTTGTGAAACCACCACAAAAACTCTATCCCAATTTAACCGCCGAAGCAAACATAATCTTAAAAGTAAAAAAGAATGTCATTACCATTCCGAAGAGTTATTTGATTCAAGGAAACTATGTTTTGGTGAATAAAGACGAAAAGCGAAAAGTAAAAATCGGGTTGAGCGATTATCAAAAAGCTGAAATTCTTGAAGGTTTAAAAGCCGAAGAAACCATATACAAACCACAATAATGAACTATAAACTCATACTAAATATTGCTTTACATTTACTTCAAGCCCGACTAAAACAAACCGTTGTAGCGGCAGTTGGAGTGACTTTTGGTATCGCAATGTTTATTTCTCTAGTGAGCTTTATGAATGGCCTGAACGATTTATTGGATGGCTTAATGCTCAACAGAACGCCCCATGTACTTTTGTATAACAAAATCAAACCTACTGAAAACCAACCTGTTTCTTTATCGGCACAATACAAAGACAATATTAATTTTATCAATTCTATAAAACCAAAAGACCGAGGGAAATCCATCTATAATGGTAAAAACATCATCAGTATTTTAAAAAACGATCCTCGGGTAATTGATGTAGCACCAAAGATTACTACTCCTGTATTTTTTAATTCGGGAACTATAGCCATTTCGGGAGTTATTAACGGTGTCGATGTACTTTCCGAAGAAAAATTATTCAAAATCAGCGATTATATAGTTGAAGGAAAAGTAACTGATTTACTTCAGAACAACAGCATTATAATCGGAAAAGGATTGGCAGACAAAATGCTACTCACTACGGGCGATATCATAAAAATTACTTCTTCCAAAGGCAGTTTGGCTTCGCTTAAAATCGTCGGAATATCCCAAATAGGGATTTCTGAAATTGATGACGTTGCCAGTTATACGTCATTGGCAACAGCCCAAAAAATATTAGAAGAACCCACGAATTACATCACCGATATTCAGATTAAATTGTTCGATATGACCTCGGCACCAATAGTTGCCAAAGAGTTTCAAAGTAAATTCAATGTCGATACAATAGATTATCAAACCGCCAATTCCCAGTTTGAAACAGGGAGTTCGGTGCGGAGTATCATTTCCTATTCGGTGGGAGTGGTATTGCTAATTGTAGCCGGTTTTGGGATTTATAATATTCTGAACATGATGATTTATGAAAAAATGGACTCCATTGCCATCTTGAAAGCTACCGGTTTTTCAGGCAATGATGTGAAGTGGATTTTTGTATCCCTTTCGTTAATTATTGGTTTGGTAGGCGGCTTGTTTGGGTTACTTTTTGGATATATTTTTTCCTCCATAATTGATATTGTACCGTTTGAAACCGCAGCCTTGCCCACCATAAAAACGTATCCTATCAATTACGATCCGTTGTTTTACTTTATCGGAATTACGTTTGCCTTAATCACAACCACAATTGCAGGATTATTACCCGCCATGAAAGCCAGCAAAGTAGATCCAGTAGAAATTATTAGAGGAAAATAACATGGGAAATAAAGTAATCGAAACTGTTGGTTTGTCTAAATATTTTTTGGACCCAGTAAAATTTCAGGTGCTCAAAGAAATCAATATGAGTATTGACCACGGTGAATTTGTTTCTATTGTTGGGAAATCAGGTTGCGGAAAATCGACATTATTGTACCTGCTTTCAACCATGGACACGGATTATGAAGGGCAATTGTTCATTCATGAAGCGTTAATTACAGGCAAACTAGACAAGGAATTGGCACAAATACGAAGTGAGAATATAGGATTTGTATTTCAGTTTCACTATTTGCTTTCAGAGTACAATGTGTTGAAAAACGTGATGCTTCCCGGTATGAAGTTGGGAAAATATTCTCATCAAGAACTGGAACACCGCGCCTTGGAACATCTAAAAACCTTGGACATGGAAGATCAGGCACTGAAAATGCCAAACCAACTCAGTGGCGGTCAAAAGCAACGCGTCGCCATTGCGCGTGCCTTGATAAACGATCCTTTAATTATTATGGGAGATGAACCTACAGGCAACTTAGACAAGAAAAATAGCGACCTCGTATTTGATATTTTCAGCCAACTAACCCACGAAAACAATCAGACTTTATTGATTGTTACCCACGATACTGATTTTGCCGATAGAACCAACAGAACCATTACCATGGAAGATGGTAGAATAATTTCATAAAAAGTTTTTTTTGGGCGCGCCCTTCGTTTATGACATTGCGAGGAACGAAGCTATCTTTCGTTAAACTCGGTCGGGCTGTACGCTACAATCTCTGCTTCACTTCGTTCCGCAGAGGATTTCCACTGCCATCCCTCGCGCAAGCTTCAGATACTTAGAAAATTAGATTTTTAGATTTCTAATCCACCGATTTTCCAACACCAACAACCATCAACCATCAACCAACAACTTCCTCCACTCCGTCAGGTCTCGCCAAATGGTTCGTCAGGAGTAACTAATAAAACGATTGCAGTCGTTTTATAATTTGACTGCAGTCGTTTCAACAAACGACTGCAGTCGTTTTGTAATTTCACCATTGTGATTTATACAAATGACCTCGGTCATTTTAAAATCTCGTACGGTTAAAACTTTGTCGTTATCAAGTCCCAGTTCAAATTTAGTTTGGATGCTACTTTTTGTTAGAAATTAGGTTAAATTTAAACGGAAATAATCTGGTCCTTAAAACTGTAAAACTATCTTGATTTACAATACTGTAGTGCAAAAAGTATTCAACAAATAAAAAGTCCATTTGATGATTTGTAAGAAAAAAAGAGATACATTTGATATTAGAAAATGCGAAACAAACCTTCGCCTATCTTCCCAAATTTGGGGTGATATACGAAAGTTTGTTTCGCCTATATATAAGTTATGCAAAAGTTTTTGAACCACCTGTAAAAGAACAATTACATGAAAAAAATGAAATATTTTATATTAGTCTTTTTGCTAATTATTCTTAGCCTTTTTGTTTACAGAAAGCTTACAAAACCCGAAACATTAAATATAGCAGGAATAGAGCTTTCTTTGGAAAAACCTTGGGAAAAATTCAATGACTCTGACGAATCAAAAATTGGAAATCTAATCAGAGCATATCATTTCGATGAAGGTGAAAAGAGATTCAAAAAACTTATAGGCGGAGATTCTTTTTTAATTGCTTGTTTGAAAAAAGATAAAAGTTGGAATTTTTACTATTATTATTATGGACCAGGAACTTATACAATTTTAGGATTTACAGAAGAAGCCGAAAAAGAAATAACTCCGCCTAACGAATAAACCTTTGCATAACACTTGCTAAAACTTATGGCTAGTTTTTCGGTAAATTGTTCGTTTACTTTTCATAACTTCGCTTGGGTGGTTATGGAAAAAAAGCTTTCCATAAGCCGCCACAAGCTCTAGCAAGGAAACGTTGTGGTAATGAAACCCGAAAATGACAATAATTTATTGATATGAAAACATTATTTCTAATATTTCTATTGCCATTCTGTTCATATTCACAATTAGAAAATAATTTTGAATACGATATAGTTACTTATGAAAGTGCTGCAGCTGAAATTTACGCTGATATTTGGGAAGCTGAAAATAGTTTTTTAGTTCCATTTTCAGATATCTTGTGGATTCACGCAGATAGAATTGTTTGTTTATCTGGAATACGCCCAAAAAAATGGGATCATCAATATAGCGGAATTTCTTTTAAGCCAACATTCGAAGAAATCTACGAATGGAAAAATTGGTTTGAGCAAAACAAACAAAATATACACTACAGTACTGAACCTGCAAAGCAATATTCAAATAAAATAATTGTGTTTGAATATGAAAAAGGAAAGTTCAAAAGAAATGATTGCATGTATATGAGATAATTCACTACCGCCAACACTTGCTAAATTGATTTGGGAATTAGGCTTAATTTAAAGATTGTTTTGTATTTGGCAGTTTAGTGATAACCGAAAAATAAATCTTACTTTAGTCCCAAACTGCTTGTAGCAAGGGAACGTACTTTAGCGGTAATGCGCCAGCGAAACGGGACAATTCAACAACTTAATGCAACTGATGAAAAATTTAAGCATGAAAATCTATTTGAGAAGTATTTTGTTTTTAGTATTGTTGCAATCGAACTTTATCTTTTGTCAAACCGATATAATCGGAAAATCCTTTACTGCTTTAATTGGTACATCTTGTGAAGAATTTATAAATGGTGGTTGTACAATACAAAATTATTGTACGCTAAAATTCAACAAAAAAACAGTGGATATTACTTATTTCAATGAGACATATTGTACTCCGAAAAGTTTCGAAAAATTGAATGATGAAAATGCCAAACAAAACAAGGAAGCGTTGCTTTGGTCAAAACAAAATTCAAAGATTTTTATAGAAGGGTTAAATGATTTTGGTAATCTATACTTGGCAAATGAAAATATAATATTTGGAACTATAGAAAGTTATGGAGAATTAAAGGAGCTAAGATTTATCAATATGGAAAAATAAAAGAAACTACCGCTAACAGCCGTCACGACTCATTGATCGTTTTCGTTAACCGGAACATTTTCTTTACGAAAAAATTCTATCTTAGTGGAAAATTCGCGGTTCGCTCCTACGCAACAAAACGTGGCGACGAAACGTTATTGAAAACCGACAGAAAAACTTAATACATTGACCATTTAAAATTTAAAAAACTTTGCTTTATTCACTAAATATTTTTTTACAAAACGCAGCTCCAATAGACGAAGAATTCAATCTGTTTCTATTTGCCATACTTATCCTAGGAATTATATTTATTTGCATCAGCGTGCTAATTGCCCTTTTAATAGCATTATTATGCTTGTTTGCTATTTTCGGATTTATTTTAGTTGGTGCGCTGTCTACCTCGATAATTGTAGGAATACATAAAAGATCAATTACTTCCGGATTTAAGACATTCGTAACCGTTTTCACCACTTTTACATTTGGCATAATTGGAATTGGTTCCTTTTGGTTTTTAAATAAATTGCTTCATTGGTGGAGCGAAACAAAAGCAATTACTATTGGTTTAAGTACTGGTTTGCTTAGTGGATTGATTACTGGATTTTTATTGGCCTTTTTAATAAAAAAAGTATCCACTTTTTTAAAAGCCAAATTGGAAAGAAAAAGCAGCATGTGCTAGCGCAAGTGAAGGAGGAAACTGCAAAATTATAGAACAATGAAAAAAGAGTATACCACAGAGAAAATACGAATTGATCAAAATAAAACCATAACAAAGAAAGAAGGTTATGAAGCTATGTTATATCTCTTAAAAGCGTATTGGGAAAATAGCGGGTCAAATGATTTAACTGATGTTTTAAGTGGTGGAGAATATTGGGAAGGTACCAATCAACCTGCTGACTCAGCATTTTGGGAATATTGGATTGAAGCTATCGAAAAAGTTAAAAAAGAAGGTCCAATGATTAAAGTCATTACAAAAAATAAATGAAAATAATTGACAGATAAAAAAAAGAAGTCCTTGTCTTGCAGTACATGTTTCAGCATCGAAAAGAATCTGAAATAAATTCAGATTGACAAATCATTGTTTTAATTCAGATTATCTCGACCGCTTGGATATGTCCAGCAAATGATAGGGTGGATTTGTAATCCGTCCCCACAAAAACAAGAAAATAATCGTGATGAGATTGCCGCGTTCCTCGCAATGACATTCTAACACGATTACGGATGCGACAACTAATAACATCTAAACTATTACAAATTTAGAATCTGAAATAAATTCAGATTGACAAATCATAAGTTGAAATTCAGATTGATAATGACAACATTAGTCAATCATAATACGTTTGTCATGCTGAACTTGTTTCAGCATCTCAATGAAAATAGAACCTGAAATAAATTCAGATTGACAAATCATTGGTTGAATTCAGATTACCAAAGGGTTGATTCGGTTATTCGGAAATGTAAAATCAAAAATCGAGATTGCATGAAGGATGGCAGTGAAAATCCTCAGTGGAACGCAGTGCAACTGAGATTGTAATGCACAGCCTGACCCGAAGTTTTTACGGAGGGGCATGCCCAAATAAAAAAACCTCAAAGTTACTGCTACTTTGAGGTTTTTGTGTATTAAAAATGTTGTCTAAATTCCTGCTATCGCTTTGATTTCGGCAATGATTCGTAATGCCAAAGCATCGGCTAAATCTTGTGTTTGTGCCTCAGTATAAATACGAATTATCGGTTCGGTATTGGATTTACGAAGGTGTACCCAATTTTCGGCAAAATCTATTTTTACACCGTCAATCGTGGTGATGTCTTCGGATTTGTATTTCTCAGTCATGGCAATCAATATGGCATCGACATCAATTTGTGGCGTGAGTTCAATTTTGTTTTTGCTCATGTAATACTGTGGGTAACTGGCTCGTAATTCGGCCACCGTTTTCTCCTGATTTGCCAAATACGTTAGGAATAACGCCACGCCAACCAAGCTGTCACGCCCATAATGCAATTCAGGATAGATGATTCCACCGTTTCCTTCGCCACCAATAATTGCGTTTGTAGCCTTCATTAATTCGACCACATTGACTTCGCCCACAGCACTTGCTTGGTAATTTCCGTTGTGATTGTTGGTAATGTCGCGCAAAGCACGAGAAGACGACATGTTAGACACCGTATTTCCTGGGGTTTTACTCAGAACATAATCGGCGCAAGCCACCAAAGTATATTCTTCGCCAAACATTTCACCATCATTAGAAATGAAAGCCAAGCGGTCTACATCGGGATCAACCACAACTCCGAAATCGGCTTTTTCTTCGACAACCAACTTGCAGATATCACCCAAATGCTCTTTTAAAGGTTCTGGATTGTGAGGAAAATGTCCGTTGGGTTCGCAATATAATTTGACAACCTCAACTCCCATTTGCTCCAACAATTTTGGAATAATAATTCCACCTGACGAGTTTACAGCATCAACAACGACTTTATATTTTCGTTTTGCAACAGCTTCAGCATCTACCAGAGGAAGGTTCAACACTTCGTCAATGTGAATGTCCATGTAGGCATCGTTTTCAGTAATATTTCCTAAATCATCCACTTCAGAAAAAGTAAAAGCTTCGTCTTCGGCAATTTGCAGAATCAGTTCGCCTTCTTTGGCACTTAGAAACTCCCCTTTTTCGTTGAGTAATTTCAAGGCGTTCCATTGCTTTGGATTGTGAGAAGCGGTAAGGATAATTCCACCATCGGCCTTTTCTAAAGGTACGGCGATTTCAACTGTTGGGGTTGTTGATAAACCTAAATCGATAATATCAATTCCTAGTCCTATTAATGTATGGGTAATTAAATTGTGAATCATAGGTCCCGAGATTCTAGCGTCACGACCTACAACTACAGTTAATTTGTCTTTTTTACTATTGTTTTTCAGGAAAGTTCCATAGGCTGAGGCAAATTTAACTGCATCGACTGGTGTTAGATTATCGCCAACAACACCGCCAATGGTTCCTCGAATTCCTGATATAGATTTAATTAATGTCATTTTTTATGGATTTAATTTTAGCAAATATAATAATTTGGGTTGTGTTTGAAGTGGCATTTGAAATAAAATTCCTAAATTCGGAGAATGAATTTTCTAGCACATATTTATCTTTCTGGCGACTCCGATTTAATCAAAATTGGTAATTTTATGGCGGATGGTGTTCGTGGAAACAAGTTCTTGGAGTTAGATTCTGAAATTCAAAAAGGCATTGTTTTGCACCGCACCATTGATACTTTTACCGATGCCCATCCTGTTTTCAGACAAAGTACCAAGCGATTGCATGATAATTACCATCATTTTTCAGGAGTTATTGTAGATGTTTTCTACGACCATTTTTTAGCTAAAAACTGGCATTTATATTCTGAAGAAAAATTAGAAGATTATGTTGCTAATTTCTATGAATCATTGGACATTCACCATGATTTATTGACGGAAAAAGCCCAAATGATGAAGCCGTATATGATTCAGCAAAACTGGCTTTTGAGTTACCAAACTATCGAAGGAATTGAAAAGATATTGTCTCAAATGGACAATCGAATAAAGCGAGAATCGAACTTACAATTTTCTGTTCAGGAATTGAGATTGTATTATCAAGAATTTGAAGAAGAGTTTACCATTTTCTTCAAAGATGTACAATCGCATTCTTCAGAAAAATTGTTTTCTTTGTAATCAGAAAATAACGGATAAAAAGACAATAATGGGCTTTATTACTGATTTAGAAACTGCATACCATAAAAATAGAAAACCTGAAAATGCTATTCCAATGGCAAACTACATGAAAAATCTATTTTCGTTTTATGGTATAAAAGCCGTTGAAAGAAGAACGATATTTAAAGAAATAGTAAAAGCTAATAAGGAAGAAGTTACAAAACATCCTCGAGAAATAGCTTGGGAATTATTTAATAAAGAACAACGAGAATTGCAGTATTGTGGTATTGAAATTTTGATTCAATGTCTGAAAAAAAACTACGTTAAAGAAGACATTAAACTCATTGAAAAAATGTTAGTTACAAATTCTTGGTGGGACAGCGTGGATACCATTTCTAAATTTATTTTAGGCGAATATTTGAGAGAATTTCCAGAGGAAATCGAAAAAGTAATCGAACGCTTTTCCAATTCAAAGAACATGTGGCTGAACCGAAGTGTATTGCTTTTTCAATTGGGTTATAAGGATAAAACCAACGCTGAAATCCTTTTTTCCGAATGCAAGAAGCACTCTCATTCAAAAGAATTTTTCATTCAAAAAGCCATTGGATGGGCGTTACGGGAGTATGGAAAAACAAATCCCGAATTGGTTAAAACCTTTGTAAATTATACCGATTTAAAACCTTTGAGTAAAAAAGAAGCCTTAAAAAACTTATGATAAATTCAAAATAATGGTAAATTAGCATTTTACTAAAAATCATGTTTAGAAAATACATCAACAAGTTCGAAAAAACCATTGTTTGGTCGCAATCAAAACTATCAGAAAAACAGTTTATTTTTCTGTCGAGTGTATTGGTTGGGATTTCGTCAGCTTTTGCTGTAATTGTTTTGAAGAGTTTTGCACACTCCGTATTTTCGTTTGCAACCTACATTAACGGAATATTAAAATTGAGTTTTATAAATAGTGTATTGCCAATTGTAGGAATTTTGCTCACTATTTTTGTAGTCAAAAAAGTATTGGGAGGCACGATTGAAAAAGGAACTTCTCAAATTTTGTATGCTGTTGCCAAAAAATCAAGTATCATTCCTAAAAAACAAATGTACGCTCAAATCGTCACTAGCTCGCTAACAGTTGGTTTGGGTGGTTCTGCGGGTTTAGAGAGTCCAATCGTGATTACAGGTGCGGCTTTTGGCTCCAATTATGCGCAGCGGTACAAACTGAGTTACAAAGATCGAACTTTGCTTATAGGTTGTGGAGTTGCAGCTGGAATTGCTGCAGCGTTCAACGCACCAATAGCGGGAGTTTTGTTTGCCATCGAAGTGCTGTTAGTTGATGTAAGTATTGCTGCTTTTACTCCAATAATGATTGCCGCAGCAACGGGCGCATTAATTTCGGTTATCGTTTTGGACGAAAGTATTTTATTGAATTTTAAACAACAACAAACTTTCAATTATCACAATATTCCTTATTATATTTTACTGGGACTTTTCACAGGATTTGTAGCGGTTTATTATTCTCGTAACTTTCAAAAAGTAGAACATTTCTTCGGACGAATTAGGCTAAGTCCTTATAAAAAAGGGCTATTTGGTGCACTTATATTAGCGATTATTATTTTTGTTTTTCCAACTTTATTTGGTGAAGGTTATGAAAGTATCAAAACTTTATCAGAAAATGATCCTGGACAATTATTAGAAAATACCTTGTTTAGTGATTTCAGAAACAACAGTTGGGTACTTTTACTTTTTGTAGGAGCAACTATGTTATTAAAAGTTTTCGCAACAGGAATTACACTTGGAAGTGGAGGAAATGGTGGGAATTTTGCTCCTTCCCTATTTTTAGGTTCGTATGCAGGATTCTTTTTTTCAAAACTCATCAATCTTACAGGATTCACGAAATTACCCATTAGCAACTTTACGATGGTTGGAATGGCAGGAATTCTAAGTGGATTGTTTCATGCGCCATTAACAGCAATATTCTTGATTGCAGAAATTACGGGTGGTTATGATTTGATGATTCCGTTGATGATAGTATCCTCAATTAGTTTTGCGATTTCCAAGCGTTTTGAAAAACATTCTATGGATGTTAAAAATTTGGCTCGGAAAGGAAACGCTTTTACAAGTAACAAAGACACCAATATTTTATCTACTTTGGATATCAATAAAATCATTCAAACTGATTATTTGACTGTAAATCCAGATGGAAATTTAGAAAAATTAGTGGATATGATTTCACATTCTGATCAAGTAGTATTTGCTGTTGTTGATGAAAATCAGGAATTATTGGGCGTGATTTATTTTAATGCTATTAGAGAAATTATCTTTAGTTCATTTAAAGTAAAATATACTCCAATCAAAGAAATCATGCAAGAACCGAAGGAAATTATCTATCCAACGGACAGCATGGAAACGGTAATGAACAAATTTGAAAGTTCAAAAATTGCCTATTTACCCGTAATTAAGAACGGTAAATATTACGGATTTATATCCAAATCGGCTGCGCTTGAAGCCTATCGCAGTAAGTTGAAATCGATGACAATTGAATAATTAATATCGGATAAGATAAAATTTTTATTATCCGATAATAAGAATTATCTTTGTGGTGATATGTGGAACATCGATTTGAGATATAGAGCCGAAATGCAAGCGACCTTCGATAGATTGCTTGAAAAAAAACAAGATTTGCAATCCAGCAGACCCTTGCCAAACATCGCTTTGCATAAAATCAGGGAGAGTTTATCTATAGAATGGACTTATAATTCTAATAGTATAGAAGGAAATTCAATGACCCTTAGGGAAACTCAAATGGTACTTCAAGAAGGAATAACCATAAAAGGAAAATCTTTAAGAGAACATTTCGAAACACACAATCACGATAAAGCAATTGATTATTTGTATAAAGTTGTAAGTGATGATTATGTTTTACGTTCTATAGACATTCTCAGTATTCATGGTTTGGTATTACGCTCCATTGAAGATGATTTTGCAGGAAGAATTAGAAATGGTGGTGTGCGAATTTCGGGTGCTAATTTTACACCTCCAAACGCCAATAAAGTTTCTGATTTATTAGATGAATTAATTGATTTTGTAAATACAAATCCTTTAGAACTTAATGACATTGAGTTAGCAACCATTTTTCATCATAAACTAGTTTGGATACATCCCTTCTTCGATGGTAATGGAAGAACCGTTCGATTAGCAATGAATTTATTATTAATCCGTTCAGGATTTCCACCTGCAATTATTTTAAAAAATGATAGAAAGAAATACTATGAAGCATTAAATCAGGCAAATAATGGTAATTATCAAAAATTAACTTTGTTAATGTCGCAAGCATTAGAACGAACATTGAACATTTACAAAACAGCAATGCCGGGTAATTATACCGAATATGTTGAAATTTCAAATTTAGTTCAAGAACCTAACGCTAAATATGGTCAAGAATACATAAGCTTATTGGCAAGACAAGGAAAAATTGACGCTTATAAAGAGGGTCGAAACTGGCTCACAACTAAAGAAGCTATTGATGATTATATGAACAATAGGAAAAGGAAACGCTAATTTTTAATTGGCGTTTTTTATTTAGATGCGCTTAATAAAAATAGCTATATTTGAGGAAATCAATATCTGCAAATGAAAAATATTTTATTGTTAATAACGCTTACTTGCTTTGCCTATTCATCCTATTCACAAGAATCCGAAAAAATTGATACTTTAAAATTTGACAAGGCAAAATTTTTAAAAGAATTATCTGAAAATGCTTGTAAATGCATCGATTCAATTTCTACTAATAACAAAATTAAAGATTCAGTTTCTTCAGAAATTCACAAATGCATTGACAAACAAGTTGGTGCTTATCAATTAGGCATTCAAATTTCAAATATCAAAAATTTGGAAACTACCGCAAAGACAATCGATGGAAAAAAAGAAATTAATATTTCAATCAATATTAATCCCGATTCAAAACAATACAAAGTTTATTATTATGAAATGGAGAACTATTTAATGGCAAATTGTAGTGCTATTAAAATCAAAATGTCAGAAAATGACTTAATAGGTGCTAAATCAGTATCTAATAATGAGGAAGCTATAAAATTCTATCAATTAGGTTTGGATGAAACTAAAAAAGAAAACTTTGCAAAATCAATAGAATACTATGAAAAAGCGTTAGTTTATGATTCTAATTTTGCTTTTGCTTATGACAATATGGGAATTTGCTACAGAAGACTAAATGAGTTTGACAAAGCAATTGACGCCTACGAAAAATCATTGAAAATTGATCCCAATGGTTTAATGCCTTTGCAAAATATTGCCGTTGTTTATTTATATAAAAAAGAATACAAAAAAGCCGTAAAATCTTATGAAAAATTAGCAAAATTAGACGCTAATAACCCAGAAGTATACTATGGAATTGGAAATATTTATACTCAGTATTTATTCGATTACGAAAAGGCATTAGAAAATTTATGCCAAGCTTACAATATTTATACTAAAACCAAATCTCCCTACAGAACAGATGCTGAAAAACTAATTCAAATTGTCTATAACGAAATGAAAAAACAGGGTAATGAAGTACTTTTTAATGAAATTTTAAAAAAGCATAATATCTCAACTAACTAAAAATAACTGTCACTTTTAAGTATCGTATTAACAAAATCTTGATAAGCGTTGTATCAAAAGTTTAAATCAAAATGGTAACTTTGCGTTTTGACGAAAACTATGCTAGAAACAGATAATAATATTGAAGTATTAGGAGC
>Ga0114974_10002387_pt1 | contig 14397 bp, 13 predicted proteins | sample S_130206_EF_Meta_FD_87318 | JGI IMG/M metagenome (GOLD analysis project Ga0114974, IMG submission 87318) | Freshwater microbial communities from Lake Simoncouche, Canada to study carbon cycling - S_130206_EF_MetaG | ecosystem: Environmental > Aquatic > Freshwater > Lake | place: Lake...
CCGCCGCCGCGGTCAAGCAGACCGAGAGCCGCATCAATCACGATGTGAAGGCTGTCGAGTACTACGTGCGCGACCAGTTGGCCGCTGCCGGCGCCTCCCCAGCGCTGCTGGAACTGGTGCACTTTGGGTGCACTTCAGAGGACATCAACAATCTCAGCTATGGCCGGCTGCTAGCTCGTGCGCGCCACAGCGTGCTACTGCCGCTACTGGATCAGGTAATCGGCGAACTGCAGGGCAATGCGCAGCGCCATGCGGCCTTGCCGCTGCTGGCTCGCACCCATGGCCAGACCGCCACCCCCACTACGCTGGGCAAAGAGTTCGCTAACGTCGAAGCCCGATTGCGTCGCGCACGCCGGCGTCTTGCCCAAGTGAGCCTGCTGGGCAAATGGAATGGCGCGGTGGGCAACCTCAATGCCCATGTTGTAGCTGTGCCGGACGCCGACTGGCTGGCCCTGAGCCAGTCGTTTGTGGAGCGCTGCGGTCTGGAGTGGAACCCGCACACCACCCAAATTGAGCCACACGATTGCGTAGCCGAATACTGCGACGCACTGGCCAGCGCCAACACGATCGGTATCGACCTGTGCCGCGACCTGTGGGGTTACATCTCACTGGGCTATCTGCGACAGCGGCCGGTCGCTGGCGAAGTGGGCTCGTCCACCATGCCGCACAAGGTCAACCCCATCGACTTCGAAAATGCCGAGGGCAACCTGGGCATCGCCAACGCATTGCTGCGTCACTTTGCAGACAAGCTGCCCATCTCTCGTTGGCAGCGTGACTTGACCGACTCCACGGTGCTGCGAAATTTGGGCGTGGCTTTGGGGCATGTGCTGCTGGCCTGGCGGTCGGCATTGCGCGGGCTGTCCAAGATTGCGCCCGACGAAGCGCGTATTGCCCGTGATCTGGACAGTGCCTGGGAAGTGCTGGGTGAAGCTGTTCAAACAGTGTTGCGCGCTCAAGGCGTACCCAACGGTTACGAGCTGCTCAAAGACTTCACTCGAGGCCGGCCCATCGATCGCGACTTGTTGGTCGACTTCATCGGCAGTCTGCCGATAGCCGCCGCACAGCGCGAACGACTGGCAGCCCTTACGCCGGCCACTTACATTGGTCTGGCCACCACGTTGGCACTGCGACCCCGCGACTGACCTGTAAAAACGTGAACCGGTCGAGTCTTGCAGGCGCGACCACTCACTACCATCTCGCACGCAGGTCAAATCCGTGGAGTGGTCTCATGCAGCCGGGCGAATCCCAACAGGTCATCGATACATTGGCTGCCGGCGAAGTGCTGGCCGCCGCTGGCACCGATGAACCGCTGCTCATGCTCACAAGCTTTGAAGAAGTGCTTGCCGCCACCGTGCGTGCTGCCCACACCGCCAAACGCGTGCTGTCGATCTATACCTCGCAACTGGAGCCGCAGCTGTATGAAGACAAGCTGTTTCTAGATGTATTGAAGGGCTTTCTGCTAGCGCGCAGCTATTCGCGGGTTCGTGTGCTGATGCAGGAGCCGCTTAATCAGGCGGGTAGTAACAGCAAGCTGCTGGCCATGTCCCGCCGCTTGACCACCTATATGGAGCTGCGTCCCGTGGCCCCAGCGTTGCGCCACAAGGAATGCGGGCTGCTGATCGCCGACGATAAGGCCATCGTCTATCGCCCTGATGTGCGCGCCTGGGACGGCGTCGCCGGCTTCAACCATCTGTCTGTTGCGCGCCAGCATCTGCAGCAGTTCGATCAAATGTGGTTGGGCAGCGCGCCACTGCGCGAAGAGCATGAGGTTGCGATTGCCAGTTAAAGGCAGTCGCGCGTCTATACTGTGGCCATGCGCTGGCGTCCGGACCTTACCGTAGCAACCATCGTGGCTCGCAATGGGCTGTTCCTCATGGTCGAGGAAATGATTGGCGGACGCCTGGTACTGAATCAACCCGCAGGGCACGTAGAGAACGGCGAATCGATTCTCGACGCGGGCATCCGTGAAACGCTTGAAGAAACCGCTTGGCATGTGCAGCCCGATCATCTGGTGGGCACTTATCTGTGGCGCAACCCGCGCAGTGGTCTGACCACCCTGCGCTTTGCGCTGGCAGCAACAGCGCTGAGTGAGGAGCCGGGCCGCCAATTGGATCGCGGCATTGTCGCGGCGCACTGGCTGAGCCGGGAGCAGCTACTGGCCAACAGTCATCGGTTGCGCAGTGAACTGGTGTTGCGCTGCATAGATGATTGGCTGCTGGGCCAGCGATTTGACCTCAGTGCAGTGGCCACGCTGCAGGACCGCGCCATAACGGAGCCGTCCATTTCACTCACACAGCCCACTTCTGGTCGCTGACCCCGTGCCGGACGCGCTCGCGTCTGGCACAGTGCGGCCGTGAACATCTCCTCTTCCAAAGTCATCGTCGCGCTATCCGGCGGTGTGGATTCGGCCGTGGCCGCCCTGCTGCTGCTGCGGCAAGGCCATGCCGTTGAAGGCCTGTTCATGCACAACTGGGAGGATGACGAGCAGGGTTACTGCACCAGCGCCCAAGACTGGCAGGATGCACGCGCGGTGGCCGCAGAGCTGGGTATCGTGTTGCATCGCGTGGATCTCTCGGCGCAATACCGAGAACGCGTGTTTGCCAACTTCCTGGCTGAATACCGCGCCGGTCGAACCCCCAATCCAGACGTGCTGTGCAATCGGGAAATTAAATTTGGTGATTGCCTGCTACATGCGCGTCGACTGGGCGCGCAGTGGCTGGCAACCGGCCATTACGCACGCATCCTGCAGTCAGCGGAGGGGCCGCAGCTGCTCAAGGGTCTGGACCCCCAGAAAGACCAATCCTATTTTCTGCATGCTGTGCGCCGCGCCGACTTTGCCAACGTCGTGATGCCGATCGGCGAGCTGCATAAGCCGCAGGTGCGCGAGCTGGCACGTGAGGCCGGTCTGCCGGTGTTTGCCAAGCGCGACAGCACCGGCATCTGCTTTATTGGCGAACGGCCGTTCCGGGAGTTTCTGGAGCAATACATCGCACCACTGCCCGGCCCGATCGAAACCGCTGACGGCCAACGAGTGGGTGAACACCACGGCCTGCCCTATTACACACTGGGGCAGCGCAGCGGCATTGGGGTGGGTGGTCAGCAAGGGCTAAGCGAAGCCCCGTGGTATGTCGCCGCCAAGGACGCACACCGCAATGCGCTCATCGTTGTGCAAGACACCCTGCACCCGTTGCTAATGTCGAGTTCTCTCCACACTCAAGTGGTCAATTGGCTGTCCACACCGCCGCCAGACACAGCGCAATTAGGGGTCAAACTGCGCTATCGGCAGCAGGATCAGCCGGCGCGGGTTACAGCGCTGCAGACCGGCGGCGTCCGGGTAGAGCCCTTGCAACCACAACGCGCCGTCACACCCGGCCAGTCGGCCGTGTTCTATGACGCGGATCGCTGTCTTGGGGGCGGGATCATTGAGCAGATAGGGCTATAATCGGCGGCTGAATCAGGGAGGCACCATGACCGATAGCTTCAAGGCCCGCCAAACGCTGCGCGCAGGCACCCACGACTACGACTTTTGGAATCTGGGCGCACTGCCGGCTGCAAAGCTGGCCCGGCTGCCGTTCTCGCTGAAGATCCTGCTGGAAAACCAGCTGCGTTTTGAAGACGGCATCAACGTCACACGGGCCGACATCGAAGCCCTGCTCAACTGGGATGCCAAGGCTGCCCCCAGTCACGAAATCTCGTTCACGCCAGCGCGCGTGATCATGCAGGACTTCACCGGCGTGCCCTGCGTGGTCGATCTGGCCGCCATGCGCGAAGCCATCACTCGTCTGGGTGGTGATGCCGAAAAAGTGAACCCGCTGGCCCCTGCCGAGATGGTCGTCGACCATTCGGTACAGGTCGACGAATACGGCAGCTCGCATGCGCTGGCTGACAACACCCGCATGGAGTTCGAGCGCAACGGTGAGCGCTATGCGTTCCTGCGTTGGGGCCAAAGCGCCTTTCGCAACTTCCGCGTCGTGCCCCCCAACACCGGCATCGTGCACCAGGTCAATGTCGAGTATCTGGCACGCGTTATCTTCGCCAAAGAAGGCGAGCGCCTGCAGGCTTACCCGGACACCGTCGTCGGGACCGACTCACACACCACCATGGTCAATGGACTGGGTGTGCTGGGTTGGGGCGTGGGTGGCATCGAGGCCGAGGCCGCCATGCTCGGCCAGCCGGTCACCATGCTCATCCCGCAGGTCATCGGCTTCAAGCTCAACGGCCAGCTGCCGGCCGGCGCCACCGCCACCGACCTGGTGCTGACCATCACCGAGATGCTGCGCAAGAAAGGCGTGGTCGATAAGTTCGTCGAGTTCTTTGGCGATGGCTTGGCGCATCTGCCGCTGGCCGACCGCGCCACCATCGGCAACATGTCGCCGGAGTTTGGCAGCACCTGCGCCATCTTCCCGATCGACGAAGAGACCATTCGCTACCTCGAGCTGTCGGGCCGCCCTGCAGACCAGGTCACGCTGGTCGAAGCCTATGCCAAGGCCCAGGGCCTGTGGCGTATCAACGGTCAGGCTGCCGCTGACTACACCGACATCCTCGAACTGGACATGGGCACGGTAGAGCCCAGTCTAGCCGGCCCCAGCCGTCCGCAAGATCGTGTGCCACTGCGCGTGGCCAAGAGCACCTTTGCCAAGCACTATGCCAAGCAGTCGGCTGAGCGTGCCGGCAAGAACCCCGCGGCCACCGGTGTCGGTGCGGCGGTGGTCGATGGCACCGCCTTCGACGTTAAAGATGGCGCGGTGCTCATCGCTGCAATCACCAGCTGCACCAACACCTCAAATCCCTATGTGCTGATGGCAGCCGGCCTGGTGGCACGCAATGCGCGCCGCGCCGGACTTGCCAGCAAGCCGTGGGTCAAGACCAGTCTGGCCCCGGGCTCCCGCGTGGTCACCGACTACCTGCAAGCCGCAGGTCTGCTCGATGAGTTGGCCGGCATCGGCTTTGACGTGGTCGGCTATGGCTGCACCACCTGCATCGGCAACTCCGGTCCGCTCAAGCCCGAGATCTCAGCAGCCGTTAAGGCCGGCGATGTCATCGGCTGTTCGGTGTTGTCGGGCAATCGCAACTTTGACGGCCGCGTGCACCCCGAGATCAAGCAGAACTACCTGGCCTCCCCGCCGCTGGTGGTGGCTTATGCCTTGGCCGGTACGCTGGACCTCGATCTGAACACCGAGCCGCTGGGCCTTGGCAGCGACGGTCAGCCGGTGTTCCTCAAGGACATCTGGCCTACTCCCAAAGAGATCGCTGACTTTGTCAGCCAGTTCATCACCTCGGCCATGTTCCGCAAGAGCTATGCCGGCGTGTTTGATGGTGACGAGCGCTGGCAGGCTATCAAGGTGCCTGCGGGCAAGATCTATTCGTGGGATGACAAGTCGACCTACGTCAAGAATCCGCCCTACTTCGATGGCATGACCATGGAGCCGGCTATCAAGTCGCAGATCACCGGTGCCCGTGCACTGGCGCTGCTGGGTGACTCGGTCACCACCGATCACATCTCACCGGCCGGCAACATCGCCAAGAGCAGCCCCGCGGCGCGCTATCTGATGGAGCAAGGCGTGCAGCCTGCCGACTTCAACCAGTACGGCGCACGGCGTGGTAACCACGAAGTGATGATGCGCGGCACCTTTGCCAATATCCGTCTGCGCAACCTGCTGTTGCCGGGTACCGAGGGTGGCATCACGTTGCACATTCCTTCGGGTGAGCAGTTGTCGATCTTCGATGCTGCCATGCGCTACAAGGCAGAGGGCACGCCGCTCATCATCCTTGCGGGCAAGGAATACGGCACGGGTTCGTCGCGTGACTGGGCTGCTAAGGGCACGATGCTGCTGGGCGTCAAAGCGGTCATTGCCGAGAGCTACGAGCGCATCCATCGCTCCAATCTCATCGGTATGGGTGTACTACCGCTGCAGTTTGCCGACGGCCAAACGGCGCTGTCGCTGGGCCTTAACGGCACAGAGACTTTTGCCATCATCGGTCTGGATGCCGGCGATGGCCGCAGCGTCACGGTCAAGGCGACCGCTGCCGATGGCAGTGAAAGCAGCTTCACGGCACGTGTGCGTATCGACACCCCCAAAGAGCGCGAGTACTTCCGTCACGGCGGCATCCTGCAGTACGTGCTGCGGCAGCTGGTTGTTGCGGGTAACGCGGCCTGAGCCCTGCGCCGCGCATCGCGCTGTTCGACCTCGATGGCACGATAGCGCGGCGCGATACTTTTGGGCCGTGGGTGCTGGGGCTGCTGCGCAAGCAGCCCTGGCGCCTGCTTCGATCGCCGCTGCTGTTGTGGGCACTGGCAGCCTTTTTGTTCAAACGCATTGATCACGGCGGACTCAAATCCGCGGTGATCCGTGTGCTGCTGGGTGGTCTGCAGCGACAGCAAGTTGATGCGTATACGGCGGCCTACGTTCGCCAGGTGGTACCGGCAAGACTGTTCGCCGAGGCACTGACAGTAATCCAAGCACACCGGGCTCAGGCAGACACACTAGTACTGCTATCTGCCAGCCCTGACCTGTTCGTGCCGGCACTGGGCGCCGCGATGGGTTTTGACCAAGTGCTGTGCACCGGTGTGCGCTGGAACGCCGAACGGCTGCACGGTGAGCTGACGACAGCCAATCGCCGCGGTTATGAAAAGCTGCTCGTCCTGCAGGCGCTGCGTACCCAATATCCTGGTTGCCACGTTACCGGCTACGGCAACAGCCTGCCCGACCTGCTGCATCTGCGAGCCTGTGATGCAGCAGTTTATGTGAATGCCGCGCCAGCGCTTGCGGCAGACCTGACACGAGAGGGACTGCGCGTGGTGCACTGGCACTGACGCTGGCGCGGTGTAAGCTGGCCCCCTAGTCACGGAGGCATCGCATGTCCCACAAATCCGCTTCGATCATCCTGCCCTCAGAGATCACCTCGGAAACACTGTTTCACGATCGCCGCGCCGTGTTGGCCATGGGTTTGGCTGGCGCCGCGCTGGGTGCTGCAACACCGTTGACGGCACTGGCCGACATCCCTGCAGAGCGTTACAAGGCTGCGCGCAATGCGCGCCTGTCCGTAACAGAGACTCCCAACAGCTTTGAAGAGATCTCGGGCTACAACAACTTTTATGAGTTTGGCACTGATAAGTCAGACCCGGCCGCCAACTCGCGCAACTTTAAGCCTCTGCCGTGGAATGTCACGGTCGATGGCGAATGTGAAGTCAAAGGCAGCTTTGCGCTCGAAGACCTGTTGGCCCCGCAGACCTTAGAAGAACGCGTCTACCGGATGCGCTGCGTAGAAGCGTGGTCGATGGTGATCCCATGGGTGGGGTTCCCGTTGGCAGAGCTGCTCAAGCGCCACAAGCCAACTTCCAAGGCCAAGTATGTGGCCTTTACCACGCTCAACGACCCCAAGCAGATGCCGGGTCAGCGCGAGCGCGTGCTCGACTGGCCTTATGTCGAAGGCCTGCGCATTGATGAAGCCATGAATCCGCTGACGCTGCTGGCAGTGGGTGTATATGGCAAGGCACTGCCCAATCAGTGCGGTGCACCGCTGCGCTTGGTAGTGCCCTGGAAGTATGGCTTCAAGGGCATCAAGTCAATCGTGCGCATCAGCTTTGTCGAACAGCAGCCGCGCACCAGTTGGTCGCATGCCGCATCCAACGAATATGGCTTCTATGCCAACGTCAATCCGGCTGTCGATCATCCGCGCTGGAGCCAGGCTACCGAGCGGCGCATCGGCGGCTCGTTGCTGGCGCGACGTCAGGCCACTCTGCCCTTTAACGGTTACGCCGATCAGGTGGCAGATCTCTACAAGGGCATGGACCTGAGGCGCAACTTCTGACGGCGGCGCAGGCCTACCGCTGGCTGATTAAGCCGGCGGTATTTGCAGTGTTCATCTCGCCAGCCTTATGGCTGGCTGCCGGTGCACTCGGTGTAGCAGGTGTTTCGTTGGGTGTGGATCCGGTGCGCAGTCTGGTGCACGAGAACGGCACCATGGCGCTGCGCATGCTGATGGCCACACTGGCTATCACTCCACTTCGACAACTCACTGGCCATTCAGACCTGCTGCGGCTTCGGCGCATGTTGGGCCTGTTTGCGTTCTTCTATGCCCTGCTGCATCTAAGTAGTTGGGTGGTCTTTGACCAGGGCATGGACCTGCAGATGATCCTCTCAGAAGTGGTCAAACGTCCTTATCTGCTGGTGGGTTTGTCTGCGGCCTTGCTGATGCTGCCGCTGGCACTGACCTCCACCACGGCCGCGCAGCGCTGGCTCAAGCGCCGCTGGACCCAGCTTCATCGACTTACCTATGTAATCGCTGTGCTGGCTGTGTGGCACTTCTGGTGGCAGGTTAAAAAAGACCTGCGCGAACCGATTGCCTATGCAGTAATTGTGACGTTGCTGTTGGGTTGGCGCGTATGGAAACGATCGCGGGCAGCTAAAGCGCGGTCCGCACCTGCCACAACTCAGGGAACAGCCTGAGCTCCAGCGCCTTGGTCAGATAAGACACGCCTCCCGTGCCGCCCGTGCCAGGCTTGTGACCAATGATGCGCTCGACGGTCTTCATGTGATGAAAGCGCCACAACTGGAACTGATGATCCAGATCGACCATGCGCTCGGCCAGTTCATAGAGCTCAAAGTCCTTGCCCGCGTTGTGATAAATCGCAAGCCACGCACCAGCCACGGTTTTGTTGGCCAGATAGGGCTCGGTAAAATCGCGATCCAGTAGCTCTGGCGGGATGCCATAGCCGCGACGACTGAGCAGTCGTAACACTTCGTCGTACAGACTCGGCGCCTGCAACGCACGGTTTAGTGTGGCGTGAACTTCAGGGTCACCTTGATGCACGCGGATCATGTCAGCGTTCTTGTTGCCCAGCCGAAATTCCATCAACCGGTACTGCCAAGATTGAAACCCGGATGAGCGACCCAGCGCATTGCGAAATGCGGAGTAGTCTGCCGGCGACATGGTGGCCAGCACTTCCCAGATGTTGCGCATTTGGATCTGCACAGCGGTGATGCGCCGCAGCAGTCGAAATGACGGCAACAATTCATCGCGCCGCACATGCTGCAGCACTGCATCGAGTTCGTGCAGGAACAAGCGCATCCACAGTTCGGAGGTTTGATGCACGATGATGAATAGCATCTCGTCATGCTCGACTGAAACCGGCTGCTGTGCCGCCAACAGCTTGTCCAGGCCCAGATACTGGCCATAGGAGCGCGAACCACCCAAGTCCCAATGGACCGGTTCATCGCTGAGGTCGATGCGCGACACGCCAGGCAGATTTAGCGCCGCAGGACGTTCGGGAGGTAACTGACTCATGCACGAACTCCGCGCCTGGGATGTAACCAATCGGGAACATTACGCCACCCTTGAGTGCGCAGCTGCGCATCCAGGCGCCGGTAATCTGGCTCGCAGCTGGCCACTAGCGCCCAGAAGGCGCGCGAATGGTCGTGATGGCGTGTGTGAGCTAATTCGTGCAGCAGCACATAGCGCAGCACGGGTGGCGGCTGGAACAGCAAAGCCAGGTTCAAACTGATCGCACCACCACTAGAACAACTGCCCCAGCGAGTGCGCTGCAAGCGAAGGCTGACGGCTCCGTGGCGAAAGCCATGCTCTTGAGCAAGCTCCGCAAGCCAGGGTACCAACACCTGTTGGCCACGCAGCACCAGCCAGCGGCGTAGCGCAGCACTGCATGCCGCGGCCGAACCACTACCGCGCAACTGCAGCTGACCCTCGCCGGACTCGCGCAGACGCCAGCCGCCATCGTCGGGTTTGGCAACCACGTCCCACTGTTCGCCCAGACTGGCCAATTCAATGCGCAGCGGCGGAAACGCTTCGACAGGTCGGGCCACAGAGCGCGCGCGGGCGACCCGCTGTGTAATCCAGTCTAGGTGGCTGCAGACAAAAGCATCCACTAGCGGCAGAGGCGTCCCTCGCGGCACCACAATTTCGACCTGTGCGCTCTCGTGCACGCGCAGCATCAAGCGCCGGGCACGCGCGCTCTCGCGAATAATCACGTCGTCGGACCCCTGCAAGGCGGCGGGAACCGGCAAGGAACGGCGCGGGCGGCGTCGGAACAACTCCATAGGGCGATCATAGCAGTGCGATCTGGCTGCCAAACTGCGCGAATTTTGCCTAGCATGGCGATATGAAATTCCTCAGCGACAACACGGCCCCCGCCACGCCCGAAATCATGACCGCCTTGGCACAGGCCAACACGGCCGCAACGGGCTCCTATGGCGACGACGACTGGACCAAGCGTCTAGATAGCGCTTTCAGCGACTGGTTTGGTACGCCCGTCCGGGCCTGGGCCGTGGCTACTGGTACCGCGGCCAATGCACTGTCATTGGCATGTCTTAGCCCACCCTGGGGCGCGGTGTTTTGCAGTGAGGAGGCGCATGTACTGCGTGATGAATGTGGTGCCTGCGAACTGCAATCTGCCGGCGCGCGGCTGGTTCCGGTGGCTACGGACGCAGGTCGCATCGATTCGGCACAATTAGCGCGCATCGTGGCCGATCACCCGCGCGCGGTGCACAGCGTGCAACCGGCGGCCATCACCCTGACCCAAGCGACGGAGTGTGGAACGCTCTACACGCCGGATCAGATTGCAGCGATCGGCGATATCGCCCGCGCACAGCGCCTGCCTCTGCATATGGATGGCGCGCGCTTTGCCAATGCGGTCGCATCGCTGCACTGCCATCCTGCCGATATCACGTGGCGAGCGGGCGTGGATGTGCTGTCGTTTGGCGCGACCAAAAATGGCGCCATGGGTGCTGAAGCAGTGGTGTTCTTCAATAGCGAACTCGCTGCGCAATTCGAACTGCGACGCAAGCGTGCCGCACACTTGTTTTCCAAGATGCGCTACTTGTCGGCGCAGCTGATTGCCTGCTTAGAGGGCGATTGGTTCATGGCCCATGCAGAGCGTGCCAACCAGCTGGCGCAGCGTATAGGTGTAGCGGCTGGGCCTGCGCTGCGTTGGCCAGTACAGGCCAACATGGCATTTCTTCGGCTCGATACTGGGCGCCAGCAACAGTTGCGCAATCTGGGCTTCGAGTTTTATCCGTGGGGTACTGAGGCAGAGTCAAGTATCAGACTGGTGGTCTCGTGGAATCAACCCCAAAGCGATGTCGATGCTCTGTGTGAGGCGCTTAGCGCATGGAGTTGATCGACATCGGCTCAAACCTTACGCACGAAAGCTTCGCGGAAGACTTTGATGCGGTGCTGCAGCGCGCCGGTGCAGCCGGTGTGGTGCAACAAGTTGTCACTGGCACCTCTGTTGAAGCTAGCGCCGCAGCACTAGCATTGCATGCGCGTTATCCGCAGCAGCTATTTGCCACGGTTGGCGTGCATCCGCACCATGCCGAGCAACTAACAGCCGATGCGCTGGCTAGCCTGCAAGCGCTGGCCCTGCAGCCTGGTGCGGTGGCTATCGGTGAGTGTGGTCTGGACTACTTTCGTAACTTCGCGCCGCACCAGGCGCAGCGCCACGCCTTTGCCGCGCAGTTGGCCATGGCCTCGCAATGCCGCTTGCCGGTGTTTCTCCATCAGCGCGATGCGCAGGCAGACTTTATGGCCGTGCTGCGTGAGCACATCGACTCACTGGTGGGCGGCGTAGCGCATTGCTTCACCGGTCAGCGTGCAGAGCTAGAAGACTGTCTAGAAATGGGTTTGCACATTGGGATTACCGGTTGGATTTGCGACGAACGCCGCGGCCTGCACCTGCAAGAGTTGGTGCGCCACATCCCTGCCGATCGATTGATGATTGAGACAGACGCGCCCTACCTGCTGCCACGCAGCCTTCGCCCCAAGCCTGCCAGTCGTCGCAATGAGCCGGCCTTTTTGCCAGAAGTGGCGCGCGTGATCGCTCAATCGCGCGGCGAAGAGATGGGTCAACTGGCAGCGGTCACCACCGCCAATGCGCGGCGCTTTTTTGGATTAGTTGCCGCTACCTAAATCGCGACAGCGCTAGTCGAAAAACACTTCCTGCAGGAAGGACCGCGACTGATGCAGGCTAGTGCTGGTCTCCAGCGACGCGCTTAGTGTCGTCCATTCATCGTGGGACCGTGCCAGCAGATCCTTGCGAATGGCTGCATCCAACATTGGAAACTCCGCCCGCAGTGAATCGAAGCTGGTTGTCCAACGTGGCAAACCTTTGGGAAATCGGGCCCGGCGACCAAATACCAGTCGGCCTTGAACCTGCAATTCATGGGTCAATGACTTGACGGCCGCAACGCGGTCATACATAGCACCCTGAGGATTGCCAAACGTACTGCGGCGCGGCCCATCAATAACCGTCCACTGGGTCATCTGATCGCCACCGAACACATTGCCCGCAATGTCATGCAACTCAACCAGCAACACGCCGTTTGGCGTAAGCAGCATGAAATCAATATGCAGCCAGCCACCCATACCATCAGGCACTAAAGCATCCTGCACGCAATCCAGGCCTAGCTTACGAATAGTGTTTTGCAACTTGGCTCGCGCGTGACGGCGACGCCACACACGCCACACCGACACCAATAGGGCAGCTAGCATGATGGAGCCGGTAACGGCTGCGATCATTCGATTTTCGATAGTTAACAGCTCATCCATAAAGAGTCTCAGCCAATGACCTTGCGCAACGCCGCCAGACTGGCATCAATCTCAGTCGACTGCGATGGCAGTTCGAACAGGCGACGCAGGTTGTCCGGCACTTCGACGGGCCGGCCAATGAGCGGCTCGACGATCTCGCGAAACTTAGCCGGGTGCGCAGTGCCTACCAACACCCACCGCCCCGCTGCTCGGCGTTCTGCTGGCAGCAACTCGAAAGCTTCTGCGGCAGTGGCCGTGTGTGGGCACCACACCTGACCGCGAGCTGCAAAGTCGGTGACTATGCGCGTACGGATCTGTGCGTCGCTGATGGAAACGGCTTCAAGCTGCCGGCCTAATTGCGCAGCATCCGGATACAGCCAGGACATGCGCTCAAGGTTGCTAGGGCTGCCCACATCCATCGCCGATGCCAAGGTGGCCACGCTCGGGCGCGGTCGCAGCACGCCGGTCTGGAGATAGTCTGGCACCGTACGGTTGGCATTGTGCGCCAGCACGATGTCTGCGATGGGCAGACCCATCTGGCGAGCCCACAAACAGGCCACCGAGTTACCCAAGTTGCCACTGGGAATAATGAACGAAGCTTTCTCGCCGGTGCTGCGCCACACAGCAAGGCTGGTGGCTACATAATAAGCGGCCTGCGGCAGCAAACGCCCCAGATTAATGCTGTTTGCCGAAGACAGTTCGGCCGAGGCTTGCAGCTGCGGATCTAGGAACGCTTCTTTAACCAGTCGCTGGCAGTCATCAAAGGTGCCACGCACAGCCAGGCTTGTGACGTTCTCGCCCCAGCAAGTCAGTTGTCGCTCTTGGGTGGGCGACACCAATCCCTTGGGAAATAACACCACCACTTCTATGCCAGGGCGACGGTGAAACGCGGCCGCTACGGCGCCGCCGGTATCACCCGATGTCGCCACCAGAATACGCAGTGGCTTAGGGTTGCCGCTGCGGATACGGCTCATACATGCGGCGAGGAACCGCGCGCCAAAGTCTTTGAATGCCGCAGTAGGACCGTGGAACAGTTCCAGCACGCTCAGCCTGCCATCAGCCTCCAACGGCACCAGCGGTACTGGAAAGTTGAAGGCGTCGCGCACGATGTTTCCGGCTTGATCAGCCAGCGCATCGCCTTGGGCAAAGCGCTGCACCAGAGGTTCTGCCAGTGCTGCAAGGTCACTGGCCGCAGGCCAGCTATTAAGGGGCAACTGCGGCCACTGCTGCGGCACATACAGGCCCCCATCAGGCGCCAAGCCTTGTACCAATGCGGCGCTGAAGCCAACCTCAGGAGCGCTGCCGCGCGTACTGGCAAACCGCATCAGGCAGCTACCACACGCGCACCAGCCGAGCTCATCGGCACGATCCAGTGATCGACTTCGAGTTTGTGCACAGTGAACTGCTCAATCATTGCCTGCCGGACGCGTTCAGCATCGGCGTCGAGCGCCAGCGCAAACATGGTCGGACCAGCACCGGATATAGAGCAGCCCAATGCACCCTGAGCCATCGCGGCATCACGCACTTGCATGAAGCCTGGAATCAATAACTGTCGCTGCGGCTCAATCACCACGTCCTGCAGCGTCTCGCGAATGAGGTCGATGTCATCGGTGTAGCAGGCAGAAATAAAGCCTGCGAGGTTAGCCGTCTGCCAGACAAAGTCGGACATAAGAACCGTGCCGCTGAGAATGGCGCGCGCCTGCTTGGTGGATACATACAAATGCGGATGCGCAATGACGGCACTGACACCCTTGGGCACAGGGATCTGCTTAACCCGCGGATGATCAATACCCACGGTAAGAACCAGACCACCGAACAGCGACGGCGAGATGTTGTCAGCATGGCGTGAACCGCTAG
>Ga0114974_10002388_pt1 | contig 14395 bp, 13 predicted proteins | sample S_130206_EF_Meta_FD_87318 | JGI IMG/M metagenome (GOLD analysis project Ga0114974, IMG submission 87318) | Freshwater microbial communities from Lake Simoncouche, Canada to study carbon cycling - S_130206_EF_MetaG | ecosystem: Environmental > Aquatic > Freshwater > Lake | place: Lake...
CAATGAACCTTGGGCGCCCATCCAAAAACTAAAAGGCCAACCGAAGAATGTAAAGCTCAACTCGCGAGCGTAGTAGCCAACAACGAAGGTTACGACGAACCAAATTGCCAGCAAAATCCCCGTCATTTGAAGATTTTTTCGCCAGTAATGGCGGTGGTTTTCAGTAATTTCCATGAAATACTCCAAAGAAAAACATGCCCTTTCGGACAATTCGAGATCACCACTTTCTTGCGAACTTGGCCTGCATGCCGGATCACGCCTATCTAGAGACCGGAGGGCTAGCTCCAATCATCAATTTCCGCTCAATTGGTTAACCTGGACTACTCAGTTCGTAATCCGGTTTCTCGCTCCAATTGCGCGGCCACTTTCGGCTCAAACCCCTTGAGGCGGCGAATGATCTTCGTCGCCTCATCAGGCTCTTGCCTGTCAACATGAACCCGTGCCAGCTGATACCAGCCAAACGGACTCATGGGCTGCAGTTCGGTGTTTTTCTTGAGAGCGACAACCGCTTCATCAAAGCGGCGATCTTGAATCAGGACCAAGGCCAGGCCGTACCAAGCTCGATCCATTTTGGGTTCGACCTCGATGGCGCGTCGAAACGCCGGCTCAGCCTCTTTGGATCGTCCGTTTTCTTCCAGCATAAATCCCAGATTGAACCAGGCGGCTGCATTTTCGGGACAGGCTTGCGCCAACTGCGCCAAGCCAAGAATGGCCGCGCTTGTGTCCCCCAATTGCGCCAAGACATGGGCACGACTGGCCAGGGCATAAGAGGCCATCGGCTTGAGTAAGATCATTTGGTCAAATTTGGCCAATGCTGCCTGCTTCTGGTTGAATACAAGAAGTACGATGGCACTCAGCTTGAGATACAAGTAAGTTAATGGCTTGTTTATTTGCACTGGGCCACACCAAGTTGCAAACATAACTGGATTTTGAAGAGGGTTGCGCCAAGCCAAACAAAGCTCAACATTAAAAATGTGCCCAAGGGCACATGTCGATCGAGAACCAGACTGGGCGTCAACAGTCGCGTCAGAGAGATAAAGGGGCGAACCACAACTTGCAAGATTTGGTAGAAAAAGTTGTTGTCTTTTTTCGCACCCGCAAGCAACCCAAGCAACCACCGGCCCAACATCGCCATCAATGCGATTTCAGCAATCAGTTTGATTGTGGATGCAATTAAAATCATTCAGCCCAATCTCGAAGAGTAAAAGAAATCTACTGATCGACTGTGGCGCCAAATGCAACTTCTAGGGGTCAGGGTTTAATCCTTTAAACCCTGATAGGGTTTACGTTGGAATTCGTTCCAACTACTTATATTTCTGAGTGCCACCCGAAAGCTTTTTCGCTGTCAACTAACGGCAGTTGTGGGGGCCTTCAGCTCATCAACACATAGCCTTTTTTCACCAAGCAGTCTCTGAACTTGACAACGTTGTACTGATTCGCCATTGTCGTTTCGTTTTCTTTTTCAACTTGCTTGTAGCACTGTTGCTTGTCCATTTTGAACTTGTTGGCATCTACGCCATCTATCGTCATTGGGTTGTAAGCACCAGAAGATGAATCCAAACTCAGTGCGCCACTATTTAAAGTAGTGCATCCCTGAAACAGAAGAAGCGCAGCTCCAAAAAATGAATGTTTGATCATTTTTAAGTTACTTAAATATACATTCAATAACTATAGCACATTCATTTAATTAAAGATCAGATATAGAACAATGTTCAGATGAATTGGTCAAACACCTAGACGCACTTGTAAATGTAGGATTGGGCTACAAGCGTGGTGATTTGAGATCCATATCAATCACGATATTGTGATAACTTATGAATACAGTTTGGAAAATAAGCGGTGTTTGTTGTGCTTCAGTTTTCATCCCATCACGATCTACTTTGGGTGAAATGAAAATCTTTGGAGATGATTTTCTTGCGGCGCTTGTAGTGCCAAATTTCCGCACTGAGTGAGTTGCTTACCAGTACCTAAGATTAACGACTGGATTGTTGTTTCGCAATTTGAGCCCCGACTCTCAAATCCCACACGTCTTTAATTCACAAATACGTTGATAAAAAAAGGTTTTTTTCTTTGTTCGAAAAAATAAAAAATAGGTGTTGTAACGTTATTGGCTTGGTATCAAAAAAGCCTGATTAAAACTTAATTTCTGCGCTTATTAATTAATTTCGAGGAGAAAAATACATGAATGTTTACAACTTAATCATTGCTGCAGAAAAATGCATTTTATTTTTTATTGCGCTACTCACTGTTTTTAGCGTTGGTGCAGAAATGTTCACCGTCATTCAAAATGGGAAAATTGCATTGACTGATCTGCTTCTGATGTTCATTTACGCAGAGGTTCTGGGCATGGTGGCCGCTTTCTATCAATATAGAAAAATTCCAATCACCTTGCCTATTTTCATTGCAATCACTGCACTTTGCCGTCTGATTATTCTTCAAGGCAAAGGCATTAGCACTGTCGATCTAATTTATGAGGGATGTGCGGTGCTGTTACTCGCAATTTCCACGCTCATCATTCAATACGGTATGGGCTTGTCAAAAAAGAACGATGAGTCAGACAAGTGATCTTGATCAGGCACCATGTCCTTTGATATAGGTTTCTAGAAACTTGATCTGATTGCCTTGCATCTCAATGATATCTTTAACCAAGTCACCCACAGATATAACGCCCACCACTTTATTTTTCTCAAGGACGGGTAAGTGTCTAATGTGTTTGTGAACCATGATGGCCATACACTCTTCCAAAGAGTTCGAGAGTGTCACAGTAAGAGGATTCTTTGTCATCACTGTTGAGACGAGTACTTGTGTGGGATTGTTGTGGGGTAGCAATACTTTGATGGCGCAATCGCCTTGCGAAACGATTCCCATCAATTCATCATCGTCTATGACCAATACCGCCCTGACTCGGAAGTCGCGCATAATTTTTAAAACATCTTCTACGGGATCAGATGTTCGAACAGAGAAAATGGTTTTTGTTTTTTGATCAATAATTTTTTTTACAGTCGTCATTTAAATCTGCCTTGAAAATTAAACTACTTTTTCAATAGTTACAGCTTGAAGAATTAGTTACCATCCTTTGGATCTAATGGCCAACATTATCTTATAGGCTTGCCATCAAATAGTCCAACAAAAGTGTGCATTTATTGTGATCTGATGTGCCCTGCTTGACGGGAGACGACGCAAGAGTCACTTATTTTGCTTACGATTACGAGCTTTGGGCATGAATCAGTCATCGGGGGTGCTTTTTTTCAACATGCTTGGCAAAACGATTCAATATGGCTTGCCAGCCTTGTTGTTGTTGCTCGACGGTATGTTCCGTTTCGGCAACAAAAGTTACGCGGACCCTAACGCCTTCCTCAGTTTCAATGAACTCTACGGCGGCAGATCGCTCATCAAAAGTATATTCAATCAGTTCATTCGGAATGATCTTGGTGTAAGTACCCGCAAAATTAAACCCAAAGCTACCGTCTTTTGCTTCCATTCGAGAAGAAAATTGGCCGCCCACACGCAATTCGACGCTTGAAGTGGTGGTGTGCCAATCATCCGAGGCTGTGTTCCATTGCAAAATATTCTCTGGTGTGGTGTAGGCAGCCCACACTTTGTCAATGGGTGCACGGACGATGGTTTCAATGGTGATATTCATGATTCTGAAATTAAAAAATTTCTGAAATCGTATCAGACTCTGACGCCAATGTAGGGCCTGATAATTATTTCGCAGCCTTGAATTTTTTAATGGCTTCTTTCAAATCAGAATATTCTTCACAACCAAAAAAACAAATCTTGTCTAGTCTAGACAGCAATAATTCTGCACCTGCCAAGTCTTTATTCATTAGCTTTAGCTCTCCGTAATATTCCAAAGCGCCTTTATGCCTGGGATCAATCTTTAAAGCCGCTTCGTAAAATTTTTCTGCGGCAATCAAATCAGGGGGTGACTTTTTGCGAAGACTGTAACCCAATAGATTATTCCACTCAGCTGATGAAGTTTGATTTGACGCCATCAACAACTTGACTGCTTGTTCATATTGCCCTGACTTGATGCCTGCTCTCGCTTCGACTAACCATGTGGGGTCTGATGCGATAGGAGCGGGCTCAGCTGCTTGTGCCAAGCTTGTGAAAAATGCAAATAGAAAAAAAAGAGTTTTCATAAATTTGAGTAGTAAATTTAAAATTGGTTTATTGAAACAAAAAAAATTCTATTTAAAACTTAAAAACATCTATTTTTAGGGGTAATTCAGTCGGAAATCTAATGATCACAGAATGAGCACCCCATTTGAGTACTTGAAAAGATTGACCTCTCTGCGTATGAAAATCGTTGTTTTAAAAAGTCGCTCCAATCAACGTCCTAGAAACTCTGTAGGCAGCCTAGGAGGTCTCTTTTGGCCCGACAGGGGGCAGGTAAGCAGGGAGTGGGCCAAATCGAATTTAGATGTGTTGCCAATTAACCCTTGAGGGCAGTCAGAGCTTGAATACTTCTTGAGAATTATTCACTGGCCGGCACATAATTTACTCAATCAGGCTAACTTTTCGGGTTTTACATGTTTGAACGATTCACCAAACCGCGGGCACTGGAAACTGTCCAGCGGACGGCCATTAAATTGCTTTCGGAAAAAGGCGAGGCCAACGCACGCGGCATCGCTTCGAAATTTGTCGAACAATTTAAGTTGTTGGACAAAGCGGAGCAACTCAGTTTCTTTGAGTTTTTGGCCAAAAAATTCAGTCCAGATCCGTTTGATGTTTTGCAAGCTGCTCAGCAATATGCAGAGAAGGCTGACGATGCAAGCCTTATCACGCTCTTCAAAGTAGTGGAGCCTGCCAGACAAGAGTTGCTGAGAAGAATTAACCGTGCACCTGATGGGACCCAAACCGTTGTTCACATGCGTGAACGATTGTTGGAGCATGTTAAAACCAAGGCAGGCTTGAGGGCAGTTGATGCAGACATGCAGCATTTGCTTAACTCGTGGTTCAACCCTGGTTTTCTAGAGTTACATGAAATCACTTGGTCATCGCCCGCATTGTTACTTGAAAAAATCATTCAACACGAATCTGTGCATGCCATTGATGGATGGGACGACTTGCGCCGTCGTTTGCAGCCTGATAGACGTTGTTATGCGTTCTTTCACCCGCAGCTGCCTAACGAGCCGCTCATTTTTGTGGAGGTTGCACTGGTCGCAACCATCTCAAAAGAAGTAGGTCCACTTCTTGATAAAAAGTCTGAATCATTGGACTCAAAGAAATTCAAGACAGCAATTTTCTATTCAATCAGTAACTGTCAGCCTGGTTTGCGTGGTGTCTCGCTTGGCAATTTTCTAATTAAGCGCGTTGCAGAAAAAATATTGCAAGAAATCCCAAGTGTAAAAACTTTCTGCACACTGTCTCCTGTGCCAGGATTTAACATGTGGCTTGATTCGTTACCGGGCTCCTCTGCATTGGACTCATTCGACGACAAAAAAGGCAGAGTGGCAACTGCCTTACAAGTCCTCTTCAAAGAGAGCGATTGGTCTAAGCGCATCTCTAAAGGCTGGAATCCGGCGTCGGCAAGCCCCGAAGAAAAAGCCGCATTGATGTACTTGTGCTTTATTTACCTGACTCAATTTGTTCATAAAGGCGGTGGTGATGCTGTGGGCAAATTTCACTTGTCAAATGGCGCAAAGTTACATGACATCAATTGGGCTGCAGATCTTTCCAAAAAAGGCGTGGTTCAGTCAAGTGCCATCATGGTGAATTACTTGTATGAGCTCACTGCGATCGAAGATAACCATGAAAAATTCATCAAGAAGGAAGTGGTTTTCAGCCGAAATTTGAATTCGCTCTAAGTGAAAAAGTGATTGAGTATTGCTGAGCGGCAGGCATTTGTTCAAGCTTTTAAATGTTGCGCCAGCAGCAAAGCCACATGAATGGCGTTTCGATCTGTGCCATCCATAATTTGATGGCGACAACTGGTGCCATCGGCTACCACACACGCATCTGGGTTGTTTCGAATGCTGGGCAACAAGTTGGCCTCTGCCATTTTTTTCGAAACTTCCAAATGTGACGCTTCATAGCCAAATGAGCCCGCCATGCCGCAGCAACTGCTTTCAATCAAGTCCACCTTGGCCTCTGGAATCAGTTGAATCACTTGCGTGACTGAAGGCATCAAACCAAAGGCTTTCTGGTGACAGTGTCCGTGTATCAAAATCGGTTTTTGCGCGGGAGCCAGTTTGGCTTTGAGAAGGGCAAGCTGGCCCGCTTTGTTTTCTGCCGCCAAAAACTCTTCAAACAAAACAGCGCGTGCTGCGACTGTTTCTGCCATCTCGCCAAGGCCCATGACCAAGGACTCATCTCGGAGCGTTAAAAGACACGATGGCTCTAAACCCACAATGGCAATGCCCTTTTGTGCGAAGGGCAGCAAGGCCTCGAGTAAAGCCTGCGCATGTTCTTTGGCTTTGCTCACTTGTCCGCTGGCCAAGTAGGTTCGACCGCAGCAAAGGTGCTGGCCGGGTTTGTCTTGTTTGGTGCGACTGGCAATGTGAACTTGATAACCCGCTGCTGACAAAACATCGTGGGCAGCCCAAGCGTTTTCAGACTCGAAATAGCCATTGAAAGTGTCGACAAACAAAACCACTGGTTTGCTGGCCACTAGGACTTCTTGTGCCGAAATACCGACGCGTCGATTGTTGAAAAAATGGTCTTTTTTCCATTCAGGCCAAGAGCGCTCTGCAGACAAGCCCGTGAGAGATTCTGCCAAGCGAGCCAACAGCGGCGACTGGTTGCGCAAGTTCATCAGCAAGGGCCATTGCGATGCAATGTGCGCATATCGCGGCAAGTTGGAGATCAGTGTGTCCTTCAATTGCAAACCATGCTTTGCGTTGTAGTGATGTTGCACTTCAATTTTCATGCGCGCCATGTCAACGCCGGTAGGGCAATCGCGCTTACACCCTTTGCAACCCACACACAAGTCCAGCGCTTCCTTCACCTCAGGGCTTTCTAGGCCTCCCTGCAGTTGGCCACTCAATGCCAAGCGAAGTGTGTTGGCCCTGCCGCGTGTGGCATGAATTTCATCGCGCGTGACTCTGAAACTGGGGCACATGGTGCCCGCATCAAATTTTCTACAAGTGCCATTGTTGTTGCACATTTCCACAGCTTTGGCCAAGCCCTGTGATGGGTCTTGACCTGTTCCGGGCAGTGTTGTTTGTTCTGTGGCGGCATCGTTGTGAACGTTCCAAGCGCTCCAATCCAATGCGGTTTGAATGGGGATGATTTTGTAATTGTTGCCAAAGCGCATGAGCGATGTGTCGTCCATTTTGGGTGGATTGACCATGCGGTTGGGACTGAGCAAGTTCAAGGGGTCAAGGTGCTGTTTGATTTGCACAAAGGCTTGCTGCAGGGCAGGGCCGAATTGCCACTCGATCCACTCGCCTCGGCACAGGCCATCGCCATGTTCGCCGCTGTAGGCGCCTTTGAATTTCCTCACGAGTGCGCTGGCTTCCTCTGCAATGGCGCGCATTTTGAGAGGGCCATCTTGACGCATGTCCAAAATAGGCCGCACATGCAATGTACCTACTGAGGCATGGGCATACCAAGTGCCCTTGGTGCCGTGTTTTTGAAAGACCTGTGTCAATGCATCGGTGTACTCTGCTAAGTGCTCTAAAGGCACGGCACAGTCTTCAATGAAGCTGACGGGTTTGCCATCGCCCTTCAAGCTCATCATGATGTTCAAGCCTGCTTTGCGAACTTCCCACAGATTCTTTTGCGGTGCATCGTCGACCATTTCAACGACACTGTTGGGCAAGCCCATGTCGCCCATGAGCGCTACCAATTGTTTCAATTCGCGTTTGAGTTTTTCTTTGTCTGAGCCTGCAAACTCGACCAACAAAATAGCCTCGGGTTCGCCAATGATGGCGGTGCGTATGGTCGGCTCGAAGGCTGGAATTTTCAAGGACAATTCAATCATGGTTCGATCGACCAACTCGACTGCAGTCAAAGAGCCGTTGCCCAGCTTCACAATGTGCTGCGCAGAATCCATGGCTTTGTGAAAGCGATTGAAGTTGACTACACCCAAAACTTTGGCTGTGGGAAGCTCACTGAGCTTCAAGGTGAGCGATTGGGTCATGGCCAATGTGCCTTCACTGCCGACCAACAAATGCGACAAATTCACTTTGCCATCGTGGGTGTAGGGGCGCACATTTTGGTTGTCAAAAATGTCCAGGTTGTAGCCCGCCACGCGTCTTAAAACTTTGGGCCAATGGGTCTGAAGTTCTGCTTCGTGGTGTACGGCCAGTTGCTTCACAAACTCGCCGATTTCCTTGGCACGTCCTGTGCTGTTTTCAAATTGTGAAAAATCAAGCAAATCACCATTGCTCAGCCAAGCTTTGGCGCCCAATACGTTGTGAACCATGTTGCCATAGGCAATGGAGCGGCTGCCACACGAATTGTTACCCGCCATGCCCCCAAGCGTCGCTTGTGCACCGGTTGAAACATCGACAGGAAACCACACGCCATGTTTTTTGAGTGACGCATTCAGGCTGTCCAAGACCATTCCGGGTTGCACCTCTACCGTGCCCGCTTTGATGTCTAGATTGAGAATATTTCTAACATGCTTGCTGTGGTCTATGACCAAGCCCACGCCGGTGGTTTGGCCGCATTGGCTGGTGCCGCCGCCTCTTGGAACAATGGGCACCTTCAAATCACGGCAGATGGCCATGGCGGTGGCAACTTCCTCGGCGTGTTTGGGCACAAACACACCCAGTGGTGTGACTTGGTAAATGGAAGCATCGGTGGCGTAACGGCCTCGGTCGGCGGCAGAAAACAGCACTTCGCCTTGCGTTTCGGTTTTCAAGCGCTTGGCCAAAAGGCCGGCCACTTCGTTGCTGGCAGCGGCAACTTGCTCGTAAGTTTGAAGCGCTGTGTCTGTGGAAGTGGCTGCAGCCATAGTTGTAGTTGTGTTCATAGAGGACTGATTCAACGAGAGCTAGGGGTTTTTCCACATCAAGGAGATCTGAATTCCCGCTATTCTGTCGTCAAATTCAAATTAATTCTTAGGAATGTTTTAAATGCTTCAGCTTGATTTCCATCCAACGGGCCGCCACTTCTTGCAGATACCGGGCCCTTCACCCGTTCCAGATCGAATTTTGCGGGCTATGAGTTTGCCGACCATTGACCACAGAGGCCCTGAATTTGGTGTTTTAGGTTTGAAACTGATGACCAATATGAAGGCCATTTTCAAGACGCAGCACCCCGTCATGATTTATCCAGCCTCAGGAACAGGGGCCTGGGAAGCTGCACTGGTCAATACATTGAGTGCCGGTGACCATGTCCTGATGTATGAGACCGGCCACTTTGCATCCTTGTGGTTCAAGTTGGCTACCCGCCTGGGCGTTAAAGCTGAGTTGTTGGGATTGCCAGGTGCCGAGGGTTGGCGCCACGGCGTAGATGCCCACAAAATAGAAGAACGTCTAAAGCAGGATCCAACTCACAGCATCAAGGCTGTGTGTGTGGTGCACAACGAAACTTCGACCGGCGTGACGAGTGATATTGCAGCAGTGCGCCGAGCAATGGACAACGCCAAGCATCCTGCACTGCTCATGGTTGACACCATTTCAGGCTTGGCGTCAGCCGATTACAGGCATGACGAGTGGGGCGTTGATGTCACTGTCAGTGGTTCGCAAAAGGGTCTGATGCTGCCGCCTGGCATGAGCTTTAACGCGCTGTCACCCAAGGCCATTGAAGCCAGCAAAAAATCTACTTTGCCCAAATCTTTTTGGGCTTGGGATGAGATGCTGGAGATCAACAAATCGGGCTACTACCCGTACACCCCCAATACCAATTTGATGTATGGGCTCAGTGAAGCTTGCGACATGATTTTGGGACAAGGCTTGGATGTCGTTTTCAAGCGCCACCTGCGCTGGGGCGAGGGCGTGCGTGCTGGTGTGCGTGCATGGGGCTTGCCCATTCAATGTGCCGACCCCGCCTTGTACTCACCCATCCTGACGGGTGTGATGACCCCAGAAGGCATCGATGCAGACGCTGTGCGAAAAATCATTTATGAACGATTTGATTGTTCATTGGGAACCGGCCTGGGCAAAGTCAAAGGCAAAATGTTTCGCATTGGACATTTGGGCGATTGCAATGACCTGACCTTGATTGCTGCACTTTCTGCTTGCGAGATGGGCTTGAAGCTGAGTGGCGCTCATCTCAAGGGCTCGGGTGTCCAAGCCGCCATGGATTATTTTTCAGCCAACCCTGTTCCCGCTCTCATTCAAAATTGAAGGACACCCTCATGAAACGCAGAACTCTCCTCCAAGCCACGGCCGCATCTGCAACGATACTGGCCGCGCCCATGATCAAGGCCCAAACTTTGCCATCGGGGCCTATTCGGATCGTGGTGGGTTTTCCACCAGGCGGCGGTACCGACGCATTGGCCCGTGTGTTGGCCCAAAAACTGCAAGCCATGTGGAACATCACCATCGTGATTGACAACAAGGCAGGTGCAGCGGGTGTGATTGCCGCTGATTTTGTTGCCAAGCAGCCCGCAGATGGCAACACCTTGCTGATGGCGCACATCAACAGCCATGCCTTGGCGGTCAGTTTGCAACCCAAGCTGGGCTACAACGTAGAGCGTGATTTTTCGCCCATTGGTTTGGTGGGCGTCACACCCAATTTGCTCATTTGCAACGAATCGCAACCGGCTAAAAATGTGAAAGATTTGATCGCCTTGTGCAAGCAAAACCCTGGTCGCATCAGCTTTGCATCTGCAGGCGGTGGTTCGGCACAGCACTTGGCCTTGGAAATGTTCAAACTGCGGGCAGGCATCGATGCCCTGCACGTGCCCTATAAAGGATCAGGCCCTGCGCTCACAGACTTGATCGGCGGTCAAGTTCAATATTGCTTTGAAACCATGACCTCTGCCACGCCCCATGTGAAAAGTGGCAAAGCCATTGCGCTGGCGCAGACTCGAGCCAAACGCGCCAAAGGTCACCCCAATGTGCCCACCATGGACGAGCAAGGCTTTCCGGGTTTTGACGCCACCACCTGGTATGGCTTGGTGGGTCCTGGCCGCATGAACCCGTCTTTTGTGAAGCGCATCAATGAAGACATGAACCGCGTCATGGCCATGCCCGACGTGATTGAAAAATTTGAGCAATATGGCGCAGAAGATGGTGGCGGTTCGCCTGAGCGCTTTGCCGAATTCATGCGAAATGAAACTCAAAAGTGGGCCAAAGTTGTGAAAGATGCCAAGGTTCAAGTGGACGCTTAAAACCCTGGCAATCAGTTTTTCATTTCAAATCCCGCCTCTTTCATAGAGTTCAGCAATGCCAATTCCTGGGTTGCGTCCAATGAAACCAGGGGCGGACGAACTCGTTTCCAATCGCTTTCGCCAGTCACTTGAGCCACTGCTGCCTTCATGGCTGGAATCATGGGAAACGCTGCAAACAGCGCACGCACGACGTCAAGTCGGTGTTGCTGTGCGTCAGCATCGGTCGCCGTCCAGTTGCTGCAAAGCGAGGAAATGGCTGCCGGATTGACATTGGCTGTGGCGCTGATGCATCCCGCGCCACCCGCGCGCAGGGTTCGCATCAAGAAGTTCTCACTGCCGGCAAAGACTGAGAAGCCGCGATGCGAAAAACGTTCGATCATGGCGGCTGTATTCGACCACTGACCGCCGCTGTCTTTGGCGCCGGCAATGACGGGCCCGTATCGATTGAGCAACTTCTCAATCAAGTCCATTGAAAAACCAATTTGGGACACGGGTGGAATGTGATAAAGATAAACACGCAAGTTCTTGTCGCCAACTCGCTCAATGACCTCGCTGAAAAAAGCGAACAAACCATCGTCGCTGACACCTTTGTAATAGAACGGCGGCAGCACCAATACATCCTGAACACCAGCGCTCAAACACGCTTGGGTGAGGCTGACCACGTCGGGCAATGCGCAGCCACCCGTACCGGGCATCATGCGGCGCGGGTCAACCCCTTGGGCCACCAAGTACTGAACCAGATCAGACCGCTCACCCACAGACAATGAATTGCCTTCAGAGTTCGTGCCAAACACCGCCAAGCCAACGCTGCATTTCAAAAGCCAATGACATTGGGCGGCCAGGAGTTCCTTGTGCACCGACAGGTCGGCATGGAAAGGGGTGAGGACTGGCGAAAGCACGCCCCGCATGGCTTTGCTGTCCGCATTGGCTGGGGTGGCATGGGTAGTTGGGATGTTCAAGAGGGAGACCTTCACAGTTAGACGGATCGGACACATTTTAGCCAAGGCTAACCCAAAGCCATTCCGCGGAAATTAGGGTCTACCCCTCTTGAAAATCAGGCCATCAAGGGAGATGCTAGGGGAGGACTTCATTCCATATTCAAGGACACCCTCATGAGACTCCTCCATTTGTTCTCTTCCCTGGCGTTGCTGGCGAGCAGCAGTTTGATGGCTCAAAACATTTCCATTGCCACAGGTGGCACGGGCGGTGTGTATTACCCCATGGGGGGCGGCTTGGCCAATGTGCTGTCTAAGCACGTCTCTGGCATGCAGGCTACCGCTGAGGTCACGGGCGGCTCCGTAGACAACCTCAACTTGATTGGAAGCGGCAAACCCTACGTGGCCTTTTCCATGGTGGACGCCGCTTTGGACGCGGCCAAGGGTCAGGAAAAATTCAAAGGCCGCAAAGTTGATGTCAAAACATTGCTGGTTCTTTACCCCAACCGCATGCACGTGGTAACGACAGAAGCCACAGGCATTAAATCGATGGCCGATTTAAAAGGGCGTCGTATTTCTGCAGGCAGCCCTGGCAGTGCCACCGAGGTCATGGCCTTCAGATTGATGGAAGGCGCAGGCATTGACCCCCTGAAAGATGTCACCCGTGAGCGCTTGGGTGTTGCTGAATCGGCCAATGCCTTGAAGGATAAGAAAATTGATGCGTTCTTCTGGGTAGGGGGACTGCCCACTGCAGCCGTCACCGACTTGGCCAGCACGCCGGGCATCAAAATTCGGATGATTGACCATGCAGATGCCGTTGCCGCCATGAACAAGAAATGGGGCAACTTGTATTACGCGGATGTCATACCGCAAAGCACTTATTCCGGCATGGGCGCAGACAACAAAATGGCCTCTGTTGCCAATATTCTGATTGCCAACGGCAACATGTCTGACGATCAGGCTTACAAAATTGTGAAAGCCATTTTTGACCATCAAAAAGATTTGATTGCAGTTCATCAAGAGTACGCCAATGTCAAAATAGCGTCGCAGAAAAATGCTGCAACTTCTGTACCTTTCCACCCGGGTGCCGAAAAGTTCATCAAAGAAAAAGGCGGAAAGCTTGACTGATCAGGTGACTGACACCCTCGACGCCGAAACTCGTCAGCGCGTCGAGGAACTGATCAAGGAAGAAGAGGGCGACGCCAACCAATACAAAGGCTTTTTGGGCGTTGCCCTCACCATTGTGGCGGTCCTCATGTCTTTGTTTCATTTGTATGCCGCCTACGCCATCGTTCCTGCTCAAGTATTGCGGACCACCCATGTCACCATGGTGTTGGTCTTCATCTTCTTAACCTTTCCCATTGCCGCACGTTTCAAAAATAGACTGATGGTTTGGGACGTTGCGTTTGCCCTGTTGGCCGTGTCCACATTGGCCTATGCTTTGATGGGGGGAGATGATTTTTCAGATCGCAATACTTTTCCGCTCACCATGGACATTGTTTTTGGTGGCATTCTGATCTTGCTTATTTTGGAAGCGCTGCGCCGGACCAATGGCTGGGTGTTGCTGACTGTCACAGTTTCATTTTTGCTGTACGCCTTGTTTGGCAATTATTTGCCGGCGCCTTGGACGCACAAGGGCTATGAAGTATCGCGTTTGGTAGGCTTTATGTACATGACCCTTGAGGGTATTTTTGGAACAGCCGTCGATGTTTCTTCCACCTTGATTATTTTGTTCACCATCTTCGGTGCATTTCTCCAATTCAGTGGCGCAGGCAAATTTTTCATTGATTTTTCTTTCTCCATCATGGGCGGTAAAACCTCCAATGTCGGAAAGACGGTTGTCTTGTCTTCCTTTTTATTAGGCGGGCCTTCTGGCTCAGGTGTTGCGACCACTGTCACCGTAGGTGCCGTCGCACACGACATGTTGGCCAAAGCGGGCTATGAGAAAAACGCGGCTGGCGGCTTGTTGGCAGCGGGCGGATTGGGCGCCATTATCTCGCCGCCCGTGCTGGGTGCGGCCGCTTTTTTAATTGCTGAGTTTTTGAAAATCTCATACCTTGATGTGTTGCTCATGGCAACGGTGCCTACATTCTTGTTTTATTTGGGTCTCTACGTGATGGTCACCATCGACGCACGAAAATACAACATGAGTGAGCAAAGAATTGAGAGCATTGAAAGCGCATGGTCCTTGACTAAAAAGTACTGGTTCCATTTCTTCTCACTGATC
>Ga0114974_10002389_pt1 | contig 14395 bp, 17 predicted proteins | sample S_130206_EF_Meta_FD_87318 | JGI IMG/M metagenome (GOLD analysis project Ga0114974, IMG submission 87318) | Freshwater microbial communities from Lake Simoncouche, Canada to study carbon cycling - S_130206_EF_MetaG | ecosystem: Environmental > Aquatic > Freshwater > Lake | place: Lake...
AGTCACATTGAGAAATTACTTCAAACGGTAATGATCGCGATTCAGGACCGCCGAGATGGAGGTCACCTCATCCGGAAAAAGACTTAAGTTCAATTCGATATTGCACTGCTCGACCATGCCCCGCAGCAGACCGGGCGTATTGATACGCCCCGCCGGCTTGTAAATGGCACTGCCATCTCCCCCCACTTTTTGCTGGTGGCAGGCCGCGCACTTACTCTCGACCATCAGCTTTTCGCCTAACTTGAGATCGGCATCTTTGTAGATAGCGGGCAAAGTTTGGGCACCTGTATGGGCACAGACCAAGACAAGCAAGGAGAAAAGTAATTTATTCATAGCAGATGAGGTGACCGAAGTGGCTTGCGCCATGCAAGTCCGCTTCTTAGGTTCTATTTAGAAACTTACCACTTCCAACCGAACTGGAATCCCAAGGCTTGCTGAGACATTTTGATTGTCTCGGTGCCACCGGCGCCAGGTCCCATCAGCGAATTAAATAATGATGATCCTGAGACCGAATTTGAGGGGGCGTACATATAGGACATCGTAACCTCCGTGGATGGTGACAGCGCATAAGTCCCTCCCAATGTGTAATGAGTCGTCACCACACCTGGTGCCAGGATGTTGAAGGTCACGTCACGGCTTTGAACAGGGTTGTCACCTACATTGAGTCCCGCACGCAAGGTTAACGTAGCATTAGCCTGCCACTGAACGCCTAATTTCCAAGCGTTTACATCAGACCAGCCAAACCCGGCACCGTTGCTTGCGCCCAGTGGCGCAATGAGGGCGTTCGAACTGGGGTTGGCAACCGAGGAAACGCCGCTATAGCCAATATGCTGATAATCCAGCGCCACATTCAGAGCGGGAGTCGCCTGAAAACTCATGCCAACCGTATAGTTTTCAGGAATATCAAACCCGCCCGCATCAGCAAATAAGCCTGCATAGTGGGTAAATTTTGACATGGCAATCTTGGGCGCATACGAAGCGCCCACGCTCAACTTGTCATTGACTTTACCCAAGTAGCCCAGACGGACGCCAAAACCATTGCTGCCGTCATAGCCGTAGTTGCTCACGTTGCTCGGGGATGAGCTCATCCCCTGAAACATCTGCAAGCCATCCGCCTTAAAAATTTGCTTCACCAGCAAAGGGGAAATACCAAAGGAATGGTTGTCAGAGACCTTATAGGCAAAGGTAGGCGCAATGATCAATTGCATCAAGTCAACGCCGAGACGGCCTTGTGCACACAAGACATTCGATGCGGGCGCACCAGCACCGCAACTGTTGGCGGGGAGTTGACCGCCCGCGTAATCCGTGTTCATGCCGCCATTGCCATAAACACTAATACCAACGCCCATTTTGTCGCTGATGGCACGGTTGTAGCCAAACTCGGGTACGAGAAAAAGGTTGCTGTCACTGCTCACCGAGGCATTCAGACCGCTGCCGGTACGCGTCATTTCACGCGTTGGCATAAAAAAATCGACACCCAACTCCATGCGGTTGCCCGCCCAAGCGGCGATCGCTGGGTTATTGGCGCCAGCAAAAGCGTTGTCAGTCATTGCCACTGATGCGCCCCCCATGCCTTTGGCTTTCATGCCGTAGCCATGTGAAAAGTAACCATTCGTCGCCATAGCCGCCGTCATAGGACCAGCCACTACGACCACGGCCACTAAATTGCGAACCAACTTGTGTGTGTTTTTCTTGCTCATGAAATGTCTCCTGTTTATTTTTTATTTAACGTAAGAAATCAAAACTCGCCCTTGGCAGCGCGGTCCATCATTTGGTAGATGGTTTCACGCACTTTCCAGGCTTCTTCTTTGAGTGGCGAGGGGAGTTTGCGGCCCATCTTGACCATCATGTCCATGTTGAGGGTGTAGATCCACAAGCCATCTTCTTTCTCAACCACGGTCAGGCGGCAAGGCAAATAAGCCGCCATGTGGGGGCTAAAGTCCACCATCATGCGGGCCGTGGCTGGCGTGCAATACGAGTAAACCTTGAGAAATTTTTGGGGTTTACCGGTCCGTGCTTCCAGCTCTTTGGACAGGGGCAACTCCCCCACGGCCTTCATATTGCGCTCGGCCGAGACCTGCTCAAACACCTGCTCGATTTCTTTGATGGTGACACCAGCTTTGACCTTGCGTTCCCAAGTGGTGGCCACCGCAATGTCGCCCCCGCTGTCAACCCAACGGTCCCACATTTTGTTGGCCTCGGTGCCCGCGCCGTCCTCAAGTTTGCTCAGCGTGCTGATGCTGCCGCAAGCTGTCAAAAACACAGCCCCAAGCAAAGGAAGGAGTTTTAAATAGTGGGTCATCTTGCGCATGGTCAGTTCCTTCATTAAGAATATCAAAGTCAAAAAACATATCCACCTGTCAATTTAATTAATTTACAAGTGGCTTATATCAATGATGCCTTAACTATTTGCAAAGTGACACTAGGATGAACCCTATAACTTGTTCGGATTTCCACTGAAAACGACTCAACCCATCCATATGACAAAACTAATTTGTCATCAATAACTCAGAGTTACGGATACGGTAGACACGCCCCAAGCGGTCAAGCTGTTCAATCACTTCTTCGCGCATCAGTTGATTGATTTCACGGCTGACCGTTTCCATCTTCAAATCGAGCATGGCACCCATGTCGTCGCGAGAAAAGATGGTCGTCATTTCCGGGTCGTCAGGACTGCGCATTTTCAGCATGAGGTTTGAGACGCGCTGGCGGGCTGTTCCAAAATTGAGATCGGCCAACCAGTCATCGGCGTCCTTCACGGTCTGCTGCCATTTCTGCATGAGTTTCAGGTGCAGACGTTGGTTGTTGGCTCCTAATTTGAAAATCACATCCACCGGTATTCTGCACACCGACACTTCGGTCAGCGCCACGGCATCGCTGTCATAGCAGGGTGAAGTGAGGACTTCCAGCCCCACCACGTCGCCCGGCCGTAGTATCCGCACAATGCGCTGGCGCCCATCGGCAGTCACTCGCACCAGCTTGACCATGCCGGTACGCAGCGTGTAAATACCTTGTGAGCGGCTGCTGCGGTCGTAAAGCGTGCTGCCTTTTTTAAACTCCAGATCATCAATCGGGGTATGGATGGCACTGAAGTCCTGCTCATCAAGATCTGCAAACAACACCATGTCTCGTATGCCACAGTTTCGACAATCGGAGGTGCCACGCCAGGCCGACTCTGTTTTTATAGGAATCATCAAAGCGTGCGATCAGCGCCGCATGGCCGCGTTGGCTGTCTGCAAGCGCTCATCCAGATACGCCCCATAAAAATCGGGAATGTAGCCCCCCACCAGTCGCTCAGCGATTTCACTGCCACCCCGGCCAAAGAACAAGACCGTGGGCGCCACCTTCACACCCCAACTGCGAATGAGTTCATCCTGGGTCAGTGTCAAGCCTGAAATAGTCTTGATGGGGCGCTTGCTGCGCATGTCCACTTGAAACACCAGCAAGCCCTGCTGCTCACGCAAGGGGCCCAGGTAGTTTTCACGGGCCACTTTGCAAAACGGACACCCCTCCAGACTCACCATCACCAACAGGGGGGCGTTCTTTTTGCTGGCTTTGGCCAACTCATCTTGCAGCGAGTCCGTGGTGGGCAAGGTCGCCGGGGTAAAGGGAATTTGCGCCATCAGTTCGCCTCGTGTTCAAGCAATAAATAAGTATTAAAGGCGTTCATGCGGTTGGCCACCCGAAACAAGGGCAGGTGCTCAAACTGACTCCAATCCGTTGCTTTGTAGGCGTCTTCGAAGGGTTCAAGATTTTTAGCCGCCTGGCCCATCGTGGCGCGCAGATAGGTGAGGTAGTCGCGGGTCAGTTGCATGTCTTTGCGGGCCTCGCTGGAGAGCGCGCCATGACCCGGCACGATCACTTGGGTATCAAATTTCAGCAAGCTGTCCAGCGCCGTGATCCAGTGGCGGCTGTCCGCTTGTCCCACATAGGGCACGCGACTGCGAAACACCAGATCTCCAGCAAAAAGTACTTTTTCAGAAGGCAAATAAACTACCAAATCCTCGGGCGTGTGCGCGGGGCCAACGGGATTGATCTCAAACCGAACGCCCCCCACCGTCAAGACTTTGGGGCCTTCCAGCCACTCATCGGCCAAGGTGAGGTGGGTATTGGCATCCACCCAGGGCGCCAACTCCTCGCGCGACACCTGAAGCCGCAACCGGGCGGTCTCAGAGTTCAAATAGGCCAGTGCAGCGCGGTGCGCCACCAAGCGCGCCCCCTGGGCTTTGAAGGTCTGCAACCCGTAAATATGGTCCGCGTGGTAATGCGTCACGATGACATGTGTGATGGGTTGGGGGGTGACTTTGGCAATCTCCGCGACCAACCGTTTGGCCAAGGCGGGCGAGCCCAGCGCATCAATGACGACCACGCCAGCCGGCGTCACGACAAAAGCAGCATTTGAAATAAAATTTTGATTACCCGGTGAACCGAGCGCCGACATCCCTTCAACGTACCACGACGATGGCGAAACTTGCCTGGCTACCATCGCGGGCACCTCGGCAGCAAAAGCCGAGAAACCACAGGCGGCCACACAAAATGCGGCCGTACTGCGAAGTAAACAACTAATTTTCAGGGTGGCCATGTGGTTTTCCAATCAGGCTAAAAAACGGACTCAACTGACGCTACTTTCAAACAAAGCAAGCTTGACGTCATTGCTTGGCAGTAATATAAGCGAATACTGAACTAATGGAAAATAATATGTCTCTCGCCTCGATTCTTGAGCAATATGGTGAAAGTACAGTCCTCTCGCTCGGCGGACTGGTGATCGGCGTGTTGTTTGGGTTTTTTGCCCAACGCTCCAAGTTTTGTCTTCGCGCAGCCGTGATCGAGTTTTGGCATCAAAAATTTGGCGAGAAGCTCTCGGTTTGGCTGCTGGCCTTCTCCAGTGCCGTGATCGGTGTTCAGTGGCTCATCCTCTCCGGCGGACTGGACGTGAGCGCAGCCCGCCAAATGGCCACTCGGGGCAGCCTGTCAGGCGCACTCATCGGCGGCTTGATGTTTGGTGCCGGCATGATCATGACGCGCGGTTGCGCCAGCCGCTTGCTGATTTTGTCGGCCAACGGCAACTTGCGCGCCCTCCTCTCGGGCTTGATATTCGCGGTCACCGCACAGGCCTCGCTCTCGGGCGCGCTCGCTCCCGTACGCAATATCTTGAGCAATTTATGGACCGTTGAAGGCGGACCAGCGCGTGATTTGCTCGCCATCACCGGTATGGGCCATTGGGGGGGTCTTGTTTTTGGTTTGGCATGGCTTGCAGCGGCCCTGTATTTCTCTGTACGCAGCGGCTGGAGCCTTTGGAAATGGGTGGGCGGTATTGGCGCGGGCCTGACCATCGCGGCGGGTTGGGTGTTTACTTACCAAGCGTCGGCCAACTCATTTCAAGTGGTGCAAGTGCAAGGCCTGACCTTCAGCGGTCCCTCGGCAGAATGGCTCATGCGCGTGCTGGCCACGCCCTCTCCGGTGATCGGGTTTGATTTTGGGCTGCTGCCAGGCGTGTTTATCGGCTCGTTCATCGGTGCCTGGTTGGGCAAAGACCTGAAGCTGGAAGGCTTTTCTGACGGCTATGGTATGCGCCGATACATTGTGGGCGCCATGCTGATGGGCTTTGGCTCCATGCTGGCCGGCGGTTGCGCAGTGGGGGCCGGCATGACCGGCGGCTCTATTTTTGCCGTGACCGCCTGGATTGCCTTGGTTGGCATGTGGGCAGGTGCGGGCTTGATCGACCGACTCATTGACAGCCGGCCCGTGACAACGCCTGGAAGCTCAGCAGCCGCCACCATGACGGCGCCTTAAATGAGCACGACCAGTGTTTACCCTAAAGACATCTGATGAGACCTTAGTTATATTCGTGTGCGTTGATATTCAAAAACGAGGCTGACATGCACATTAAAAATAAGCTATCGATCGCCCTTCTTGTTCTATGCTGCGCAGGCGCAGCAGTGGCCCAGGATTCTGCGGTGTTGCACGCACGGGCGCTGGCGGCCACCTGTGCCAGCTGCCACGGAACGGAAGGTCGCACCGTTGACGGCTCAGCCATCCCGTCGCTGGTGGGCATGCCCAAAAGCTACATGGTCATGCAAATGAACGCCTTCAAGGACGGCACACGCCCCGCCACGGTCATGCACCAAATCAGCAAAGGCATCACGGAGGTGCAAATTGACCGCCTCGCCAACTACTTTGCTGCCACCAAACGCTAAGTCCAAGGAACACCATGAAAAGACGTAATTTTGTCCAAGCCTCTTTGGCTTTTGGCACGCTGGGCAGCTTGATTGGATGCGCCACCACAGGCAGCATTCCCTCCAAAGCCAAAGTGTTGGTTATCGGGGGCGGCTACGGCGGGGCCACGGCGGCCAAGTACGTGCGCATGCTCTCCAACTACAAAATCGATGTGGTCATGGTGGAGCCCGATGGCAACTTTGTTTCTTGCCCCATCTCCAATCTGGTGCTGGGCGGCTCAAAAACCATGGGCGACATCACCACGCCTTACGACAACTTGAGCAACAAGCACGGCGTGAAGCACGTCAAAGACTGGGTCAGCAGCATTGATGCAGCCAAAAAATCAGTCACGCTGGCCAGTGGCGTCACCATCGCCTATGACAAGCTCATCTTGTCCCCCGGCATTGACCTGATGTGGAGCAGCATTGAAGGCCTGCAAACCGCCCATGCCTCTGGCCAAATTTTGCAAGCCTGGAAAGCAGGTCCCGAAACGCTGGCGCTGCGCAAGCAACTCGAAGCTATGCCAGACGGTGGCGTCTATGCCATCACGATTCCTATGGCGCCCTACCGCTGCCCACCCGGCCCTTATGAACGCGCTAGCCAAGTGGCCAGCTACTTCAAAAAAGAAAAGCCGAAATCCAAGGTCCTGATTTTGGACGCCAACCCGGACGTGACCTCCAAGGGCCCTTTGTTTAAAAAGTTCTGGGCCGACAACTACGCCGGCATGCTGGACTACCGGGGCGGCCACAAAGCCATCGCCGTGGACGCCAAAACCAATACGGTCAAGTTTGAAGTTCAGGAAGATGTCAAAGCCCACGTGCTCAACGTCTTGCCCGACATGAGCGCAGGCGGCATTGCCGTCAAATCAGGCCTGGCCAATGCCAACAAACGCTGGTGCAATGTGGACTACCTCACGTTTGAGTCTACCGCTGCCAAAGACATTCACATCATTGGCGACTCGGTGCTGGCTGCCCCCCTAATGCCCAAATCGGGCCACATGGCCAATTCACAAGGCAAAGTAGCCGCAGCGGCCGTGGTGGCTCAGTTATCAGGTCTGGAGGTCAACCCCCAGCCCCTGCTTACCAACACTTGCTACAGTTTTGTCAGCGACAAAATGGTGGTCCATGTGGCCTCGGTACACCAATATGTCGGTGCAGAGAAAACATTCAAAACGGTCGCAGGCTCAGGTGGCGTATCAGCCGCCCCCAATGAACTCGAAGGTATTTACGCCTGGAACTGGGCGCAAAATATCTGGGCCGACACGCTGCTGTGAGTCGCTTTAACCTTTAATTAACTTCATCATTTCAACCAGGACATCGCGTGCACAAAAAAATTATCGGTTTTCTTTTCGCTGCTTGGATCAGCTTGGTCAGCGCTCAGGACATCAAGGCGGTTTACCACATCACGACAGGCCTAGAGACCGCTGCGGCGGCCTTGAATAACGTCAAAAACCATCTGGATGCCGACCCCAAAGCCAAAATTGTGGTGGTCACCAACGGCCCGGGCATTGACTTCATGATTCAGGACGCCAAAGACAGCAAGGGGCGTGAGTTCAGCTCCTCCGTGAGCATGCTGGTCGGTCGTGGGGTGGAGTTTCGGGTTTGCAACAACACCTTGGTCAGTCGCAATATTTCACCCGATACGCTGTTGATGGAATCAAAAATTGTGCCGTCTGGCGTCTCAGAAGCCGCCAAACTCCAGACAAGAGAAGGCTTTGCTTACATCAAGCCCTAGATCTCGTAAAAATCGCTCTTGCTCTCAATCTTGGAGCACACCGCTTGGCACAGTTTGGCCACGCGCTCGTCAATGATGCGGTAGTGGATTTGCACGCCTTCGCGGCGTTTCCCCAAAATACCCGCCTGGTACAAAGTGGTCAGATGCTGCGACATATTAGGCTGGGTGGTGTCGATTTTCCCAAGCAAATAACTCACATTTTTCTCGCCGTCGCTCAGGCAATTGAGAATTTTCAGTCGCATGGGCGCCGACATGATGCGGAACAATTCGGCTGCCATATCAAAGACGTCATCCGACTTGGTCAAAGGAGGCGCTGAAGGATTAACGGGCAAATTGGACATAGTCGAGAGCAAATCGGTTGCTAATTCATTAAGGTTGAATAATACATCTGAACCACTTCAAGCACGCCTTGCTGACGCATAGCCAAGCCATAGAAGTAGCCGTTCTGCAGACTTATTGTCTTGACTCAAATACCCCGCTTAACAATTCGGGCAACCGAGTCGCGCTCATCTTGAAGCCACACGCCTGCGCATGGCCCCCTCCGCCCAGACTCTCGGCCAGGGGAATGCAGTCAAAACCACGCTGAGAGCGGAAACCACCTTTGACGGCGCCCGTTTTGTCGATGCTCCACATCAGCGCAAAGGTGCCACATTTTTTGGACAGCATCTCGCCAATCAGGCTGTGAAAGATGCCCGGCGCATTCAGCATCAGGCCGCTCACGCCGTTCATCACCAGCGGCTGCGCGCCTTCGGCAATGATGGTGGCAAGCTTGGTGAACTTCTCGTCCATCGCCGTGCCCCGCGCCACAAAGCTGGCCAGTTCGTCGGCGCTGAAGGCGGCAATGGCCTGCCAGCGCTCAAACTCAAAAGGCTCCATGTCCAGCCCGGCCAAAAAGCCGGGGCTCTCGGGGAACTGCCAGACCCAGATGTCGCGGTCTTCCACAAAGCGCACCAGGTCAGGCACCGCTAGCTCAGGGTGAAAAAACTCCCACGCCAGGCGCGCGCCTGATTTATCCATATCGAAATGCACCACGCCGCAGCGGCAGGAAAAGCCCGTCAGCTTTTCGGCCGCACTCTTGTGGTGGTCCAGCATGATGAGCTGGGCGGCCACTTCTTCAATGCCGCGCAAAATCTCGACGGCAAAAGAAAAATCAAGAATGTAGACGGCACGCCCGGCCAAAGCAGGCAGGTCGGTGATCGACTTGATGTCGCCGTGGTCCAGCCCCAAAAACTCGGCTTTGCCCTCGTAATAGGTCCAAGCCGCCAGCGCCGCCGCAAAACCGTCTGGGCAGTTGCGCCCGTGGTAAATGATGAGCGGCTGGGGGTCGTTTTTGCTGGGTTTAACGAGCAAACTTAAAGGGAGGATAGTTTTCATCAGGGGTTCAGTTAGTTTTTCTTAGGCTTAGATGCTATAAATAAAATAGCTGGCTAAGCAAAGCCAATGAGTCACAAGAGCCAATTTAATGCTTAATATAATACAAGGTATGGATCTCAAAGAAACACCCTTATTTTTCACCACTTTCGTCGAGCCCGAAGGCCAGGTGGACGCCTGGACTAACCAGCCGCTGCTGCTCTCACTGGAGCAAGGCGGCATCGACTGGCCCAGCTCGTGCCGCAACGGCACTTGCCGCACCTGCATTTCACAACTCACCAGCGGCCATGTAAGGTACGAAATAGAGTGGCCCGGCCTGAGCGCCGAAGAAAAGTTGGAGGGCTGCATCCTGCCCTGCGTCGCTTTTCCCTGCTCGGACCTCACTTTGAAGGTTTACTAGCTCAGTTCACATCCCGCGAGTTTGGGCGCGGGATCTTTTTGAACCTGATTTTTCGGTCCAACTCTATGGCGTCTTTCTTCACCTGGCGCTCGGCATCGAGCTGTTGGCCTGCAGCCAGCCAGCCGGCAAACTCGGCCGGGGTCTCTAAGGTAATGCGGCCCATCACGGCATGGCGGAAATCATAAATCGTGATCTCACCCGCCTTTTGCATGTTCACCCGCTTGCCCCCCAGCAAAGCGCCGCGCTTACGGCCAATGGCTTCTAGCAGCACTTCATCAGTCATTTCGGCCACGCCTTCCAGCTTGAAACGGCCTTCAAGCAGCTTGGGGTAATTCTTTTTCAGGTAGTCCAGCAGTTCCAGCGCCACTTCTTCTTCGCTGAAGGCATTGCGGCCAATGGCGCCACTGGCGGCCAGGTTGTAGCCACTTTTGGCCACAATAATGCGCGGCCACAGCACGCCGGGCGTGTCGTACAAATAGAAGTCATCAGCCAGCGAGATGCGCTGCTCTATCTTGGTAATGCCGGCCTCGTCGCCCGTTTTGGTGGCGCGCTTGCCCGTCAGCGTATTGATCAAGGTGGACTTGCCCACGTTGGGAATGCCGCAAATCAGCACCCGCATCGGCTTCACATTACCGCCCCGGTGCGGCGCCAACTCAAAGCAAGCTTTGGCCAGCGCCTTGGCGGGCGCGGTCACGCTGGCGTCCAGCCCAATAGCCTTGGTGCCGGGCATGGCGGTGTAATGCGCCAGCCACTCATTGGTGCGCACGGGGTCGGCCAAGTCTTGTTTGTTGAGCACTTTGAGCGCGGGCTTGCCAGCAGTCAGCTCGGCCAGCATCGGGTTGGCGCTGGAGCCGGGTAGGCGCGCGTCCAGCAACTCAATGACCACATCAATGTTTTTGATGCGCTCACCAATTGCTTTTTTGGTCAGATGCATATGACCGGGGAACCACTGAATAGCCAACTGTCTCTCCTGTTTACAAACAAGCCTGAACGCCCAAAGCGTCCTACTTCATTAAAAATTTAGCCAATGCGTGAAAGGCTGGCAACGAGGTGGGATCCAGCGCCGCGTTGGCCGCGATGGGGTGCGAGGCGTACCGTGCAATCACCATCTCAGCCTTGGGGTCCACATAAATGGCCTGCCCGTTGACACCGCGAGCGGCAAATGCGCCATGTTCATTGTGCGACACCCACCACATATTGCGGTAGCTCCACTCGGGAATCGTCTTGTAGCCGGCTTTGGCAAAGTTGGCTTTATCACCGCCTTTGCGTATATCGGCCACCACCTGGGCGGGCACAATTTGTTGTCCATTGTATTTGCCATCGAGTCGCATCATCTCGCCAAAGCGGGCCAGGTCGCGCAGGCCGGTGTTCAGCCCCCCGCCCGCGAACTCATTGCCCACGGTGTCAACGGCAAAATAGCCATCTTGCTCGGCACCTAATTTGCGCCAAATTGAATCTGAGAGCGCCTCCCCCACGGATTGCCCGCTGGCCCGGCGAATCACCCAGCCCAACGCATCGGCGTTGACAGTTTTGTAGGCAAACGCCTGCCCGTGATCGCCCTCTTTTTTGACCGATTGCAAAAATTCATAAAACGTCTTGGGGCCGTCGTAGCCCACTGGGCGAGGGACCACGCTGCCCGCACGCACATGCGCCCAGATTTCGGCCTTGGGGTCGGCGTAGTTTTCTGAATATTGCAGGCCGGTGGTCATGTCGAGCAACTGGCGCACAGTGGCATCACCAAAGCCGGTGTCTTTCAGCTCTGGTACATATTTGATCACCAAGGCGTTTTCGTCCAAGCGTCCGTCTGCCACCATCATGGCACCAATAGTGCCAAAAAAAGATTTCGTCACGGACATGGCAATGTGCTGCCCTTCAGGCTTGAGCGCACCAAAATACCGCTCATACACCACACGCCCCTTGTGCAACACCACAATGCCGTCGGTGTAATTGGCTGCCAAAGATTGCGCCCAAGTCATGGACTCACCCGTGCCCATCACCTGAAACGTCACCCCATCAAGGTCTGAGCGCTCGGCCCGGGGCAAAACGCTGATCGCCCCCAAACCGCGCGGCACATTGGTGGTACTCACCATTTGGCGCACATTGGAGTAAGACCAGCGCGTCTGGGGAAAGCGCAGGGTGCCGCCTGTGGCAAATGAAATAACCTTGTCAGCCGGCGGCGGCGAACCTTGCATCCACCCCAACGTGGTGGGGTCACTGGCTTGGGCGTCAGGGAATTTAGGTGCCGTCTGGGCACCGGCCTGAGCCAAGGTAAGCGCCGTGCAGGCCAAAAAAGCCAGGCGCGTCATTCGATAAAATTTGGATATTCTCAATTTTGTCTCCTAATTATTGGCAGCCTTAAATCCGTTAACGCTGTCAAAACATTATGGGGGATGCCCTTTCATGACCATGTCCCGCAGGTGGCGCAGCCGCACAGGAAGTACCCAATGACTCAAAACGCCCACATCATCCAACAGCCCGCCTCGAATGCGGCTCAACTCATCCTGCTGTTTCACGGGGTAGGTTCCAATGCCGCGTCCATGCGGCCGCTGGGCGAGCGCCTGGCGGCAGAATTTCCGTCCGCTATGGTGGTCTCCATTGCGGCTTACCAGCCCTCAGATATCTCGGACGGTTTTCAGTGGTTTTCGGTGCAAGGCATCACGGAAGAAAACCGGGATGCACGCATCGCCCAGGCCATGCCTGCGTTTGAGGCCTGCGTGGCCCACTGGCAGCAAGTGGCCGGTGTGGACGCCTCGGCCACCGCGCTGATTGGGTTTTCTCAGGGCGCCATCATGGCGCTGGAGTCCAGCAAACTGCCAACCCCCATCGCATCAAGGGTGTTTGCCCTGAGCGGACGTTTTGCCACCCTGCCCGACACCGCCACCGACCAAATCACCATCCACTTTTTGCACGGCAAGATGGACACGGTCATTCCTTACGGCTTTGCGGTCGAGGCGGCCCACCATTTGGTGGACCTGGGCGGCGACGTCACCGCTGAAGTACTGCCCTTTATTGGTCATGAGGTGCATCAAGAGTTCATTGAAGCCGTCATCCAAAAACTCACCACCCACCTGCCCAAGCGCCTGTGGGCTGAGGCCATGAAGGCCGCCAGTGAGGGGCAAGGCTGAAGGCTGCCCAGCTACTCCGAAACCTTGCCCCGCAGCGCCTTGGTTTCTGAGCGCTGCGACTTGCTGGCCCGGGCGCGTTGTTTAGAACCGTAGCTGGGCTTGGTGGCCCGCCGGTTTTTGGGCGGCCGTGCCACGCTGTTGACCAGCTCGTTCAATCGAGCCAGCGCGTCAAGCTTGTTCATCTCCTGCGTGCGATGCTGCTGCGCCTTGATGACCAGCACACCGTCTTTGGTGATGCGACTGTCACTCAAGGCCAGCAGGCGCTCCTTCACATCGTCCGGCAAAGAAGAGGCGGTAATGTCAAAGCGCAGATGAATGGCGCTAGACACCTTGTTGACGTTCTGCCCCCCCGCCCCCTGCGCCCGAATAGCCGACAACTCGACCTCGTCTTCGTTAATTTGCAGCAGGGGGTGGGTGGGCTCGGACATGGCGGGAAGTATCTGCGATTTTGCGGGTTGGGGGTCAGAGCCCAATTTCGTATTTGCTGGAGACTCGCTGGAAATAATCTTGTCCTGAATTGGGATCTGACCCCCAAGCCTCGTCTCTGTGACTAACTTCCCGTCATGACGACTTCTGGCTCATCCTCTAATGCTGCCACATACCGCGCCACAAACGCCCCCACGGCGCTCTCTGGCAGGGGGAGCCACACCACATGACCGCTGCCGGGTGCCACTGACATGGCTTGGGCGTCGGCATTTTCCATGTGGGTGAGCTGCACATTGTGGTTGCCGCTGGGGTGGATGATTTCTAGCCAATCGCCTACGGCAAAACGGTTTTTTACGGTCACCTCGGCCAGCCCACGCATGGCGTCAAACGAGCGAACATCGCCCACATACAGGCTACGGCCTGATTCGGAATAACCGCGCAAATAATTTTGCGTGGACTCGGGCGTGTGGCGCTGGAAAAAGCCCGAGGTGTAACCCCGGTTGGCCAACCCCTCCAGTTGACCCAGCAACGCGGGGTCCAGCTCGCGCCCGGCCACGGCATCGTCGATGGCTTGGCGATACGTTTGCGCCGTGCGGGCCACGTAATACGGGCTCTTGGTGCGGCCCTCAATCTTGAGCGAATCCACCCCAATCTCCACCAAGCGCCGCACATGCTCAATCGCCCGCAGGTCTTTGGAATTCATCACATAGGTGCCGTGCTCGTCTTCCTCAATGGGCATGTAGCTGCCGGGGCGCTGGCTTTCCTCGATCATGTAGACCTCAGCGCGCGCTTGCTCACGCTGGGCCGCCTCAGTCGGCGCCAAAATATCGCCCGACGCATCCACCACGCCGGGCAAGGTTTTGTAATCCCAGCGGCAAGAGTTGGTGCAACTGCCCTGGTTGGCATCGCGGTGGTTGAAATAGCCCGAGAGCAAACAGCGCCCCGAATAAGCAATGCACAGCGCCCCGTGCACAAACACTTCGAGCTCGGTGTCCGGGCATTCCTGCCTGATTTGCGCCACTTGGTCGAGCGAGAGTTCGCGCGACAAAATCACCCGCGCCACGCCCACGCTTTTCCAAAACTTGACCGCCGCCGAGTTGACCGTGTTGGCCTGCACTGAGAG
>Ga0114974_10002390_pt1 | contig 14390 bp, 28 predicted proteins | sample S_130206_EF_Meta_FD_87318 | JGI IMG/M metagenome (GOLD analysis project Ga0114974, IMG submission 87318) | Freshwater microbial communities from Lake Simoncouche, Canada to study carbon cycling - S_130206_EF_MetaG | ecosystem: Environmental > Aquatic > Freshwater > Lake | place: Lake...
ACATCGCAAACACCATAGATTTACCGAAGTAGAAGGTGATCCGCATAGCCCTCATGTATTTGGTATATGGCGTGTGCTGTTTAAAGGTGCGTTCTTATATCACACCGCCAGTAAAGATTCAGCAATGGTTCAACAATACGGAGCGGGCACTCCCGATGATTGGATCGAACGTAAACTATACACACCACACAGTCGTTTGGGCATAGCGTTAATGCTGGTCATAGACCTTGTTCTTTTTGGCCCATGGGGACTGGTGGTGTGGGGAGTACAGATGATATGGATACCATTCTGGGCCGCTGGAGTTGTCAACGGCGTTGGCCATTGGTTAGGATATAGAAATGGAGAAACCCGAGACCACAGCACAAACTTTAGTTCTTGGGGTATATTAATTGGTGGCGAAGAACTACACAACAACCACCACTTAGATCCGGCTAGTCCCAAAATGAGCCGTCGTTGGTTTGAGTTTGATATTGGATGGACTTGGATCAGTTTGCTGAAATTTTTTGGTCTAGCCCGGGTAAAAAATTAGTGACCATCCACTAATAAAAATCTTGAAACTTGTTGCACTGCAACATAAATAATGTTACAATAGAACATAGGGTGCTGAATAGGTCGGGCCTTATAGTAAACTCGCTTAATAGGAGAAAACCATGTTTACATTAGACGCAACAATCGACGCCGTACAAACCGGTAAAAAACAATTCGTTAAGACATTTGTCCAAAACGAAAAAATCGCAGATGCAATGAACTCGTTTATTGATGCACAAGCATCTTACACCAAACAAGCCGCCAAGGTTGGTATGGATACAGCTACTACTTTGGTATCTGAATCTACCAAAACCATGCAAGAGGCCATGAAATTTGACTACACCAAATTTGGTGAAGGCATTATGAAGGCTTATCAAGCTACTGCCAAAAAGTAATTCTGGTTAATTAATTACTAGACCAATAAATCCTGTTCGTGTACAATGAGTACATGAGCAGGATTTTTCTTTTGTGTTTAATTTTAACAGGGTGCGCCCAAGCACCTCGAATGCCAGTGGATGTTGCGTTGATTCCCGATGACTGCGCAAATCGACATGCTATAATTGCATGGTTAGAAAATCTTGCTAAAACTCCGCAAACATTTACAGAATCGGATCAAAAATATGATCAAGCACAGAGTGCAGTTAAAGCTCGCATCTGGCGTCTGCGCTATAATTGTCAGCGTGTTTAGTTCAGGTTGTTCTACAAGTGGCCAACGTGTGATGGCAGTAGATGATCTCAATCGATTCCAAATTGATTGCCGTATCAAAACCGAGCAAATTCGATTTTTGCAAAGCTTGCGCTCAACCCCCGACAATAGGATGGCTGCTAGTTTAACAAATATTGTGCAACCCTGGGCCATAGTAACTGATTACTCAGGATATCGTCAGCGAGCATTGGTTGGTAACGGCTACACTGATTGGAGTATTAACCAGTTACTATTAAGATTGAGTTACGACTGTCCATGAAAAAATTTATATCATTAATATTGGTTACAACTGCGGCCCTGGCCAATGATAATTGTGTCATGCAAGAACGCACAGTGACTACAAATTCTACATTTATTTTGGAACGTAGCACCATCCGTCGTGACGTTGTACCTTTTGGCAATAATCAAAAAAAGTGTATAGTTGATTTTCGTGTACGCATCAAAGGCGAATGGTATACTGCATTTGGAGAACATGCGTGGCCTGGAGATACTCCCAGTTCACAGGCGTGTGCTATTGCAGTTAACCAAGCAGAAGTGGATGCCATCGCTCGAGTTGCACGAGGAAATGTAACAAATGAACGTGTTCTAATATGCAAAGATAGACCAGAATTAAAAACTCTACGCAATAGCCAACTTGGAACCATTGGTGATGCCGGACAATTTAGGCCGCATCCAGATTATCCCAACAGGTTTTACCATAATGGTGTCCAATGTCGTTGGTTTGTTGAACCCACCTTCACCAATGGCAATGTGCACATGTTTCAGGGCGTGGTTTGTGAAGTGCAAGACCAGAAATGGGTAGTTGTGGATAAATTCTAACTTGACTAGATATTGCATTTCATGTACACTTGTGTTATATTGAAATTACCAGGAGGTAAGGATGAGTAAATTTATAGCAGGTACAATTTTTGGAATTGTACTGTCCACAGTGGGGTTTGGTGGTATCACCCGAATGTTGGACAAAGGAGTTGATACCGTAAAAACTCAAACTCAGGAGATTGCACGATGAAACATCTAATTGTGATTGCTGTATTAACTGTTCTTACTGGCTGTGGCACAATGGGTGGCATGGTAGGTGGTGCCGGCGATGATTTACGCAAAGCCGGCGATTGGATTAAAACTCGTTAAGGAAACATTATGAAAAAACTTTTACTATTAGCACCTATTGTGGCCATTATGGCGGCTTGCAGTTCAGCCCCCAAAGAAACATTTGAACGCAGGGCCTACGAAGAAGAACGACGTCAAGAAAAAAATGCGGATCGAGCAATTGATCAAGCACCCAAGTGGATGACTGAACTGCCTAAATCTGGATCAGCAGTCTACCAAAACGGAACAGCAGTGAGCCCAGACATGGCTATGAGCGCCAACAAGGCCAAGACTGTGGCATTTGGTAAAATTTGCATGGCTGCCGGAGGCAAAGTAAATCAGCAAAGTAAAGTATATCGTACTGACAACGAAAACGCCAGTACTGAATTCTCAGAAATGGCTATCAAAAGTTTCTGCCCCAATATTGATATTACCGGGGTTGAAGTAGTGGAAAGCAAAATGATTGCCGAAGGTGGAAGATTCCGCACTTATGTATTGGTTGCGCTGCCTACGGGAACTGCTAATCCCATGGCTCGTGAACGTGATGCAAAGGAACAACGCAGGGTTGCTGAAACACGTAGCAGAGAAGCATTTAAAGAGATGGAACAAGCACCCAAACAACCACAGTGAGTTGAGTGGCACATAACAAAACCGGGCATTGCCCGGTTTTTCTTTAGTATGTTAAATGGTCAGTTGTTTTAAATGGCTTGCCTGCACAAGCATTGTCAAGTTGGCACATTACTTTGTGCCTTAGACGTTGAATAATCTTGTGTTCAGTGTTCCAATCAAATGCTTTTAAGTATCGATAATAGCTGGTTCGTTTGTGTCGCCGGACCCCGGTACTGGCCATGTATTGGCCAATAGCGTCAGGATCATATCCAAATCGATCAATCATTTCACAGGCAATGTTAAAGCTAAATGCACCCATTTCATCGGTATCGCCATAATACTCTTGCGCCTGTCGATCTTTGGCACGTTCGGCTGTGCTTAAATATCCGGGTATGGCTTTGAACTTTCTTGCTCGATACTGGCGCATGTGGACGATTTCGTGCAAGATAGTATCAGCAAACAATTGACACATGCGTTGAAATCGATATTTTGTCAAGTATATCTTTTCGTCAAGTATGTTGTAATTGAAATTAATTTCAATTGGTCTTGCTTGTTTCTTGTAATCAATCTCACTGTAGTACATTCCACCAATGTAAATCCAACCAATTTTGGTGGTTGTGTCTTTGAGATTTTTTACACGGATGGGAATATTCCGCCGAATATGTGTGCTCATGATTTTTTGAATCTGATCCACCGGCAGTTCGCGATTTGTTACTTGTTTGTGAATTGAATACAGTAAACGATACAAATTATCGCGAGTTAACAGCGTCCAATTATACGGTTTTCGAGTTGCCACGATTGTCTCCCACGTATGTTATTACTTAGTGTACTAGGAGATTTGGGCAGAGTCAATTAATCGCTGACCTGATAGCTGATTTTGCCCTTGTCTTCCTGGGCCGAACTCTTGGTTTTAAGTGATACTTTTCCATCAACTTTGGCTGGCCAGAATGCTTTTGTTATTAATTTACCATTTTTAATATTGCTGTAAATCTGAACAAAATTGAATCCTAAACTGGTTAACACAGCTTCGCGGAAATTGGGCACAGCACCAGCGTTCACCAATTTCATAACATCATTGGTCACTGCATAGTATACTTTACCGCCATCTGTGGCATTGCCTTCGGCCACTTGTGGGCTTAGCCTAGAAGCAGTGGCCTTCATTAATTTTGGCGGGAGGCTTCCACCTTTTTTCTTAAAACTAGTGACAATATCTTGTACTTCGTCTGCTTGCCATGGCAGGTATGGTCGCCAGGCCTCAGGAACTAATTCAGGACTGTACTGATACAACCAGTTCATCAACGCAAATGGCTGGGTTACGCCAGACAATGCAGGATCTTGAGCCTTTTTAATAAAACTATAAGCGTCGGGATATTTTTTTGCCAAGAATGGAGGCACTTTCAATGATGTCAGTGCTGGTGGTGCACCTTTGCCGGCAGCCTTGCTTGACATAGCAAGAGCATTGCCGGTTTGTCTATTTAAAAGACCATAGCTGTCAGCAATGGGGTTGCTGGTGTTCTTGGGGAAATACAATAACAAACTACCTAGATCCTGACCCACCCAATTCAAGAACGCATCACGCTTGGGAAAGTCAGCAACTCCATTTAACACACTTAATACTCCCAGGAATTCGCTGGCATAAAGTTCAATGGCTTTTTGTTCTTGTGCACTGAGATTGTCAGGTACTGTGGGCACTTGTCCCTGTGTAATTTGTTTGGCCATGGCAATAACGGCGTCGCCAATTTGACCCATGTCTTTTAAATGTGAGTTAGCAATTCTTTTGTAGAGTTCACTGGCTGGGAACCCACCAAAGTCCAGAATGCTTTGAACTCCGTCTTTGAGTTTTTCGGGATCCACGTCCTGGCTTGGGAATACGTCTGCAGGTTTGACAGGAATGCCTTCGCTTTCTTTACTACCAAATTCCACAGTCTTTTGCAAGTCAGTATTTTTAACCGGGTTGCCATCAACATCCAACATGTATATTACACCGGTGGGGCCAGTTTTTACCCAGGCAGCTACTTTACGTGCTTCTTTTGGGTCAATGGTCACTTCTTCTCCGCTTACCTTGGTAAATGGTGAGCTGTTAATGACCTTGTATAAAAACAATTCTGGTCGTGTAAATGGCTTGCCCGTGCGTGGGTTCTTCACGGCACTGGCTGAGTTGGCTGGTATTTGGTCTGCCCCTAGCTTGGCTTCGGTTAAATCTTGTAATCGCATGGTGTATTTATTGAAATAAGTATCATAATGAAGACAAACATTAACGTGCAAATATGTGGAGACCATTGGGTAAATTCTGACGAAGTACTGGCCCAGTTAAACAACGCCGACAACACACAGAACATTGTGCTAGACATGAATACCGAAGGCGGTAGCCTGTATGCCTTGGGCATTGCAGATTCTTTGTTGACAGTGTGCACACAGCGTCACATTGATGTAAAAAAGGTGTTCATTGACAATTGGCCCAACTCTGTAGAACAAATACCATTTACACGAGTTTACACACCCATAGTCAGCCATTTCTTTTGGCTCAGTGAAAATTACTGGTTGCAAGAAATACCAACATCAACGCATGAATATAGATTTGGTTATTTTATGGGTAGAAAAACTCCTTCAAGGGCAGTGATGCTGTATAAATTAAACCACCAACACAGCAATGATTTTCTTTTCAGTGCCATGCAAACACGCGGTCCCATGCCCTGGCAAGTCGGCATGCCCGGCAAATACTTGGAACATCTTGAAGATTGGTTGCCCGCCAATCAGCATCAATCATTCAATGAATGGTGGAATACATGTCCTGTTAAGAGCTTAGATCAGCGGCAAGTCAGTGATCAATATGATTCAGCTTACAACACCAATCGTAGCTTGTTGGAGCACTACTCAAAATTTGACATTGAGCTAGTGGCCGAAACTTACACCTTGGGCACCACATTCTTTCCCACAGAAAAAACTGTGAGACCCATCATGGCCGGACGTCCCATGTTGGTATACGGCCCCCGGAACTTTTTAGAAAATCTACAGCAATTGGGGTTTAAAACTTATGCAGATTTCTGGGATGAAAGCTACGATCAATTTTCTGGACCCGAAAGATGGCATAAAATACATCAAGTCATTGACACATTTTTAGCAATGCCCAACAGAGATCAATTAAATGCTGTCAAGGCCATGCAACAGATTGCCAACTACAATCGCCAACATCTAGTGAATCTAATTAAACGGTATCGCCCCACATGATTATTCGCACCATAGACCAAGGATGGGGACAGGAATGGCCCTTGAAACAATTTGAAAAAGAATTGCTAGACCAGTATCTAGCACCAGTGTCCCGGGATGCAAGTCGTACAGTGGTCATCAACAGTATCTGGTACACTGATCAGTTGCATGCCCAAACACTCAATGAATTGCGACAACTTGACTTTGATCGAATTGTGCTGTTGGCTACTCTAGACTGTGCAATACCACACCCAGACTGGTTCGCTGAATTTGACTGCGAAGTGTTGGCCGTGGGCTACTATCCAGGTGCAAACTACTTGGATTTCTGGGCACTGGTTGTTGATCGATTTTTTGCCATGCCCGACTATGCCATCAATGATCCCACCATGATAGACACTGCCTACATGTGTTTGAACAGAAAGCCGCACTGGCACCGACGACAAGTTTATCAACAACTCAAAGATGCTGACTTACTGGATCATGGTATTGTCAGCATGGGTGGCGATGACGAATATCCGCCACAGCGCATTTTGTTATTAGACGATGGCCAGACCGATATTGCACCCAATCCTGGTCCCGGACAACACGGCATTGCCAATGACATTGCAAGCTTGGGGCATAGAAAAAATTGGCAACGACACTTGTTAAATGTTGTCACAGAAACAGTGTGGGACGTTGATCATCATCATTTTGTCAGTGAAAAAATATTCAAACCCATGCTGGGACAACGACCGTTTATAGTGTATGATCCAACAGGAGCAACAGCGTGGCTGAAACATCGCGGTTTTGAGACCTACTATCAGGATTTTAGTGACATTGCTGACTTTGATATTGCACCGGCAGGTCAGCAAGTACAGTTTTTAACTAACCTGTGCGCACAACCCAACTCATATTGGTTGTCCAAGTATGTTGCGCTACAGGACAAGATACTGTATAATAAAAACAGATTCGGTGAATATGTTACCGAACAACAGGTTAAAATTAAACAAGGAATACAATGCCAAACTTAGTCCCCATCGTTCTTGAGCAAACATCAAAAGGCGAACGAAGTTACGACATTTACAGTCGTCTGCTCCGAGATCGTATCATCATGCTGGACACCGAAGTCGGTGAACATACTGCCAGTTTAATTGTTGCTCAAATGTTGTTTTTAGAAAGTGACAACCCCGACAAAGACATTAGTTTTTATATCAACAGTCCTGGAGGTAGTGTCACAGCCGGGATGGCCATCTACGATACCATGCAGTTTATCAAGTGCGATGTGCACACTATTGTCATGGGGCAGGCCTGCAGTATGGGTTCATTGTTGGCCACAGCCGGAGCTCCAGGCAAACGTTATATTTTGCCCTACGCACGACACATGATTCACCAGCCGTCGGGTGGCGCACGTGGACAAGCCACTGACATTCAGATTCAGGCTCGTGAAATTCAAAAGATGAAAGAGTATTTGACCAACATCTATGTCACGCACAACACCGCAGGAAAAACTTATTCTGAATTGAGTGCTGATATGGAACGTGACTTCTTCATGAGCGCAGAAGAGTCAGTGGCGTATGGATTAGCCGATAAGATAATCACCCGGCGTGATTAAAACCAGCCAGCGAATTCGTCAGCGTCAATGATGGGATGAACTTCCCATCCATCTCTTGACCAACGTAGTAACATTAATAATGTGTCTAAGTATGTCATTTATCAAACTCCTGCGCCATATACACCAGGATTATTACCCCAAATATTATAATCTGAATTGCTACTAATTCTATGTCCATGATTATCTCAATTATAGTATTTGGTGGATTTACTTTGTCGATATTCGGTAATAATCTCAGACCAAGCAATTAAAAAGTTGTATATTGATTTAAAAAATAATTTCATCGTAGTTCTCCTTGACGATAATATTGATGGGTCCAATACTCAATATCACCTTCGTTGGTAATATTTTTTGATTGTAAATAACGTTCTAAACGTGATTGATAATCTTGTTTAGGAAACATTTCTGCTAATCTTTCTAATAGTCGTGCTATCATATTTTCTCCTAGTTAATATAGAAACTCGTGATTTCTACTGAGTATTTATGTTGCATTGCAACAACACTCATGGTTTCTACTGAGTGTTACACAAAAACACACCAAAAACGTCAAATTCTAGTTGACCAGAAACGCATCATTTGCTATAATAGAAGCTACAGTAACAAAACAGGAGCTCAAAATGGGTACACGTTCAAGAATTGGTGTCATGCATGGTACAGTTTGCAAGTCAGTCTACTGTCATTGGGACGGCTATTTGGAACACAATGGCCAAATCCTGCAGGAGCACTACGACTCAGCCAAGGCCAATCACTTGGTGTCACTAGGCGACTTGAGTGCTTTGCGTCCCGAGATCGGCGATCAGCACGCCTTTAGTCAATTTGAAGTTGACGAAATGGATCGTGACGAGTTTATTAGAACAACAGAAAACATGTGCACCTTTTACGGTCGTGATCGTCTTGAGACAGGCGTAGACTTCAAGGTAGCACACACATTCGCAGAGTTCTTGGAACAATGCGATAATTGTGGTGCTGAGTATTACTACATCAACCGAGATGGTGTGTGGTATGTTGGTACCACTTACGAGGTTAGCCACTCGCTGGCTAAAAAATTAACAGCATTGACAGAGGCTCTAGCCGCAGAAGAGGTGACAGCATGATGCGAATTATTCTAGGGTTGATCATAGTCATGGGCGCCGTGGGCGGCATTGAGCAAAGCCAAACAGATTGGGATCTTGGGCTTGCTTGCTTTATTGCGGCATTTGGGTTGATGCTCATGCGGTCGGGAACAACAGCGGTCAAGGAATAACAATGGCATATCTAAGATTTGAACACGATCAAAAATGGGGGCCACGCAAAGGGCTCGAAGGTCCTTTTCACTACCCCAACGGTCAGGTCCTGTACTATGACCCCCGGGCCGGAGAGTACTACGATCCCACCACTGATTTTTACGTTCCCAACGAAGATGTTGCAGAATTGCAACAGATGATTTTTCAGCGTCTAGCCAGTTGACCAGAAATACATTATTTCGTATAATACTTTTATTGTAAACAAAAAGGAGTGAGAGATGACTACTATTCGAGAAATCAATTCTGCTATTATTGCAGGCAACTTTACCAATGATGAGCTGGTCAGTATTGGTGATGCGATTCGATTTGCCCGAGCGCAACTCACTCATCAAACTAAACGAAGTTTGACAATTGGTAGCACAGTGAAATTCACCAGCGCCAAACGTGGCATGACAGTGACTGGTACTGTGAGCAAGATTGCCATCAAGTACATCACAGTCAACAGTCCACAGGGTGCGTGGCGTGTGCCTGCCAACATGCTGGAGGTGGTATGAGTCAAATGAGCGAATTAGATATTGAAATAAAATCAATGACATATTCAGAACTTGAGCAGGCCTGGCTGGCATTGAAAAACTCACCGTCAAAAGGTGTGCGTGATGAGGCCCTGCAAGAATTTTACGCTCGAGAACTTGAGCGCCGTGAAAACATGTGGAAATCGATAGGTTTATAATGAACTGCAACCCTACACTCACTGCCGAAGAATTCAAGACCATCCATAATGCCTTGTGGGAGTTGGATGGTGTCAAACAAGAACTTGAAAGTGTTCTGCACAAAGACCTTTACATCAAGTTGGCCCGTGTGGCAGGTGATATCCGCCGAGGGCTGAGCAGTGCCTATGAACAGGATTCACAGGCGTTTGAACGCAAGAGCGATCATTATGAGCAAATCCGTGAAGAACTGGGACTCTCGACGACATGGAGTATGTACGAGGCCAATGATCTTAATGAACGTCATCCTTACCAGGCGGCCACGACTGTGATTTACACCGATCACTGGGGCGACAAGGATGCTGTGAGGATTCCAATCAATGGCTTGACCTGGGCCGCATTGTACGTGGCCGCCAATGCCGCCATCCGTGACAGTGGCGACACGCATCACACATACATTGAAGATTTCAACCCCTCAGAGGGCGATGTCACCACTTTGAGGCTAACTACCGGAAGCTGACAACAATGAAGTCTACACGAGTTGACGGTGGCAATCTTAGTTTCAGAAACAATTGGGACATTGATGTGGTAGAAACAGCCACCAAGATGTTTGGACCGCCAGGTACTCAAGCCGGCCGGCGTTGGTTTTATCGTGTGCAATTTCTCAACGAAGAATGGCGTAGAAAAGGTAGAAAAGCAGACTTAAAAGTACTGTTGTATTTTCGCAACAGTATAGATGCCACGTTTTTCTGCTTAAAAAAGTCGCAGAAATAAGTGGTTGACCAGAATCTCCCATTTTGCTATAATAGAAGTATAGTAAGAAACAAAGGAGCTAGATATGCTGAAATTTGCAAACATTGCCCAAGTTGGTGACACAATCCGTGCATATGACTTCAAGCCCATGGTGGGTCGTGAAGATTGTTTTGTTGAAGGTGTAGTAAGCAAAATTGACAACCGAGGTTACGACTGTTATGTGATTGTGGTTACCAAAGACAGCTGGAGCGATGCTGAAGATCCTGGTCGTGTTGACAAAGAAGTGTTTGTCCCGTTTGAAGTCAGCTTCCGGGAATTCGATGCCCGTGTAATGAACCTGAGCCGATAATTATGATGATATCTCAAAGACAAATAGACGATGCACTACAATGGACTGGTGCAGTGGCCATCATTGCCGGACATGTACTCAACAGCATTGGTCCCAGCATGTACCCCTGGAACATTGCAACCTTTGCTGTGGGCACTGTGATGTTCCTGGCCTGGGCCATTCGAGTAAACAACAAACCGCAGATGTTGGTGAATGTTGTGGCATTTGCCATTGGACTTGTAGGTTTGGTCAAGGCGTTTGCACAATGAAAGTATTTTTAGAAACCACAGTGTGGGAGACCAATACTCCCAATCATGTCTACTTCATGGATGACAGCAAGAGCAAAATGTTTGCCTATGTGAAGTTTGGCGAAGGCTCGCCATTTAAGTTTAAAAAGCCAATACGAATTGATGTGCGTGGTCGCAAATTCAAAGAAGTGCCAAATACCTGGAAATTCTCAATAAAGGAAGAAGAGCCCGAAGGCCGTGTGGTCATTGTCAAAGGCAGTAAAGGTGATGAGTACCGTGTCACCGAAGTCAATGGCAACTGGGCATGCTCTTGTTCTGGGTTCAAGTTCCGCGGTGACTGCAAGCACGTTAAAAGCATACAGCCATAAGAAAGCCCCTTGCGGGGCTTTCATTTTTACGCTTGGTCTACAAACTTCTTGAGAGCTTCGGCCTCTGCCACAATATCCGTGGTGGACGGAAAGTCGGGCATGGTTGGGTACGGAAGGATTCCACGATTGGCATCATTCAGCTTGGAATGATATTCATCATTGAGACATACTCGCTTTTGGTGAATAGGTGTTTCAAGAATTTCCTTGGCCAGGGTGAGAAGTTCGAGACGGATCTCGTAAGGTGTTTTGCTCATGTTATTCTCCTGTGTAATGTGTGTGTCGTTCAAGTCCCGCCCCTTGCAGGACAAGATTGCTACACGAGCATTTTTACTTATAGGTGTAATTGATGGTGGTAGAATTTTCGCGGCACCTGTCAACACATCAAGGAAGCAACATAGACGACTTTGGTATCACGAAAAGACACCCAGGGTGTCTTTTCTTTTAAATACTGCATGGAAAAATCAAAAACATATTGTGTGATGACTCACGTGGGGATGGCTATACAAAACAATGCAGATTATAGTTGTTGTAACCTCAACAAAGAAAGTTGGAAAGATAACAACCAAGAAGTAATACGGGTATACAGCCACCCATTAAAAACAGCATTTAAAAGTCACACTCGGGAATTAATTTCTACAGCACTTGACAACGGTATACGACACCCCAGTTGTCAAGCATGTTGGGATCACGAAGACACTACTGGATCATCATCTAGAATAAGATTCAACCAAACATTTAAACACCTAGAAGCAATAAAAACACAGCCTCGTGTGTTGGTGATCAAACCCGGCAACACCTGTAACTTTGCCTGCAGAATGTGCAACCCCGGGACCAGTAGCAGTTGGTACGGTGATGGATACGAATTAGAAAAGGCGGATCTAGGTAGTAGCAGTTGGTATTCGGAAGATCAAACTGGTCAGGCAGCCGCACTAACTTTCAATGAATACACTCGGACATTTGAAACCATACGCAACAGTTTTGGTCGCAACAACGAAGAATTTTGGCCCACACTAAAAGAGTGGATTGGAAATTTTGAACGCATTGTCATCTACGGCGGCGAACCCTTCTTGACCCCGGCCATGTTTGATGTGCTAGAACATGGTGTTGCCACTGACGCGGCCAAAAATATCTCTCTAAATCTGCATACCAATGCATCATTACTCAACGAGCGTTATACTGAGATTCTAACGCACTATAAGAGCGTGGGATTTAATGTCAGTATAGATTCTATGATACCAGAACAATTTAATTACATACGATACAAAGGCAATTTTGAGCTGATCGTTGCAAACACAAAAAGATTTTTAGAATTGTTCCAGCCACATAAAAATATCGACATTAAAATTTCTTTGACCATAACTCCAATTAACGTTTTTTATCTAGATAAAATTTTGCAAGATTTAGAAGACACTTTTAATATAACAGTGATTCAAAATATTGCGACCACACCGGAATATAACATTAGACATTTACCCTTGCCGGTCAAGCAAATGTTGATAACCAAATTAAAAAGCACAAAAATTACCAGTTTTTTAAAAAAAACTATTCCAGGATGTGACGTTGAGTGGCCAAAATTTTGTCGTGCTACTGACAAGTTAGATCAATTGCGCGGCGAAAGTTTTGCTGAAACATTCCCTGAATGGTGGAAAATACTAGAACCACATTGGGTCAAATAGTTACCAAAATTTAATGTCATAAAAAAACCCGCCTGCGCGGGTTTTTTCTTGGGTTCTAATTTTAGAACATGTGTTGCACTGACACAACAGTGGCAGTGGTGTCCCGGGTGTTCAATGTTTTGTAATCTTCTTTCAACCAACGAGCATGCAACCATGTTCGCTTGCTGAAGGCATAACTGGCACCCAAGTTTTGACTATCAAGTTCAACTGCACCAGTTTTCTTGCCCACGCTGGCCACCAGCATCAACTGTGGTTGAATCCAGTAACTTACAGCCACGCTAGAACCAATGGTGTCCAGGCCAAGATTTTTGTCTTTGGAGTACACTGCATTGAACTGCAATTGCTTGTTGGCACGTAATGTGGCACCATATGATGTACTAGTGCTGGTGGCGCCATCATCAAATGTAGCAACACCCACTGACACACGATCAGCGTCATATTCAACACGAGTGCCAGTGGTATTGGGTTTACCGGCTACTTCACTCAAGGTGTGTTGATATGCAACCAACAATCCTTTAACAGGTTGCGCAGTTAAAAACACTGTGTTTTGTGCACGTATACCTTGTGTGTCATGAATGTTCATGCCCAGGTGATAATCTGGCAATAAAAATGCATTGTACTTGTCATGCAAATTTACCAGAACATGCTTGTCACGACCTGCTTTGATTTCAAACATGCCTTTGCGCAAACCCACAACGCTGGCACGATCACCAAGTGATGTGGTGGCCGCAGAGCCTCGAGGAGCATCAGCCGCAAACCCAGTTTCAATGGTGTAAAATGCGGACAAGTTGCCCCCAAGGTTTTCACTGCCAGTAAAGCCAATTCGGCTACCCAGGTTGCTCATGATTGTAAGGGCATCGGCTGTGCCAACACTTTGGCTGGCAATACCGGTGTGTACCTGACCATACACATTAATTGTACTACTTTTGGCCTCGCCAACACCTTTCAAAGGTTGGTCAACTTGGGCAAAAGATACGGTTGCGCTGACCATTAAGGCTGCGCCAAATAGCAATGATGCTAGTTTAGATTTTTTCATTGGGATCTTTCCTATATAAGAATTAAGCGATGATTGCTGTCGCTCAGACAATTATATAGTGTCAGTGACATAATAGCCAAGAAAAACTGGAGTTATTTTCATGATTTGGATGAATTTGCTGTTAATCTGAGCACATTACTTGTTGCTTTTATTTTGTATATGTCATATACTAGTAACACGATGTACGAACATCGAACTACTTAAAGGAAATTTTTTATGAAACATATGAATCCAGAAACCAAAACTTTCAAGGTGTTCACTGCTCTGCGTAGCGGCGACACTCTCACTCCTGCCGAAGCCAAAAAGCGTTTTGGCGTGGGTAAC
>Ga0114974_10002393_pt1 | contig 14388 bp, 11 predicted proteins | sample S_130206_EF_Meta_FD_87318 | JGI IMG/M metagenome (GOLD analysis project Ga0114974, IMG submission 87318) | Freshwater microbial communities from Lake Simoncouche, Canada to study carbon cycling - S_130206_EF_MetaG | ecosystem: Environmental > Aquatic > Freshwater > Lake | place: Lake...
AAGGGGCGTTAAATTCATGTTCTTGTGCGTTGAAGAGGTCAATGCGAATTAAACGATTTTGACACTCAGTCCAGGAAGTCCGTCAATATGCATGTCGATCACGTCACCCACGACGACGGGTCCCACATTTTCTGGCGTCCCCGCATAAATGATGTCGCCCGGAAAGAGCTCGAAAGCTTCCGACAGCTTTGAGATTTGCTCAGCCACGGACCAGATCATCTGGTTCAGGTCGGCGCTTTGCTTAGTTTGTCCATTGACCTTGAGCCAGATGGCGCCTTGCTTGAAGTGGCCGGTTTGCGCGAGGGGATGAATGGCGCCGATGGGGGCCGATTGGTCAAAGCTCTTGCCTATTTCCCATGGTTTTTTCTGCTCGCCCATGGCGCGCTGCAAATCACGGCGCGTCATGTCCAGGCCCAAGGTGTAGCCATAAACATGCGACAAGGCTTTGTCGATCGGGATGCTGCGCCCGCCTAGTCCAATGGCCGCCACCAGTTCCGCCTCGTAATGGTAGTTTTTAGTCAGGCTTGGGTACTTGTGATCGGCCACAGTCCCTTTGGGGACGTATTGGATGGAGTCTGTGGGTTTTTGAAAGAAAAAGGGCGGTTCACGCGTGGGGTCAGAGCCCATTTCACGGGCGTGCGCTGCGTAGTTGCGGCCAATGCAGTAAATGCGGCGTACCGGAAACATCTCCGAGGAACCCACGATAGGGATGTAAGTCGCTGCCACTGTGAAGGGCGTTTTGACTTGCGTCTCGGCGATGCCCGGTGTGGCGCAGCCCACCAACGCGCCTGTGGTCACCAAGGCTGAGTTTTGGAAAAAATGACGTCTTTGCATGTCTGCTCTTTCTAATTAAGGCGTACCAAGTGCTTCATCGGACACCAAAAACCAAGCGTCATGATTTTGCATAGGTATTTTGCACCCTGTTTAAAGCCGCAGGAGATAGATTTTTAAGTCCTTAGGCGCTTAAATCGATCCCAAAAACCGACCTAAGGACACCTGGTTTCGGAAATTTTTGCAATAAACAGTCAACAGTTTGAAAAAAATTAAAAACACTTGTGATGTAAATGATGGCGAAGTCGTGGTTTATACCTAGCTTTCTTGGTGGGCATGGGTTTGATAATAGATCCGCTTGCTGATGTCAGCATTTGATGACCCAATCTACAACTCCCTGGAGATCCCCATGAAATTTGTGCGAAATATTGCGTTCACCGCGGTGGCCTTGGCCGTCTCATCCCTGAGTATTGCCGCTGACAACATCAAAATCGGTTTGCAAGGTCCCTTGACGGGCGGCTCAAGCCCTATGGGTGTCTCGATGCGTGACGGTGCCAAGTTGGCCGTGACCGAAATCAACGCCAAAGGCGGACTGCTGGGTCGCAAGATTGAGCTGGTTGAGCGTGATGACGAAGCTAAAAATGAGCGTGGCGTCCAAATCGCCCAGGAGCTGATCAACAAAGAGAAAGTTGTAGCCACCGTCGGTTACATCAATTCAGGTGTGGCCTTGGCCTCGCAGCGCTTCTACCAAGAGGCCAAAATCCCGGTGATGAACAACGTGGCCACCGCCTCCGTCATCACCAAGCAGTTTGCTGACCAGCCTGAAAACTACGTGTTTCGCAACTCTGCCAACGACACCATTCAGTCCGCCATGATTGTGGAAGAGGTTATTACCCGCCGCAAGTACACCAAAGTCGCCATCTTGGCGGATGCCACCAACTACGGCCAACTCGGTCGTGAAGACTTGGAAAAAGCCCTTAAGGCCAAAGGCATCACTGCGGTGGCGATTGAGAAATACAACATCAAAGACGTGGACATGACGCCCCAGTTGCTCAAAGCCAAAGAGGCTGGCGCGCAAGTGGTCATCACCTACGGCATTGGCCCTGAGTTGGCTCAAATTGCCAACGGCATGATCAAGCTGGACTGGAAAGTGCCCATGATGGGTTCATGGACCTTGTCCATGGGTAACTTCATTGACAACGCCGGCAAAAACGCCGACGGTGCCACGATGCCACAAACCTTCATTCAGGAGCCCAACACGCCCAAGCGCAAGTCCTTTATTGAGGCTTACCAAAAGGCCTACAAAGTGTCCCGCATCCCTTCGCCTGTGTCGGCAGCTCAGGGCTATGACTCGGTCTACTTGCTGGTCGCCGCAATGAAGCAGGCGGGCAGTACCGAAGGTCCTAAAGTGCTCAACGCACTTGAAAACCTGAAGGCGCCGGTTGAAGGCGTGGTGACCACGTACAACCAGCCTTTCAGCAAGGCTGACCACGAAGCCATTACCTTGAACATGGCCGTGATTGGCAAGGTTCAAGACGGCGTGGTGTTGTACGCCTATGACGAAGACAAGAAAAAGGGCGGAGAAATTCGCACCAAGGCTGTCAAGAAGTAAATGAGGCTTTGACGCCCTTGGCGAGTTGAAAAAGCCGGTGCTTGCCCCGGCTTTTTTGACTTGACAGGGGCTTCCTTTGCATCGGTATTGGTTTTATCTAGGGTTTGGTATGGAAATCTTTTTACAGCTCATCTATAGCGGTATTGCGCTTGGCATGATTTATGGCGTGATCGCCTTTGGTTATCAGTTGACGTTTGCCACCTCGGGCACGTTGAACTTTGGGCAGGGTGAGTCCCTGATGCTCGGCGCCTTGGTGGGCCTGTCGGTGGTGGGCTCCATTCATGGTGGCCCCTATATGAATTATTGGGTCATGATTCCGATCGTGATCGTTTTCGGTGCCTGCCAAGGCGCTGTGGTGGAATGGATTGGTGTGCGTCCCGCCATCAAGATTAAGAGCGAGTTTGGCTGGATCATGTCCACCATCGCCTTGGCCATTATTTTCAAAAACGTGGCAGAAAACATCTGGGGCAAGGACGATTTGAAGTTCCCCTCGCCTTTGCCTGAAACCCCCATCAAGCTCTTTGGCGCCAACGTGTTGCCCATGGAAATCGTGGTGGTGGTCGGTGCGCTGGCCATGATGGCGGCGGTTGAGCTGTTTAACCGTAAATCAATTTATGGCAAAGCCGTGGTCGCGACCTCGAACGACCGGGATGCTGCCTCGCTCATGGGTATCAACACCGGCGCGGTCATTACCTTCTCTTATGCGCTGTCTTCCGTGACCGCTGCGGTGGCGGGTGTTCTGGTAGCGCCATTGACGCTGACCGGGGCCACGATGGGTTCGGTGCTCGGCCTCAAGGCGTTTGCGGTGGCCATTATTGGCGGCCTCACTTCCGGCGTGGGTGTGATTGTGGGCGGCCTTATTTTGGGCATCGCTGAGACCACCACGGGCTACTACATCTCCACCGGCTACAAAGACGTGCCCGGCTTGGTGCTTTTGCTGTTGGTGCTGGCGGTTAAACCCGCAGGTTTATTTGGCAAGATGGCCATCAAGAAGGTTTGACGGATAAATATAACCATGAAAATTCAAAGCAAATCCTTTTTTCTGATGCTGGTGGGCTTGGCCGCACTGGCACTCTTTCCGTTGTTTGTGCCCAACCCGTACTACATCCACTTGGTGGAAACCATCCTTATTTACGCCATTCTCTTGTTTGGTCTGGATATTGTGGTGGGCTACACCGGGCAGGTGTCGCTGGGCCACGCCGGATTGTTCGGCGTAGGCTCTTACACAACCGGTGCCTTGTTCTTTAAGTTAGGCGTGCCTTTCTTTCTGGCCGTGCCCGCCTCTATTGGCGTGACCGCCCTGTTTGGCGCCATTTTGGCTTTACCCGCGTTGCGCGTGACCGGTCCTTATCTGGCCATGGTCACCCTCGCTTTTGGAACCATCATTCAGATTCTTATCAATGAGATGACGTTTTTGACGGAAGGCCCCATCGGTATCAAGGTCGCCAAGCCCAGCTTTTTTGGCCACAAGCTCAATGAAGTCGAGTTTTACTATGTAGTCGCCATTTTGATGTTGGTGGCCCTGGTGGTGGTTCACCGCATCTTGAAATCGCACCTTGGCCGTGCTTTTGAGGCGCTGCGTGACAGCCCGGTGGCGTGTGACTGCATGGGCGTGTCGGTTTACCGTTACAAGGTGTATGCATTTGTGGTGAGCGCCGCTTTGGCCGGTTTGGCCGGATCGCTCTACACCTACTCCGAAGAATACATTTCGCCCAATACCTACAACTTTGAGTTGACCATCATGTTCTTGCTGGCGGTCATCATGGGCGGCCGCAAAACCCGTTCAGGCGCTTTGATTGGCGCCCTGATTGTGGTGATGTTGCCCAGTTTGCTGTCTGATATTGAGCTGTTCCGCAAAATTGCTACCGTGTTGGCGGTCGCTGTGCTCGGCATGTCGGTCTACAACATCGTTCAGAAAGTCAAAACGGCGCGTGAATTGGCTGTGCCGGTGTTGGCCACTGTGGGCCTGGCGGCGTTTTCTTACCAACTGGAAAGCATCACCGATTGGCGTCTGACCGTGTTTGGCTTGATGACGCTTTTTGTGGTCTATTACCTGCAAGACGGCGTGGTGGGCTTTGCCAAAGACCTGGTGTCCAAGTTTGTCAAGCCGGCTTCAGCTTCTGCCGTTAAGGCACCTGCCGCCAAAGTGCGCGCCTGGAGTGCACCTGCCCATGCCACGGCTTCGGGCACGGGCCCGCTGTTGCAAGCGCAGCAAATTTTGATGCAATTTGGTGGCTTGAAAGCGCTGAACCAGGTCGACCTGAACATTGAGCGCGGCACCATTCACGGTCTGATTGGCCCGAACGGTTCCGGCAAAAGCACCATGATGAACGTGCTGACTGGCATCTACCAGCCCACCGCAGGTCAGGTGCTGTTCAACGGCCGTTCTGTGGCCGGGCAAACGCCTTCGAGCATTGCCTTGTCAGGCATCGCGCGCACCTTCCAAAACGTGCAGTTGTTTGGCGAGATGACCGCCACTGACAACGTGCTGGTCGGTCTGCACCACACCTTCAAAAGCAATATTTTGGATGTCATGCTGCGCACCCCACGCTACAAGCGTGAAGATGCCGAGGCCCGCGTGCAGGCCGCTAGCTTGTTGGCCTTCGTCGGCCTGACCGATTTGAGCGAAGAAGAAGCGCGCAACCTGCCCTACGGCAAGCAGCGCATGCTGGAAATTGCCCGCGCTTTGGGCCTGAACCCCAGCTTGCTGCTGCTGGACGAGCCGGCTGCCGGCCTGCCACCCGCTGACTTGCCTGAGTTGATGAAGATGGTGCAAAAAATCCGTGACCACGGCATCACCGTGATTTTGATTGAGCACCACATGGACGTGGTGATGGGGATCTCGGACACCGTGTCGGTGCTCGATTTCGGGCAAAAAATTGCAGAAGGCAAACCTGCCGCTGTGCAAAGCAACCCCGCGGTCATCGAAGCCTATCTGGGCAGCGGTGTCGAATCCCACTGATCGCAGGAAAGACGCAACATGTTAAATATTGAAAATCTACAAGCCGGTTACGGCAAGGTTGAAGTGCTTCACGGAGTCACCATCAAGGTGCCCAAGGGAAAAATTGTGACTCTGATTGGCTCCAACGGTGCGGGTAAAACCACCACCATGCGCGCCATCTCTGGCATGATCAAGCCGGTCTCCGGCTCGGTGACTTTGGCCGGGCAAGACATCACGGGGTTGGAGTCGCACCAGATCGCCAAGCGCGGTTTGGCGCATTCACCGGAGGGGCGTCGCGTTTTCCCGACCTTGAGCGTGCTCGACAACATCCGCCTGGGCGCCTTTGTGCGCTACACCAACGTGCGCCCCAAAGGCGACGTCGAGGCGGACTTGCAAAAGGCGATGGAGATGTTTCCTCGCCTGAAAGAGCGGACCAATCAACTCGCTGGCACTTTGTCTGGCGGTGAGCAGCAAATGCTGGCAATGGCGCGCGCCGTGATGCTCAATCCCGAGGTGTTTTTGCTCGACGAACCTTCCATGGGCTTGGCCCCCATTTTGGTCGAGGAGGTGTTTAACATCATCACCCGCCTGAAGGCGCAGGGCGTCACTATGTTGCTGGTCGAGCAGTTTGCGGCGGCCGCACTCAAAGTGGCTGATTACGGCTATGTGCTGGAAAACGGGCGCATCTCGGTGCACGGCCCGGCAGACAAACTCAAAGACGACCCCGCGGTCAAGGCGGCTTATTTGGGCGGGTAATCCTGAATCATGACTTTTGTTAAGCGTCAACCACTAGGGTTTACGCTTAGAGCAGGGCGCTTAGGCGCCCTTTCCTTTGGAAAAACGCTAAGATTGACGTTTACGTAAACGTCAAGTCAGCAGGCCTCGATTAGATGCTGACTTTGCCGCCCAATTTGCCCCCCGGAGACTCCCCAAATGACCGATTTGTCTGCTGACTACAAAGCCCTTGCCAACTACCGCCCTTTGAACAAAGTGCGCTTCGTGACGGCAGCCAGCCTGTTTGACGGCCACGACGCCGCCATCAACATCATGCGGCGCATTCTGCAAGGCATGGGCGCCGAGGTGATTCACCTGGGCCACAACCGCAGCGTGGACGAGGTCGTGACCGCCGCCCTGCAGGAAGACGCGCAGGGCATCGCCATCAGCTCTTACCAGGGCGGGCATGTGGAGTACTTCAAGTACATGGTGGACTTGCTCAAAGCCCGTGGCGGCGCGCACATTCAGGTGTTTGGCGGCGGTGGCGGCGTCATTGTGCCGCCCGAGATTCGTGAGCTGCAAGCCTACGGTGTGGCCCATATTTTTAGCCCTGAAGACGGGCAGCGCATGGGCCTGGCCGGCATGATCGGTGAGATGGTGATGCGTTGCGACAAGGATTTGTCTGGCTACGCGCCCAAGGCGATGGCCGAGATTCAGGGGCACACCGAGATGAGTTGGCGCGCGCTGGCGCAGCTGATGACGGCGCTGGAAAATGAGAAGGCCTCGGGTGAGGGCAAGGGCGTACTTTCAGCACCTTTATTGAAGCTAAGCCATGAAATACGTACTGAGGCAGCTACTAAAAAGATACCAGTCTTGGGCATCACCGGCACCGGCGGCGCGGGCAAATCATCGCTCACCGATGAGTTAATTCGCCGTTTGCGTCTTGACCAAAATGACAACTTGCGCGTGGCGGTGATCAGCATTGACCCGTCTCGCCGCAAGAGCGGTGGTGCGCTGCTTGGCGACCGCATCCGCATGAACGCCATCAACCCCTGGTCGCAAGGCCCGCGCGTGTTCATGCGATCGCTGGCTACCCGTGACTTTGGCTCCGAGATCAGTGCGGCACTGCCGGACGTGATTGCGGCTTGCAAGGTGGCCGGCTTCGATTTGATCGTGGTGGAAACCTCCGGCATTGGCCAGGGCGACGCGGCCATCGTGCCGCATGTGGACGTGCCCTTGTACGTGATGACGCCCGAGTTTGGCGCGGCCAGCCAGCTGGAAAAAATCGACATGCTCGACTTTGCCGAGTTTGTGGCCATCAACAAGTTTGACCGCAAAGGCTCGCTCGATGCCCTGCGCGACGTGGCTAAGCAAGTGCAGCGCAACAAAGAAGCCTGGTCCACCCCGACCGAGCAAATGCCGGTGTTTGGCACCATGGCCGCCCGCTTCAATGACGACGGCGTGACCGCCTTGTACCAGGCCCTGAAAACACGTCTGGCTGAGCTGGGCCTGCCGGTGAATGCGGGCCTCTTGCCCACGGTGTCGGTGCGTCACAGCACCAACCAAACCCCTGTGGTGCCTGCTGCACGCACCCGTTATTTAGCAGAAATCAGCGACACCGTGCGTGGCTACAAGAAGCGCGCGCGCAGCCAGGCCACCTTGGCCCGCGAGATTCAGCAGCTGACCGAGACCGGGCGCATGCTCAAGCTCAGCGATGCCACCAAAACCAAGGCTTTTGAAGCGGTGATGGACCTGGCTATCCAGCGCGACACCCATCTGGGTGCCAGCGAACGCAAGCTGCTCGCGCAGTGGCCCGCCATGCAGGCGGCCTACGCAGGGGAAGAATACGTCGTCAAAATGCGCGATAAAGAGATTCGCACCGCGCTCACCAGCAAAAGCCTTAGCGGCACGGTCATCCGCAAAGTGGCCTTGCCCACCTATGAAGACCACGGCGAAATTTTGAAATGGCTGTGCTTGGACAACGTGCCCGGCAGCTACCCCTACACCGCAGGCACCTTTGCGTTCAAGCGCGAGGGCGAAGACCCCACCCGCATGTTTGCCGGTGAAGGCGATGCGTTTCGCACCAACACCCGCTTCAAGCTGCTCAGCTCGGGCATGGCGGCCAAGCGCCTGAGCACGGCGTTTGACTCGGTCACGCTCTACGGCAACGACCCCGATCCTCGTCCGGACATCTACGGCAAAGTGGGCAACTCGGGCGTCTCCATTGCCACCCTGGACGACATGAAGGTGTTGTATGGCGGCTTTGACTTGTGCAGCCCAACCACCAGCGTGTCCATGACCATCAACGGCCCGGCGCCCAGTATTTTGGCCATGTTCATGAACACCGCCATTGACCAAAACATCGACAAGTTCAAGGCAGACAATGGCCGCGAGCCGACCGATACCGAGCTGGCCAAGCTCAAGGAATGGGTGCAAGAGAATGTGCGTGGCACCGTGCAAGCCGACATTTTGAAAGAAGACCAGGGCCAAAACACCTGCATTTTCAGCACAGAGTTCAGCCTCAAAGTCATGGGCGACATTGCCGAGTACTTTGTACACAATCGGGTGCGTAACTTCTACTCGGTGTCCATCAGCGGCTACCACATTGCCGAGGCGGGTGCCAACCCCATCAGCCAGTTGGCCTTCACGCTCAGCAACGGTTTTACGTTTGTTGAAGCGTATTTGGCGCGCGGCATGCACATTGACGACTTTGCGCCCAACCTGAGCTTCTTCTTCTCTAACGGCATGGACCCCGAGTACACCGTGATGGGCCGCGTAGCGCGCCGCATCTGGGCCGTGGCCATGAAAGAAAAATACGGCGCCAACGAACGTAGCCAAAAGCTCAAATACCACATCCAGACTAGTGGACGAAGCCTGCACGCCCAAGAGATTCAGTTCAACGACATCCGCACCACGCTGCAAGCCCTCATTGCCATTTACGACAACTGCAACAGCCTGCACACCAACGCGTTTGACGAAGCCATCACCACGCCCACCGAAGACTCGGTGCGCCGCGCCATGGCGATCCAGCTCATCATCAACCGCGAGTGGGGCTTGGCCAAGAACGAGAACCCGTCACAAGGCGCCTTCATTATTGAGGAACTGACCGAGTTGCTGGAAGAAGCCGTGCTACTGGAGTTTGAGCGCATCGCCGAGCGCGGTGGCGTGCTGGGTGCCATGGAAACTGGCTACCAGCGCGGCAAGATTCAGGACGAATCCATGCATTACGAGATGCTCAAGCACACCGGCGAGTTGCCCATCATCGGCGTCAACACCTTCCGCAACCCGCATGGCGATGCCGTGCATGACACGCTGGAATTGGCCCGCTCCACCGACGAGGAAAAGCAAAACCAGCTTAAACGTCTGGAGGCGTTCCACGCCCTGCACGCCAACGAGTCACCCGCTATGCTGAAGTGCTTGCAGCAGGCCGTGATCGAGAACAAAAACGTGTTTGAGGTACTGATGGACGCTGTGCGCGTCTGCTCGCTGGGTCAGATCACCAATTGCCTGTTTGAAGTGGGTGGGCAGTACCGGCGCAATATGTAATTTAACGAAACAGCGCTCAGTCGCTGTTTCTCAATTTGCTATTGAATTGAGAAACAGCCCAATCAAGTTTGGCTTGGGTTTAAAGCCGAAATGGCGTAAAAAAAGGCGGTTAAACCGCCTTTTTTTGTACCCGGGCGAATTAACCGCCTTTTTTGCAGCGCTTGCCTGGGTTTTTCTTGTTGTTGGTGGCAGCGCCACGCTCGAGACTACGCAACTGGCCTTTGCCGGCGGTGTAGCACACGCCGGGAGGTGCCACGGGGCGGGGGGTTGCGAGACGGTCAGCTTCGGTACGAATGATCTTTGCCATGTAAAAACTCCAATTAATTGCGGAAACCCAGCATTATCTCAGGACTTGGAGGGGTGCTGTTTTTTTATGGTCAGCGAGTGACCGGTGCGGGGGGCAGTATTTTATTTTGCAACAGCAAAACCCCTGTTTTCAACATGAGAATGGAGATGGCGACTGACGCCAGGCCCAGTGCCAGCGCTCCAACAAAAGGCGGCCACCCCCCACGCCTGACCACTTCAATGACCCCGCCCGCCAGTGCGGCCAAGGGAAACGAGAAGGACCAAAAGCCGATGGCAAAGGGCACACGGCCCCACCACTTGTAGCGTGCCAGCACCGCCACAATGGGTCCTGCGGCAATGCCCAGTCCGACAATGAGAATATCGCCAGGGAGTTGAGGCCAGATCGCACCTGCCGCCAGTGTGGCCACGGAGGCGGGGGCCAGTTCCAGCCCAATCGTGGGCCGGAGCGCCTCCGGCATGGCGCCCTCAAAAAGCCGGTTCAGGACGCGGGCCTCCAGCAGCGCCCACCCCACCAAGCCCATGCCAAAAAGAAGCGCAGCCCAGCCGGGGTAACCCAGCGCGCTGAACGCCATGCCGCCAACCAGTCCACCGCCCACAGGGGGGACATAAAGCGCAGGGGTGATGGAGGCCAGGGGTAAGGACGCCGTGGTCAGCATGGCCACAATACGCACGGCAATGATGCCTTGGAGCGCCAGCGCCAGCAGCGTAAAGAGCAGCCACCCTTCATGACCCGGAATGCCGAAATAAACCGTGCAAAGCAAGAGCGACAAGGGGATGAGCGCCATGATGGAGCTCACCAAGGGGTGCGTGAACTCGGCGGCCACCGTGCGGGGGTGGCGCAGGCATTTGGCGCCATAAAGCAACAGGAAGCCGGTGAGCAGCGCCACGGCCAACCAGGCGATGGCGTTGGCCGCGGGCAGCACAAAGGCCCAGCCAAAGCCTTGCGCACGTCGCCAACTGCCCGCCAAAGCCAGCAAGCCAACCGGCATGGCAAACAGACCGACGGGGACTCGGTCAAGCCAATGCGGCATGGTTATTGGGCAGCCTCAAAGCCGGCAGGTTTTGCCGTGCGGTGGCCGGTTTTAGCCAGCATTTCAAGAAAGAATTGATCGCCTTTGGCTGCTACAACGCCGTCAATCAGCTCAGTGATGGTGGCGAAGTGCACCACAATGGCGGTTTCCTCGCTGGTGCCAAATCGGCAGTCAAAGTCCCAAAAGTCAGCGCCTTCAGGCAGTGCCACGCGCCGCTGGCGTTTCACATACTTACGGATTTCGTGTTTGGTGGCTTCCAGCAAGCGCTCTGGGTGCTTACCTTCGATGTTTAATTTGAATGTTTTTTTCACGGGGAACCTTTAATTTCTAGCTGATTTCACCCCAGGTGGGCGTGATTCTCTAACCCTCGATTATGCGACGACACCCCGCTTTGTAGATCGGGGGCTTAAAATCGGTCCTCCGGGTGGCCGCTTCAATGCCTCATTTCCCCACCCCAATAAATAACTAAAACGCACCTTTATGCCATTTACCTCACTGGGCTTGTTGCCCGCCATGCTGCGCGCCGTCTCGGCCAAGTCCTACTCGGTGCCCACACCGATTCAAGCCGCAGCGATCCCTGTTGCTTTGCAGGGCCGCGATGTGTTGGGTTCGGCGCAAACTGGTTCGGGTAAAACGGTGGCCTTTGCGCTGCCCTTGTTGCAGCAGTTTGAAGACACACCCATGGAGGTGCCGCGCAAGGTGGGCGCGCTGATTTTGGTGCCCACGCGGGAGTTGGCGACCCAAGTCGGTGAAGAAATCCGCAGCTTGGCGCAGCACATGACCCGGCCTATTAAGGTCTCCATCGTGTTTGGTGGGGTCTCCATCAATCCGCAGATGATGCGTTTGCGCGGGGGCACAGACATCGTCGTGGCCACGCCGGGACGCTTGCTTGATTTGATTGACCACAACGCCCTGTCCATTCGCAGCGTGCGCACGCTGGTGCTTGATGAGGCCGACCGCTTGTTTGACCTGGGCTTTGCTGAAGAACTCGGGCGCATTGTGCGCTTGATGCCCACCCAGCGCCAAAGCCTGTTTTTCTCAGCCACCTTTCCCCCGGCGGTACAAGCCCTGGCAAACACGCTGCTGCGCGACCCGGTGCGAGTCGAAGTGCTGCCAGAGCCCGAGAGCGCCCCGGACATCGTGCAGCGCGCCATCGCGGTGGACGCGGGCAGGCGTACCCAACTGCTGCGCCATTTGATTGGCCTGAACCACTGGAGTCGGGTGCTGGTGTTTGTAGCCACCAAGCACGCCGCTGAAATGGTGGCTGACAAATTACGAAAAGCGCGCATCTACGCCGAACCCTTCCACGGCGAGTTAAGCCAGGGCAAGCGCACCCAGGTGCTGGCTGATTTCAAGGCCTCGCGCCTGAAAGTCGTGATTGCCACCGATGTGGCCGCGCGCGGCTTGGATATTGCCCAGTTGCCCGTGGTCGTTAATTTTGATTTGCCGCGCTCAGCGGTGGACTACACGCACCGCATCGGCCGTACCGGACGTGCCGGTGAGCGAGGCTTGGCGGTGAGTTTTGTCAGTGCCGATACCGAAGTCCATTTCAAGTTGATACAAAAACGTCAGGGCCTGGACATGGCGCTGGAGTCTGTTGAAGGCTTTGAGGCACAAGAGGCGGCGCCTGCTGCTGCTTTGTCTGTGGGCGGCGAGATCGTTGACCACGCCAATGGGGGCGTCAAGGGCAAGCGCCCGAGTAAGAAAGACAAGCTGCGGGCCATGCAAGGCCAAAATCAGGGGCAGTAAGCCACAGCGGTTTATTCGGCTGGCGCCTCCTTGCTTTGCGCCAGCATCTTCCAGGTGAGACCCAGCGGCATATTCATCTTGAAAGACACCAGTTGTCGGGAAAGTCTGGCGATCTCAATCCCCTTGCGCAGATTCACACCCACTTGCCCGGCCACTTTGTCGGCGTTGGAGAGTACCCGCTCCAGCGTGCCATTGATGCGCAAAAGGGTTGCAGCCGTTTTGCTGCCGACTTTGTCCACACCTGGAATCCCATCGGCTGCATCCCCCATCAGGGCCAGCAAATCGCCCATCTGCGAGGGCTTGACGCCAAATTTCTCCAGCACATAGGCCTCATCTCGCCACGCACCTTTGAAGTGGTCGTAGACAAAAACCTGGTCGCTGAGTAGTTGCAAAAAGTCTTTGTCGGTCGACAAAATGATGGCGCGCTCGGTACTGTGCTGGCACCATTTGTCAACGACGGCCGCAATGGCGTCATCCGCTTCAATGCCCTCAATCGCAATCCAATGCAGTCCCAGCGTGTGCAATTCCTGCTTGAGGGTCACCAAGCCATCGCGCAGGTGTTGCGGCATGGGTTTTCGGTGGGCCTGGTAGGCTTCAAAGAGATCGTGTTTCCAGGTGCGACCCCCAAAATCAAAAACGGCCACCGCGTGGGTTGGGCTGTGTGCTTTTAGGGCTCGTCTAAACGAGCTCAGGCTTGATTTGACCGTATCAGCCACCTTCTCCGCGCTGTCAGGCGTGGGAATAGCTTCGTGAATACGGCGGATGATGTTTAAAGCATCAATAACTAAAAGGGACATCTTGTGATCACAACTGTTTCATGGCCTCATGCTTGTGCTGGCTTGACGTACACAGCTCACAAAAGCCGCACGCGTACACTCTTTCCTTTCACTTTGCCGGCATTGAGCTTGTGCATGGCCTGCTGGGCAATGTCCCGGTTAACCGCCACAAAGGTGGTGAACTCGGTCACGTTGATTTTGCCAATCTGCTCGCGGCTGTAGCCCGCATCCGCAGTCAAAGCGCCCAGCACGTCACCGGGGCGAATCTTTTCTTTGCGGCCACCCAAAATTTGCAAGGTCACCATGGGTGGCAACAAAGGGCCTTCGCCGGTGGGCGTGAGTTCTTCCAGCTTGTGCCAGACCGAGGGGCTGTTTTGGTACTGCTCAATCTTGCCCACAAAGCCCATCTCGTACATGGCCGCCAGGCTCAAAGCCAGGCCTGATTCGCCCGCGCGGCCCGTGCGGCCAATGCGGTGCACATGCACTTCGGCGTCCGGCGTGATGTCCACGTTAATGACCGCTTCCAGTTGGGTGATGTCCAAGCCGCGTGAGGCCACATCAGTGGCCACCAGCACCGAGCAACTGCGGTTGGCAAACTGGGCCAGCACCTGGTCGCGCTCGCGCTGCTCCAGCTCGCCGTAAAGCGCCAGCGCATTGAAACCCTGCTCTTGCAGGTAAGTCACCAGGTCTTTGCACTGCTGCTTGGTGTTGCAAAACGCCAGCGTGCTGATGGGGCGGAAGTGGTTGAGCAACTGCGCCACGGCGGCTAGGCGGGTGTGGCGTGTCACCTCGTAAAAACGCTGCTCGATCAGGCTTTCGGTGTGCAGTGATTCGACTTTAATCTGCACCGGCTCGCGCATGAACTGCTTGGCCAGTTTTTCAATGCCTTCTGGGTAGGTGGCTGAAAAAAGGAGGGTTTGGCGCTCTTTGGGGCACTGCTTG
>Ga0114974_10002396_pt1 | contig 14384 bp, 10 predicted proteins | sample S_130206_EF_Meta_FD_87318 | JGI IMG/M metagenome (GOLD analysis project Ga0114974, IMG submission 87318) | Freshwater microbial communities from Lake Simoncouche, Canada to study carbon cycling - S_130206_EF_MetaG | ecosystem: Environmental > Aquatic > Freshwater > Lake | place: Lake...
AGTCAGCGCAGATACGCGCTTATCCACTAATGACGTCAGCGCTACCGAATGTTTAGCTAAGACGATGACATCACCAAGTCTGTCGGCTAATTCGTCCAACACACGACCTAAGAGGTCACTAGCAAGTAGTTCGTCGCGTTCTATCACCCGCGCTTGATCCCCTAATGCCATGCGCCATCTTTGCGCCACGTTGGCAGTCTGCCCATCTTCTGTGTAGATATGTCGAGCGCGCGGTTCACCTGCTATCAGACGAACGCCGGTAGTGAAGTCGGGATGTGAATCAATTGAAATCTTGACATCACAGTTCACCATTCCATGATCTGCTGTGACGATTAAGGTCGACGATAGAGGGAGCGCATTTCGCAGTGCGTCAATCAATTGATCGACTCGCGATAATGCAGAGATCCATTTGGTGCTACCAACGCCAAATTCATGACCGACCCGATCAAGTTCAGCCCAGTACACATACGTGAAACTGGTCTTTGAACTTGTTGCCGCCAGAACGCCAGTCACGCGCTCTTTGATGTCTTCGGCGCCGCAATACTCCCCACCTCGCAACACAGCTCGAGTGAGCCCGCTTTCACGATAGGCCTCGGGCGCAACTGTGGTGACTCGAATTCCGGCTTCACTCATCCGTTCAAACATCGTTGGTTCGGGCTGAATCGCTAACGCGGGCATTCCCGGTGCCCAATGCAATGGAACAAGGATGCCTTCGAATTCGGGAACCCAAAATGAGGCGCCAACAAGGCCGTGCGTACCTGGCATTTCACCGGTGCCAAACGAACCTAACGCCACAGGTGTAGTTGAAGGAACGATGGTCGCGGCTCTAGGACCACTCAGTGAGGCCAGCACTGGCGCGTATTGAGCAAACTCTGAGAGCTGCCCACTACCCAGCCCATCGATGAGCGCGCAAACAATATGTTTCGGCGCTCCTAGTCCAATGCGATCAACCGTGCCTGGCATACCCAGCGCTGCTGCACACGATGGAACGATGTCGGCGATAGACAATTCGGCAGGCGCACGCGGCAGATCGCTGATCATTACCGCAATCGTGATGCAGTCGCTTGCGACAGCGATGCTGCAAAGGCCAAGGCTTGTTCCACAACATCAGCTCCGTCAGCGACCTGAGAAACTCGAACAGAAAGGTCATCATTACTCGTCGTTCCGGTGTAACCATGATCCGCGTCGCACGCAGGGTCGCCACAGGTTGCTGGCTCAAGTTCAATCCTTGACACCGCTCCCCAGCCAATGGTCAGCACTACTTCCGCTGCCCCGCCCCCCGATTGATGGGATGCAGGTTCGGTCACCACTCGAGTGACGACTACTGAATCGACTCGTTCCAATCGCACTGCCTCGGTGGACGCGGTGGCGAACGAAACGGTGTGCAACTCATCCGCCGGATGTTCATCGGTATGACCAACAATGAGCCGAGTTGAAGTGAGCGCCAGCACGGTGACATGACGGCGCAATTCATCGTGATCAAAGGTTGCCTCATGATGCACGAGATAAGCATGAAGAGTCTCGCCGGCCAAGGCCGTTTCTAGGGCATCGGCAACCAAATCTGGGTAATAACCACTGCGCTGGATATCGGATCTCAAAGCGAGATCTAGGTCGGCCACGCCCTCATCCTGCCATGCGACGCATACGCGGGTCGAATACTTGAGGATTCGCGGTCACGGTGATCGATACTGACGCCGTTCGCTGGTCCCCGATATACCTCAGGTCAGCAAGACTCACCAAAGCGATCTCGGGCGCGAATTCGTGCAACCAACTCAGTCGATGAAGAACCTGGGCATACGATTTCGCACGTTGGTCGCCGCCAACGAGTGGGAAGGCTCGGACCGAATCCACCGCATCAAAAGAGTGGTGCAGGTGCATTGGTGCCAATCGATAGGCCACATCATTGAGTACCGCCGCCATCGGATCGGCAACACCGAACCCGCATACCGCTCCGAATTGGGGATCGATGAAAAGAGTGAGGGTGCAGCCCCTTCCTACTAGCTCGGCAGGTGGCACCTCCTGCAAACCAATTCCTAAAGCAAAAAGTAGGTTGCGCGCTTCGCGATCGCTGAGGTGTGTCTCATCGCGATCAAGCACTGACGCCACGATCGACGTGATGGTCTCAAGGTCAACGTCAACTGGAGGTTCGGGCCCAACAGCTTGGGTTGCCCGCCAACGATCGAAATTCTGAAGCCGACTCAAGGCAGACATTGCATCTTCGACATCTAGGAAGGTGGGGATTCCATCAATCACCCGGAATCCGTCAACTGAGCCTTGCATTACTGCAACCACGGGTTTGGCGGCGTCGTGACCCTCTTCTAACAACATCATCCGGATCAGATCATCAGGACTGCCACCCGTGCCCGGGCTATGAATCAGTAAAAGCGCTCCGACAACGTCTTCGGCTAAGACTCTGCGCACTGAGGCTCGATAATCTTCGGGATCTATTGCGGTCGGTAAAAGGATCGGACCGGCAGAAATTTCGCATCCTGTGCGGTGAGCAGCATTCGCGGCCAACACCATGAGCGCGTCACTGTTTCCTACGATCGCGATCCCTGCATCGCTAGGCAACGGCTGGCTATCGATAACTCCAGCAAGGTTCAACATGTCATCGATAGAATCTAAAACTATTGGACCAGCAGCTTGCAAAATATCTTCGACTGCATGTTCACTTAGGAAGGTCCGTTCAGCTCGGTGACCAGTTGGCAGGTTCAGCCCGGCCAACCCAACGCGAACCATAAGCACGGGTTTGGTTGCTGCAATTCGGCGTACCAGACGCGCAAATTTTCTTGGATTGCCAAAACTTTCGATATATAAAAGGATCGCCTTTGTCCGCGGATCTGATTCCCAAAATTGTAGAAAGTCGTTGCCTGACACATCGGCTCGATTACCGGCGGAAACAAAAGAACTCACCCCAAGTCCACGCCGATTCAGCCTTGCCAAAATTGAACCTCCGAAAGCACCCGACTGTGAGAAAAAGCCCATAGAACCTGCCTGTGGCATCAATTCAGCCAACGAAACGTTCGCACTGATGAGTGAATCCGTATTGATAAGACCGAGGGCGTTAGGACCCACGAGTCGAATCCCATGAGCCCTACAAAAAGCAAGTAACTGCGCCTGAAGTTCTTGCCCATGCGGACCTGCGTCGCCAAAACCACGGCTCAACACAACCAAACCGCTAATGCCTGCCTGTGCAATATCAGGTACCACTTGCATCACGACTTCAGCAGGTACGGCAACTACTGCGAGATCGATGGAATTCTGGTTGCGTAGGTCTGAAATGCAATCAATTCCAAGTACGGACTTTGCTGTTGGATGCACGGGAATTATCGCCCCCGTGAATCCCCCGGAAAGTAAATTTTCCACAATTATGCGTCCTACGTTCCCGGGTGTATCTGAAGCACCGATCACCGCAATAGTTTTTGGGGTCATCAAAAGTTCAACACTGCGGGCCTCTGCTCGATGCTCACGCGCAAGCGTGACGGCACGACTTTGATCGGTGGAAGCGATTGCAAAATTGATGGACAAAACTTGGTCTTCGAATTGTTGTGCGACCGTATAACCGGCTTCCTTGAAGGTGTTGATCATTCGACGATTTTCGGGAAGCACTTCAGCAACGAAACGAGAAATCCCCCGATCGCGCCCTGCCGCGGCCAGATGCTCCAACAACACTGAGCCGAGGCCTCTTCCTTGGTACTCATCTCGGATATTGAATGCAATCTCTGCATCCGTTTCATTGATTCGGTCGTAGCGGCAAACCCCAACAATTTCTTCATTGATAAGAGCCAAAAGGGCAACGCGATCTCGGTGATCCACATTGGTGAAGCGTTCAAGCTCACGCTGAGAAAGCTCTGGTTTTGATGTAAAAAATCGAAGGTAAATTGTTTCTGGCGACAGACTTAAGTGGAAATCTTGCAGCTTGGCTGCATCTGATGTCGCGATCGGCCGCAAGTGGACTGGCCGACCATTCGTGAGCACGACGTCTGCTTCCCATTCAATCGGGTAATCAGCACCAGCCATGAGTCATATTGTGACCTCTTGTGGGGCACTCATGCCCGGCGCACCTCACATCCGACTCGCCGCATGCATTCACGTGCGCTTGGGTTCGACCCGATAACGTCAGAAGTCAGCATCGAAAGGGCATTTTCATGGCACGTCGTTCGTCTCGCAGCACTCCTCCGCCAGGGGACGGTCGCATCATCGATGTCGACGTCTCCTCGGAGATGCAGGCGTCCTTTTTGGAATATGCGTATTCAGTTATCTACTCGCGCGCCCTGCCAGATGCCCGCGATGGACTTAAACCGGTGCAGCGAAGGATCTTGTTCCAGATGGGCCAGATGGGTCTTCGTCCTGACCGAGGCCATGTTAAAAGTGCGCGTGTTGTCGGCGAAGTTATGGGTCGACTCCATCCCCATGGCGACTCCGCAATTTATGACGCCCTCGTACGCATGGCTCAGCCATTTTCGCTTCGGCTGCCGATGATTGACGGACACGGCAACTTTGGATCACCCGATGATGGTCCAGCCGCTATGCGCTACACCGAGGCCCGCTTGGCCACAGCGGCGATGTCAATGACCGCGACGATCGATGAAGAAACTGTTGACTTCATCCAAAATTACGACAGTCGCGAAACTGAGCCAGTTGTGTTGCCCGCAGCGCTGCCAAACCTTTTAGTAAATGGCGCCTCTGGAATTGCCGTGGGTATGGCCACGAACCTCGTTCCACATAACCTCATCGAGGTGATCGGCGCTGCGCGCTATTTGCTCGACCACCCTGGCGCCACTCTTGACGAGATCATGCGATTTATTCCAGGCCCGGACTTACCAGGAGGCGGGGTCATCGTCGGGTTAGACGGCGTGCGTGAGGCCTACGCAACTGGTCGAGGCAGCTTTAAAGTGCGCGCGCGCACGCGGTTTGAGCAAGTAAGCCCTCGTCGCCAAGGCATCGTTGTTACCGAGCTTCCACTGAATATCGGCCCCGAACGCGTCATTGAACGCATGAAAGATCTCGTTCAGTCAAAAAAACTCTTGGGTATTGCAGATGTAGCGGATCTCACCGATGGTGAATCTGGTTTGAATTTGGTTATCGAAATCAAGAATGGTTTTAACCCTGAAGCTGTATTGGAGCAATTATTCAAACTGACTCCAATGGAAGACCAAGTAAGCGTGAATGCGGTCGCTCTCGTTGAGGGCCAGCCCCGTACCCTTGGCATCATTGAACTGCTTCAAGTATTCCTTGAACACCGCATTGATGTCATTCGTCGACGCAGTGTTTACCGTCGAAGGCGCGCCCAAGAGCGCTTGCACCTTGTCGCTGGATTGCTCATTGCGATTGTCGATATCGATGAAGTTATTCAACTTATTCGTGAATCAGATGATGCAGCCGGCGCTCGTGATCGTCTCATGCAGGTTTTTGACCTCAGTGTCGATCAGGCCAACTACATCCTGGACATGCCGCTCAGAAGGCTGACGAAGTTCTCACTCATTGAGCTCGAAACTGAGGCGGAAACCTTGCGCGGGGTCATTGAAGAGCTCAATAAGATTCTAGATGACGAAAAGGTGTTGCGAGGTCTAGTTTCTGACGAGTTGCAAGCCGCCGCGAAAGAGCACGGAACCCCGCGTCGCACTTTGCTCATGGAGTCTGCGTCGATGCCAGCCACAACTACGATGCAACTCGAAGTCGATGATGAACCATGCGTCGTCTTGCTCTCGAGCACTGGGCTCCTTGCCCGCACACAGCCGATAGAGGCTATTGGTACAGATGTCAGTCAACGTGCTCAGCACGATGTAATCATCAGTGCGTGTGTGGCGTCGACTCGAGGGGATATCGGAATTGTTACTAGTGCTGGCAGAGTTTTGCGTCTTTCAGTGTTAGAACTACCCAAGATGCCCCCAGTACATGGTGTTCCTGCGCTGAGTGCGGGTGCACCTGTCAGTGCCTTCCTGGACCTCCCAAGTGGCGAGCAGGCGATCGCGCTTACAACATTGGATGAGACCGGCGGCTTGTTGCTTGTCACTGCGCAAGGAAAAGTAAAACGTGTAGTTGCTGAGGTTCTCGCAAAACCATACTGGGAGATTATCCGATTAGACGATGGCGATTGCGTGGTTGGCGCGATGCGTCTCGACGATCAGATGGCTGAAAACTATGACATCGCGATTGTCACCAACGATGCGCAAGTGCTGCGTTTCCCTGCAACCTCTGTGCGCCCTACCGGTCGCGCCGCAGGCGGTATGGCTGGCATAAAACTTAATCACGGGTCTTTGGCTATCGCTGGGTTTGGGATCGATCGCAATGTAGATGCTGTCGTGGTGACCGTCGCTGGTACATCAGCTGCGTTGCCTGGAACCGACAATGGAACGGTCAAGATCAGTGGCTTTGGAGAAATTCCGTCGAAAGGACGCGGCACGGGTGGAGTTCGCAGCCATAAATTTAGGTCAGGTGAAGACATCTTGATGCTGGGCTGGATTGGTCTTGGACCAGCGAGAGGCGCTAGCGCTGCCGGGGTGCCAATTGATCTTCCGCAATCATTGGCTAAGCGCGATGCAACCGGTACGCCAGCAAGCTTGCCGATAGCCGCTCTTGGAGGACAATTATGAGTCAGGCGTGCACCCTCCAATCACTCCAAGTAGATGAACCTCTAGCCGGCACCGCTCCGGTTGTGAGTTGCTACGTCATCATTGAACAGCCAGGTCCTTGGGGTCGCGAAGCCCTTCTCGACAGTCACCTACCGAGGGAGTTAGGCGAGCAACTTCTCGCACTCACAAAAGGCACCCAGGTGAAAATCGTATTGGCGCGGCATCCTGACCGACTCGAACGTGATCACGCAACCGGCCATAACGTTTGGGTTGCACACACTGCTCCAGGAGATCGCGGTATGCGCCACGGGATCATCGATGATGTCTCGACTTTATTGACGTGGGACTTTGAGGCGTTAGCTCAAGGAGTCCTCCCACCATTCGGTCAGGTTCAACACGGGCAATTGACGTTCGTGTGCACCCATGGATCTCGGGATGCATGCTGCGCAGTCGTTGGGCGACCTATTTATGACGAACTCCTTTCTTCTGTGCCACTAGATGAGCGCACATTGGTCTGGGAAATGAGTCACCTCGGCGGTCACCGTTTTGCGCCCACCGTTTTGTCCCTGCCCTCTGGAACTGTTCACGGACGTCTCTCAGCAGCGGAGACCGTGGAGATGCGCACGGCCGCTGCTGCCGGAATGGTCCAAATCACCGGATTTCGCGGACATGGTTGGTTGCCTGCACCATTACAGGTGGCAGAAATTGCAGTGCGCAACGTTTATGACATTGCTGAAGCTGATGCGATCGACGTGTTACGAGTTGTGAACAACCGAGCTGTGCCTGCACCAACAAGCGTCTTGTTTCTTGAAGATCAGATGGAGACTGAGGTGCAACACAGTGACGGCCGCACCTGGCGAGTACACGTGCAGCGTGCGCAGCTGCAAGGTCAACGAGCTGAATCATGTGGGAAGGATGCTGAATCAGTTGAGGTGTGGAGTGTTCAGGAAATACAACAAATAGCCGACCGGCCACGCTAACCCAGAGTAGATATTTCAAGCATCGAAGCGTGATCGCTAATGGTCATGCGTTCGATTCCAAATCCGGCCCCGAGCGCTTGTTCGGCCCGGTTAATTGCGCGCCAACCATTGATGGACACTGGTTCAAGATGCCGTTCGGCTAGCAGTGCGTCAACGTCGCGATCTGCAAAACGCAATAATCCTGCATCAGCGTCTGCGAGTAATGACGCTACGGTCTCGGACGCATCCTTCTTGTTCGTGCCGATAATTCCTGAAGGTCCACGCTTAATCCAGCCGGCCGCATACAACCCTGGTTCAATTCGACCAAGGCTTTGAACCACGGTTCCAGACGCCTCGTCAAATGACACGCCTGGTAGTCCAGTTCCTCTGTAGCCAATGCTTCGAACTAGGAATTCAATCGGCAAGTCAAGAACTTCTCCCGTGCTCGCCAGGCCGCCTGCGGGTGTGAATTGCGTGCGTTCCACGGCAAGAAGAGAGATTCGATCGGTGCCAGCAGCAGCCGTAGGTCGTGTTAAGAAATGTAGATGGAGCTTGCGACCAGAGCTAGCCGGGCGTTCCATCCAACCTCGAATAACTTCGACGTTTCGCAATACAGCTCGTTGATCGGTTTCCCAAGCCGCCTCAGATTCAAGTCCAATGTGGTCAACTTCCACCGAGCAATCCGCAAGTTCGCCCAACTCTCGAAGCTCTTTTGTCGTCCAGGTCGCCTGAGCCGGACCTCTGCGTCCAATGATGTGAATATCCGTCAATGACATTGATGCCAGGGTTGCTCGGACATGAGCAGGCATGTCTGTTGAATGCAATTCTTCGGGGGTTTTAGCCAAGATTCGTGCGACATCTACAGCAACGTTTCCCAGCCCCACTACGGCTGCATGAGTCACCGTTGGTAGATACGACTCGAAGAAATCTCTGTTTGCAAAAGGGTGGCCGCAGTACCAAGCTACGAAGTCTGTTGCGCCAACACAGCCAGCGAGAGCCTCGCCTGGGATTCCAAGGGTGCGATCTGCCGATGCTCCGTAAGTCAAAATGACTGCGTCATACGACTGCCGCAATTCATCAACCTGTATGTCTGTGCCGACGTTGATATTGCCTAGAAATCGGATACCAGGTTCGTCCCAAATAGTGTCCAAGGTGTCACGAATCGAACGGATGCTGAAGTGATCCGGCGCTACCCCGTAGCGAACGAGCCCAAAAGGAATAGGGAGACGATCAAAGACGTCGACTGTGGCCCCACTCTTTGTGATCAGCTCAGCTGCTGCATACATGCCAGAAGGCCCCGAACCCACAACTGCAACACGAAGCGGCCGATCCATGAACACACTCCTTGTCGGTTTCGGGCTCCCTAGGATACTGAGTGCCAGCCCGACACGAATACGAGCGTCCTTGGGATAGCGTGCGGGCTTACATCGATGTTAGGAAGCCGCCATGCCGTTTATACAAATGACATTACTCAAAGGTCGATCGGTTGAGCAGAAGCGCGAGCTCATCAGCAAACTCAATGCCGCGGCCGCAGAGGTCCTTGGCGGAGATCCTGGACGTATCCGCGTTGCCCTTGTGGAAGTCAGTGGCGATGACTGGGGAATCGGTGGCGAAACCTTCAATGACATCCAAGCTAAGACCGACCAAGCCTAGGCGGATATTGGCGTGATCAACCCTGTATGAACGTCGTAGATGGCTCCCCCGACGATCAGGTCCTTTGGCAGGGCTGGGTGTGATCGAATCCGAACGACGTCCGTGATCAGAGCACCTTCTTGATCGTCTACGGTGCGGAACTCAAAACTTCGAGTGTCGACGCCAAATTCAGCCTCGATTCGGGCATGAATTTCGGATTCACTCGCACTCGCCATTCGACAATCAGTGTGTGGCATGACCAAGACCCGCGTGACACCGAGTAAATACGTAGCCAAAATCAGCGTTCTCAAAACGTCATCGGTGACTCGCGCTCCCGCGTTTCGGATAATTTTGACATCGCCGGCCTGCATCCCCAGGAGGTTCAAAGGTGCGATTCGTGAATCCATACAGGTGATGACTGCCAGGCCCTTCGCTGCGCGACCCGTCAACCCCGAATCGGTGAAAGATCGGGCAAAAGCGATATTTCCTACTAGAACATCATCGAAGGCTTGCACGGGAAAATCGGCTAAATGCTCCGCATCATAAATAGGCATGCCCAGAATCTAACTGATGCCGATCACTATTGCGGCCAGCCCCAGGCAAGGAACGAGACCTAACTCACGTCTTGGGCAAAAGAAACCGGTAGATAAATCCTTCACAAATCTCCAGATTGCGACATAAGATCAATTATCCGCTCGACCCCTAGCAGGAAGACCGTGTGCCTCATGGAAATGAATGACATGGTGATGGTCAGCATTGACGATCACGTAGTTGAACCGCTCGACATGTTTGACAAGCACTTTCCCGCCAGCATGAAGGATGACGCGCCAAAGCTCACCCAACATCCGCGCAACCCTAATTTGCAAGCATGGGTCTTCCAAGGCGTTCCCGTTGGTAACACTGGCTTGAATGCAGTGGCATCCTGGCCAAAGAGTGAATGGGGCCTTGACCCAACCGACCACGCTGAAATCCGTCCGGGCGTATACGACATGGATCTACGCGTACGAGATATGGATGCGAACGGCACCCTGGCATCGATGCTCTTTGCAACGTTCCCAGGTTTTGCTGGAACACACATCGCAACCCTGCCAGACAAGAAGTTGGCGCTCGCCGCGCTTCGCGCGTACAACGACTGGGTTGTCGGCGAAGTCCCGAATGCTCATCCGGGTCGCTTCATCCCGATGGGGATCGTGCCCTTCGTTGACATGGACGAGACAGTCAAGGAAGTTCATCGCCTTGCTGAAATGGGTTGCCGTTCAATCAGTATCCCAGAAACTCCTTACGGCATTGGACAGCCTGATTTCCGTTCCGGTTATTGGGATCCGTTCTTTAAGGCAATGGTTGACACCAATCAGGTCGTGAGTTTGCACATCGGCGGCGGTTTCAACTTGCTTCAGCGGCCTACTCTCAATGACTTCTCTGATCCGTCAAGCTTCTTCATGGACGACATGATCGTTTTGGCTGCACTTATTTCAACAGTTGCTGCCACAGACATGTTGCTCAGTGGCACCTTCCAGAAGTTCCCAGACCTCAAGGTTGCAATGAGTGAGGGTGGACTCGGCTGGATTCCACCGCTGCTTGATCGCTTGGAACGCCATGTCGATAACCAGTCCTGGACCGGTTTGAGTTCATTCCCACCTGGAATGTCCCCTGCTGATGTTTGGCACAAGAACTTCCTCGCCTGCTACATCACAGAACCGCATGCGCTTGCAAACCGTGAGTGGATCGGCATCGACAACATTGCCTGGGAATGCGATTACCCTCACTCCGACAGCACCTGGCCGCGTTCCCCAGAAACACTTTGGGGTGAACTCGAATACGCCAAGTGCACTGACGAGGAAATCAACAAGATCACTTTCGAAAACACTGCACGATTCTTCGACTGGGATCCGTTCAAGCACACCCCTCGCGATCAAGCAACGGTTGGTGCACTTCGTGCACGGGCTACTGACGTCGACGTGAGCGAAACCTCGAAGGTTGAATACCGACGTCGTTACGAACTGGCGAACGCAAAGTAATAATCTGAATTACCGTATGGGCGCTGAGGAAACTCGGCGCCCATACTTTTTTATGCGTCAATACGATCGCGATCAAGCCCAGCAGCGCCATCAACAATGAAGTCCTTACGTGGGGCCACATCGTTGCCCATCAATAAATCGAATACTGCCGTAGCCGCCGCGACATCGTTCATCGTGATGCGACGCAGAGTGCGATGGGCTGGATCCATCGTTGTCTCGCGGAGCTGGCTTGAATCCATCTCGCCCAGCCCCTTGTAGCGTTGAATCGGATCTTTTACCCGCTTTCCCTTTTTCTCAGCGTCATTGATCACAGAACGCATTTCAGCATCAGAATAGGTATAAATAACTTCGTTGGCTTTACTGCCAGCATTCACAATCTCAATGCGGTGCAAGGGTGGCACTGCGGCAAAAACTCGACCAGCCTCAAGCATCGGACGAAGGTACGAGTGAATCAACGTGAGAAGTAGGCAACGGATGTGCGCTCCGTCAACATCTGCGTCCGACATCAAAATAATTTTGCCATAGCGCGCCTGCTCGATGTCAAAACTGCGACCTGAACCTGCACCGACAACTTGAATGATTGCCGCGCACTCAGTGTTCTTCAACATGTCTGAGAGTGAGGACTTTTGCACGTTAAGAATCTTGCCGCGAATAGGCAAAAGGGCCTGGAAGTCTGAATTACGGGCTGTCTTTGCTGTACCTAGGGCACTGTCACCTTCGACAATGAATAGTTCACTGTGTTCAACGTTGTCAGAGCGACAATCCACAAGCTTGGCTGGCAGCGCGGAAGACTCCAAGGCCGTTTTCCTGCGTTGAGTGTCTCGGTGTGCTCGAGCAGATACCCGAGCCCGCATTGCGTTCGCTGCTTTTTCTAAGACTGCCTTAGTCGCAGCCTTCTCACCGCGAGGTGGTGTGACGAACCATTTCGTTAGCTCTTTGGTAGCAACATTGCCAACGATACGAGTTGCCGCCGGAGTGCCCAAGATTTCTTTGGTTTGACCCTCAAATTGTGGCTCCGCCAAACGGACAGCCACGACTGTCGTGAGCCCTTCGAAAACATCATCACGTGTGACGTTATCTTCGCCCGCTCGCAAAATCTTCTGGGCCCGCAACTGGTCATTGAACACTTTGGTTACAGCGCGCTCGAAACCTTGAACATGAGTTCCACCTTTAGGTGTGGCTATCACGTTCACGAAGGAGCGAAGAACCGACTCGTAGCCAGTATCCCAGCGCATGGCTACATCGACCGAAAGTTCACGCTCAACTTCCTGCGGTGTCATATGGCCTTTGTCGTCGATGACGGGCACCGTTTCATGGAAATGACCTTGCCCTGTGACCCTAACGATGGGTGAGACTTCTTCGCCGTTGCTCAGCGACTCCACGTATTCGGCAATGCCACCCTTATGTTGGAACTTTTCTTCATACAGGTCTGATAAGTCCCGGAAGTCATGTAACGCGATGATGAGGCCTGGCACTAAGAACGTTGACTGCATTGCCCGCTCTCGCAAGGCGGTGCGGTCATACTGCGCATCTTTTGTGAAAATCTGCAGGTCTGCCCACCAGCGCACGCGAGTGCCAGTTCGGGTGCGCGGGGCCTTCCCAATGATCGTGAGTCCAGATTTCTTCGAGAACTCAGCATCTGGGCCATCACCTGCGAACAGTCCGGTGACTCCCCTTCGAAACGAAACTTGATGGATTTTGCCTACTCGGTCGACTTCTACATCGAGCCGTGAAGAAAGAGCGTTGACGACTGATGCACCCACTCCATGTAATCCACCCGAGGCACCGTAGGAGCCACCACCAAACTTGCCACCAGCATGCAGCTTGGTCATCACAACTTCAATGCCTGACAGTTTGGTTTTTGGCTCAACATCGACCGGAATACCCCGACCGTTGTCTTTGACTTCCGCTGAGCCATCAGGATGCAGGGTGATATCAATCGTTGAGCAGTGACCAGCTAAAGCCTCATCTACCGCGTTATCCACGATCTCCCAGAGGCAATGCATGAGACCGCGACCATCGTTTGAACCGATGTACATGCCTGGGCGTTTGCGGACGGCCTCCAGGCCCTCAAGTACTGCGAGATCTTTGGCGGAGTAAGACGAGGACACCAGGTCAACTTACTTGCGATGGCCCCGGATCCCTTGGATCGGCACGAATGAACGCTTGTTCGCTTGTGAATTCGATAACGAATTGGTTTCGCTTTGGGTGAACCTTGCCGGCGTGGCATCGCAGGAATAAGCAAAGGGTGTAACACTGTTATCCATATTGCAAAGGCAAATTGCCAAGCTCAGAGTTGGAGGAGTTTCCGTGAATGCCACGATGACTGCACCCGCACTCGCCGCAACCGATCGTTGCGATCGCTGTAACGCGCAGGCCTACGTCCGCGTAGTGCTTCCCGGCGGTTCTGACCTCTTATTTTGCAGCCATCACTGGAACGATCACGAAGGTGTTCTTCGGCCTCAGGCGGCTGAAGTTGTTGATGAGACACATCGTTTACTCACCCCGATCGCATCGAGTCCTGAATAGTTCTTCAAGACTTCTGTAAAAGGCCCCGGGGAAACCTGGGGTCTTTTACTTTGCAGTGTGTACTACTGCCTGAGTCCCGTTCCTTGCAGAAAACAGTGTGGGTGCCCTGAATTTCAGGGCACCCACACTGTGTGTATCTGTAGAAACTAGCCAATGATCTTTCCGGTGGCCGCTTCCATGAGCTGGCCACACGTAGGTGCCTTATCGGCAATGACTTGGCCATCTTGTGCTGTGATGAACCAGGTGCATTTACCTGGCTCACCGTATGGGAACAGTGCGGTTGGCTTGTAACTCACTGGCACAGGAAGCATTCCGCCACCGTCAAATGCCGTCTTTGCAGAGCGAATTGCTGTGATCAGTCCTTGGCGGGTTGGGCATTTGCCAGTCAACTTGAGTCCCTTAATGAAGGTATCTGCTGACACGTAACCCAATGGAGGTGAAGCGCCATAGGCGTTCAATCCCGCTGCAGTCATACCCTTGACATAGGTACGCACGCCTGGGCGTGCTGCCATGGTCACTGGTGTTGCCGGAGTTGTGCCGTAGGTGGCACCAAGAACACCATTGAGGGATGACCCGGCAGCCTTGATCACAGCAGGGTCAGAAAGACCAGCCATGTAAGGAACCTTCAACGTGATGCCCTGCTGCTTGAGAGCAGTCATGACAGACACGCC
>Ga0114974_10002397_pt1 | contig 14380 bp, 12 predicted proteins | sample S_130206_EF_Meta_FD_87318 | JGI IMG/M metagenome (GOLD analysis project Ga0114974, IMG submission 87318) | Freshwater microbial communities from Lake Simoncouche, Canada to study carbon cycling - S_130206_EF_MetaG | ecosystem: Environmental > Aquatic > Freshwater > Lake | place: Lake...
GATAGCAGGGTAGGTGTTGCCACAGTCCAGGCCAATCTGGTGATTGGCACTGACGGTATCCACTCTGCGGTGCGCAAACACTTTTATCCCAACGAAGGCATCCCCAAGTGGAGTGGTGTGTCGTTGTTCAGAGGCACCACCGTGCTGCCGGCCGGGCAGGTGGGTACGCTGATGCACTGGACAGGCCATTCACGGCAGAAGTTCGCTGGCTACCCAATCTCTATAGATCCGCACAGCGGCGAGATTCTCTTCAACTGGATCTGTGATCTGCGGACAGCAGAGCCAGGTTCAACGCCTCGCGAGGACTGGAACTATCGCGTTGAGCGCGCACCGCTGTTGCCGCGCTACGAGAACTGGCAGTGGACCGGCATCGATGTACCGGCCATTGTTGCAGCGGCCAGCGAAGTGTTTGAGTTCCCCATGGTTGATCGCGATCCCTTGCCGCAATGGACGCACGGTCGTGTGACGTTGGCAGGCGATGCTGCTCACCCTATGTATCCCATCGGATCTAACGGCGCGACGCAGGGCATCCTTGACGCGCGAGCCCTGGCGTTTCATCTGGCTACCCAGCCTGATGTGGATGCGGCTTTGGCTGCCTATGAGAAAGATCGTCGCGAGGCTACCAGTCGTATTGTGCTGACTAATCGTGCACACGGCCCCGACAAAGTGCTGGAAATTGCAGCGGCGCGTGCGGCTGATTCAGCCACGGACTTAGAGACCGTGTTTCCGATGGCAGAGCGTGCGCAGATTGCCCAGGACTACAAACTGATCGCGGGCTTTGATCCACAGTTACTCAACGCGCGGCGCAGCTATACGCCCTGACAGGGTTGCGAATGCCGCTGCGTAGCATGGCTCAGGGCTTGCCCTTCGACAGATAACCGGCAACGGCGGCCAGCTGCGCATCGCTGGCATCGGCGCGGGTGATGGGCATCATGTTGAGGATGCCCACGCGCGCTGCTCGCACCACATAGGCTGCGGTCAGGTCGCTGCGCTTTTCCAGCTCTGCTACGGCGGGGTCCACACGACGGGCCAGCAGACCGGTGCCCATGCCGCTGGCGTTGTGGCACATCGCACACTTTTCGTTGAACAGCGCTTTGCCATCGAGCGCGGCTGGTTGCTGCGCTAGCGCAGCAGTGGCCAATAGCGGCAATACGCCCATCACCAAAGATTTGATCAACCTCTGACGGTTCATGTTCGCACCTTCACGTTGGACCGACCGGGCCAGATACCGCTCTTGCCGGGAGCGAGTATTCCCGCAGGATCAAGCGCATCTTTAATGCGCTCGCTGAGGCGCCGCAGCGCATGGTTATTAAAGTCATTTCCATCGGCTACCAGGTCCATGTAGTCGATGTGCGCACGATATTCGCCATAGCCATGCTCACGCGCATCGGCAATGAGCGTGCGCAAGAACGGATCCACGCGCTTCATGAATGCCGGATCGTCCAAATTTAGGAGCACCGCATTGACGTTGAGCATGTGTCGCTCGCCAAACGCGAAGCTGGCCTGATAGTCCATGCCGTATTCTTTGTAGCGGGCGTAGGTGCGTTTGAATTGCTCCATGGCCAACTTGCCCGACTGCGTCAGCACAGGCGAGAAGCCGATGTGGCCACCGCGGCCGCCGAACCAGTTGGCGCTTTGCATGGGAAATGTCAGCGGTACGCCCATCCAGCCACCGGCTGTGGGCGTGACAACATCGCCGGGTTTCCAGCTGAAGGGCTTGAGCGCCATCGGCTTGATGGCCTTGAGCTCCTTCTCGAGGATGTCCATGTTCGCCTGCACGACAGACTCGCGGCCGTACACGCGTACGCTGACGCCCCACCAGCCCAGATCAAAGCGTTTGCGTATCGCAGCAACCACGTCATCGGACAGTGAGCCGGGCTGATCGGTCCACTGGCTGCGTGTGGTGAGGATGTTGGCAGCACGGAACCAGTTGCCGATGGTCGGGGACTGTTGCAGCACGCCTTCGCGTCGCAGCGGGCCTAGCGTATCGATCAGCGGACCCAAGTCCTCCATCTTGTCCATCTCGACATCGAAGCCGCGCACTACCTCGGGCTGTGGCATCAGCCAGATGTTGGCTTTGGTCACGATGCCGTAGTTGGACTGCACGAACAGTTGGTCAAAAGCAGGGCCATAGCCGTACTTGTGTAGGCCCCAGCTGGGCGCGCCGGTCATTGCGCCCATGCCGGTGCGCACCAGGTCGCCATCGGGCAGCACCACTTCCATGCCGCAGAGGTTGCGCGTGTGTTCGCCATAGGGGGTGTAGCCCAGGCCGCGGTCCAGCGCGTTACCGATCACCGAGCCCCAGCTGTTGCCGGGTACCGACAGCCATAGCGGAATCTTGTGGGTCTGCAGGTAGTCGTACAGGTCGTAAAAACCCACACCGGGCTCCAGCAGCACGGTGCCGTTCTCGACATCCACCTCGATCTTCTTCATGCGCGAGAGGTCGATGATGATCGAGCCGGCACGCACCGGAGCCGAAGTGCCATAACCCAGGTTCTTGCCGCGGCTGATGGTCCAGATGGGCACTTTGTTGGCGGCGGCCACGCGCACCAGCGCCTGCACTTGCTCGGTGGTCGTGGGGGCTACCGCAGCGGCGGGCCGGTGGTTGCGCGGGTCGATGGGGAAGCGGTCGCTGTAACTGTCGCGGTCTTCTTCGGTGTTGAAGACAGCGTCTGGCCCGACGATGCCGGCAAAGGCTTTGAGCGTGCGCGCCAGGGTGGCGGCATCGGGCGGGGGAGTGCGTGAATCCAAGTGGGTATTCCTAGGTGACGGGCCCCGGTGAGCCCGGCAGTTGCCGCCAGCCTAGGAGGGGCAGCTTGATGTGTCAAATCCGGTAATTCGGGGCGTTTTTTCGCTTGCCAAGACTGCATGCGAAGTGATGCGGCGGTGTCGTACACTCGAACCCAATATCGGCAACACAGGCAGCACCCATAAGCTGCCGACGGGGGTTTTCATGAGTACACAGGACAAGGCCAAGGGCTTTCCGTTACCCAGTTCCGTGAAGGTGGTGCCCGGCACCGAGGCAGCACAAGCCGCCTACCCGTATCACATTCAGTTCGCACCCGAGGACGACCAGAAGTTCTGGTTCTATAACTCGATGCATTTCCCCGAGCCCATGCACGCCTTTGACATGGTGACGGCTGAGGCCGCTTATTGCGCACTGGGTGCAGCCAACACGCGTGTGCACTGCCTGCCTACCACGCTGGGCATTGACCATCGCATCATCAATGGCCGTGTGTACATCGGTGGCAATGGCGTCACCGATCCGGCCGAGATTGAGCGTCGCACTGTAGAGTTTCAGAAGCGCGCGTTTTACTACTACGAGAACTGGGAGACCCTCTACGCACAGTGGAAGGTCAAGATGCTCAAGCTGATCGACGATGCGCGCGCACTGCCGTCGCCGACGCTGCCGGAGTTTGAGCCGCTGGAGCACGTGCACGCCGGTCGTGGCGTGGCCTCCAATCATGATTTGCTAGTCACCTACCAGAAGACCCTCGAGGGTTACTTCCGGATGTGGCACCACCACTTCGAGTTCCTGCTGCTGGGCTATGGCGCCTATCTGGTGTTCTTCGGCTTTTGCAAAAAGGCCTTCCCGGAGATCACCGACCAGACCATCGCGCGCATGGTGGCAGGCATCGAGGCCGAAATTTTCCGCCCCGACGAAGAGCTGCGTGGCTTGGCACGTCGCGCCGTTGAGCTCAATGTGGATCATCACTTTAAAGAGGGCCTGTCGGCCGATGCCGTGCTGGCCTCACTCAGTGAAGGCGGTCCGGCCGGCAAGCAGTGGTTGGACTCACTGGCCAAGGCACGCGACCCGTGGTTCAACATTAATGTGGGTGATGGGTTCTATCACTACCACCGCGGTTGGAACGACGATCTGTCGATGCCCTTTGCGGCGCTGCCCGATTACATGCAGCAGGTGCGCGATGGTAAGTCGCTACATCGTGATATTGGCAAGCTGCAAGAAGAGCGTGTGCAACTCATCGCGGACTATCGCGAGTTGCTCAACAGCGATGAAGAGCGTGCTGCCTATGACCAGATGATCGGGCTGGCGCATCGCGTGTTCCCGTACGTGGAAGGCCACAAGTTCTATTGCGAGCACTGGTACACCAACCTGTTCTTCAACAAGATCCGCGAGTACGGCGCGCTGTTGTCCAAGGCCGGTTTCTTCCCGGAAGAAGCCGACGTGTTCAACCTGACGCACTATGAACTCGAGAGCGCGATCATCGACTTGATGAACGCGTGGTCCAGCGGCAGCCCGCCGCGCGGCCCGTCTTATTGGCCGCCGATTGTCGCGCAGCGTAAAGCCGCTGTTGCCCAATGGGCCAAGCATGATTCGCCGCCGGCACTGGGCCCCATCCCCGATGTCATTGATGACCCGGCGATCGTTATGTTGTGGGGCATCACCCGCGAGAGCCTGGATAACTGGCTCACTTCCGGCGATGAAAAGAACAGCCACGAGGTGCGCGGTTTTGCAGCATCCATGGGTGTGGTCGAGGGCACGGCACGCATCGTTAAGTCGGTGGACGAGATCTCGCGTCTGCAGCGCGGCGATATCTTGGTATGCCAGGTCACTAACCCCACGTGGGCGCCGATCTTCCAGCGCATCAGTGCAGCGGTATCGGATATCGGCGGTTCGATGAGCCATGCGGCTATCGTGGCGCGCGAATACGGCCTGCCGGCAGTGGTGGGCACGGGTAATGCCACCTCCAAGATCAAAGATGGTCAGCGTATCCGGGTCGATGGCGGCCGTGGCGTCGTGACCTTGCTGTGACAGTTGCGACGATGACTGCTAATGAGTCGATCTGTTGGTTCGCTGACATAGGCCTTGAGGACCGCCCGAGCGTGGGCGGCAAGGGCGGTAGCCTAGGCGAACTGACGCGCGCTGGCATTGAGGTGCCGCCGGGCTTTGTGGTGTGCACTGCGGCGTTTGATCGCTTCATCGATGCGCTGGAGCAGCGAGCACCGGTGCGTTCGCGTATCGAGGTGCTGGACTCGCAGGACCTTGATGCGATCGGTGTGGTGTCGCGAGAGTTGCGCGCGCGCATTGAAGCCGAATCGATGCCCGATGAGTTGCAACGCGAGATCCTGCAGGCGCATGCGCGTTTGGCAGTCGCGGGCGTCGCACCCATCGTGGCGGTGCGATCGTCTGCAACCACCGAAGATGCGACTGACGCCAGCTTTGCCGGGTTGCAAGACACGTTCCTGTGGGTGATGCAGCCCGAGGACGTGCTGGCGCGCATCCGCAGTTGCTGGGCTAGCCTGTATTCGGTCGAGTCGGTCAGCTATCGGCGTAAGCAGAACTTTCCAGAGGCCGGTGTGGCCATGGCGGTTGTGGTGCAGGTAATGGTTGATGCGCGCACCGCAGGTGTGATGTTTACGCGCAGCCCGACCACCGGCGATAAGTCAGTCATCACCATTGAAGGTGCCTGGGGCTTGGGCTCGGCGGTAGTGGGTGGCGAAGTCACGCCGGATCGCTGGGTGGTGGGCAAGATCACCGGCGAGATTCCAGTGCGGGATATTTCTGACAAGGCGATTCGCCATGCGCCCGCGCCCGGTGGTGGCATTGTCGATGTTGACGTAGAGCCCGATCAGCGCAAGGCAGCGTGTTTGTCAGACGACGAACTGCTGGCGCTGCGCGCGGTGGGTCGCAAAGTGGAACGTCACTACGGTCGCGCGCAAGACATCGAGTGGGCCATCGATCGCCATAGCGGCCGCGTGATGCTGCTGCAAAGCCGTCCTGAGACGGTGTGGTCCAACAAAGACGCTGCGCCGGTGGTCACGCCCAAGGCCGATCCGCGTATGCATGTCATGTCGATATTTGGGGGAATTAAGTGAGCCTGACCGCAGCAGACATTCAGGAAATCATGCGGCTCATTGAGGCCTCGGACTTTGACGAACTGATTTTGGAAACCGCTGGCACCAAGCTGGTGTTGCGCCGTGGCGCGGCAGTAGCTGCAGCGCCCGTGTCGGTTGCTGTGCCGGCTGTGGCACCGAGTGCTGCGCCTGCGCAAGCTGCAGTGGTTGTGGCAGCCTCGGCACCGGTTGAGTCACACAGCAGTGCCGACGGCACAGCAGTTGAATCACCCATGCTCGGCACGTTTTATCGGGCGCCAAAGCCGGGCGCGGCGGCGTTTGTCGAAGTGGGCACCGCCGTCGAGGCGGATACTGTTATTGGCATCGTCGAAGTGATGAAGCTGATGAACACCGTGCGAGCAGGGGTACGCGGCACGGTCACTGCGTTAGTGGCAGTTGATGGCGCGCTGGTTGAATACGGCGAGACGCTGATCCGCGTGGCTGTGGCGGAGTAAACAGACTTGGCCATCCGCAGGGTCTTTGTCGCCAACCGTGGCGAGATTGCGGCCCGCATCATCCGTACCTGTCGTGCGCTGGGCATTGAAACCGTGCTTGCAGTGTCTGCTGCCGATCGCGACAGCGTCCCTGCGCGGCTGGCGGACCGTGCTGTGTGCGTGGGTCCTGCACGTTCCACTGATAGTTATCTGCTCGTTAACACGCTGGTGCATGCCGCATTGGCCACCGGCTGCGATGCAGTGCATCCGGGTTATGGATTTTTGTCAGAGCGCGCGCCGTTTGCCCGCGCCTGTGAGCAGGCCGGTCTGGTGTTCATCGGGCCTACGCCTGAGCAGATTGACGCCGTTGGCGACAAGCTGCGGGCCCGCAGCGAAGCTGTGGCAGCCGATGTGCCGGTGGTGCCCGGTGCTACCGTCGACACCGTACAAGATGCCGTCGAGGCAGCTGCACGCATCGGTACGCCGCTGTTGGTAAAGGCCGTGGGTGGCGGTGGCGGTCGTGGCATGAAGCGGGTCGATGTGCTGGCCGATGTGGCGCAGGCTGTAGAGCTGGCCAGTGCCGAGGCCGCTGCTGCATTCGGTGATGCGCGCGTGTATCTGGAGCGCTATGTGTCGCGGGGTCGGCATGTGGAGTTGCAGGTGCTGGGCGATGGCCGCGGGGGCGTTATTCATTTGGGTGAACGCGACTGCTCGGTGCAGCGCCGCTACCAGAAGCTCATTGAGGAAACCCCCGCAGTGGGTTTGTCGCCGCAGTTGCTGGCACAGCTGCGCGAGGCGGGAGTGCGCTTTGCACAGCGGCTGAGCTATCGCGGCGCGGGCACTGTGGAGTTTCTGGTCGATACCGAACGCGATTGCTTCTATTTTTTGGAGATGAACGCGCGCATCCAGGTAGAGCACCCCGTGACCGAAGCGGTGACGGGTGTGGATCTGGTGGCCGAGCAGATCGCTATCGCCGAAGGGCAGGGCCTGCGGTTGCGCCAACAGGATGTGCTGTTCAACGGCCATGCCATCGAGTGCCGCATCAATGCCGAAGATCCGCTGCGCGATTTTGCGCCCAGCCCGGGTCGCGTGCGCAGTGCCCAGTGGGCCGAGGGTTTTGGGGTGCGTGTCGACACGCATATCCAGGACGGCTCAATGGTGCCGCCGTTTTATGACTCGCTGATGGGCAAGATTATTGCCCACGGCGCAGATCGCGCCTCTGCCATTGCGCAGTTGCAACAGGCACTGGCAGACACGCAGATTGACGGCGTGGCCACCAACATCCGCTTTCATCAGCGCGTGTTGGCCGATGCAGAGTTTCAGTCTGGTGGTATCGATACAGGATATGTAGGGCGTCTGGGTCCGCTGACTTAAGTCGCGCTTTAAGGAAGACAACACATGGCAGACGTGCAACTGGTCGAGACTTCACTGCGCGATGGCAACCAGAGCCTATGGGGTGCGCTGGGCGTCACCACCGCCAACACGCTGGCTATCGCGCCGCTGATGGATCGTGTGGGTTTCAAAGCCATCGACTTCACCACCTCGACGCACATGGGCGTGGCAGTGCGCTACAAGAAAGAAGATCCGTGGGAGCGACTGCGCTTGATGGCGGCCGCCACGCCCAATACACCGCTGCAGTTCATGTCGACCGGTTTTCGCTTTATCAGCTGGGAAACCGCCAGCCCTGAGTTCATGTCGCTGGCTTTTGCCACGCTGGTGCGCAATGGCATCCGGCGGTTTTGTCTGGCAGATCCCATGAACGATGCGCAGGCCAATGCAACCTGCGCACGGATGGCTAAACAGGTGGGGGGCGAGTATGTGATCGCTGCATTGGTGTTTACGCTCAGCCCGTTTCATGACGATGCGCACTACGTTGACTGCGCACGCACGTTGGCGGCCTGCCCCGATGTGGATGCGCTGTACATCAAAGATCCGGGCGGTCTACTCACGCCGTCGCGTGCTGCCACGCTGATACCTGCGGTCATGGCAGTGATCGGCAACAAACCGCTCGAACTGCATGCCCACGGCACGATTGGCCTTGCCGATATGGTTTATGTCGATGCGCCTGCTTTGGGGGTAAGCGCACTGCAAGTGGCCTCTGGCGCTGCATCGGAGGGCACCTCTAACCCTTCATCGGCGCGGGCGGTATCCAACCTCAAGGCACTGGGGCATACGGTGCTGGTCGACGAGGAAGCGCTGGCACAGGTGCAGGCTTATTTCACTAAGTTGGCTGCTGCCGAAGGTTTGGCCGTGGGCAAGCCGATGGCCTTTGATGCAGCTTATCTGCATCACCAGTTGCCCGGCGGCATGGTGGGGACCATGCGTCGTCAATTGACTGAAGCACGCTTGCCACATCTGGAAGCTGCGGTCATCGAAGAGATGGGCCGTGTGCGTCAGGAGCTGGGCTGGCCGATCGTGATGACGCCGTTTGCGCAGATGCTGCAAACCCAGGCCTTCATCAACGTGACCGGCAAAGAGCGCTACGCCACGGTCCCCGATGAAATCATCCGCTATGCCTTGGGTCGCTTTGGTCGGCCCAACGTGCCGATTGATGCGGAGGTGATGAACCGTATTGAGGCGCTGCCGCGCACGCGTGAGCTGCGGGCTGAGCCGGATATGGCGCCGCTGTCTGAGCTGCGCGCGCGTTTTGGCAAGGGCATTAGCGACGAAGAGTTCTTGTTGCGCGCCACCATGCCGGGCAACTTGGTCGATGCGATGCTGGCGGCAGGGCCTGCAGTGCGCCACTACAACCCAGACAGTCGCCCACTGCTGGACTTGGTCCGTCAGCTGACGGCGCGCCGCGACATCAACCATGTCGCGATAGAAAAGGGCGATATCAAGCTTGAACTGCGCCGCTGGGCGCGCTGAACACGAGACATTCATGGCACGTCGACCGATCACCACTGCGCCGCTGCGCACCCTGTCGCGCATCCGCGGCTTCATGTTTGATCTGGATGGCACGCTGCTGCTTAGCGATCGGTCGCTGGGCGGCTACGAAGTGTTGCCCGGTGCCATTGAAATGCTCACCACGTTAGCCAAGCGCCAAGTGCCCTATGTGGTGCTGACTAACGGCAGCGCTTATCCACCGGCTGAGCAGGCGGCCAAGCTGCGCAAACTGGGGTTGCCGGTAGCCGATACGCAGATGCTCACGCCGTCCAGCGTCACGGCAGAAGTGATGCGCCGCCATGGCGTACAGCGCGCCCTGGTGCTGGGTAGCCCGGGTGTGGGCCATGCGCTGCGCGAGGCAGGTATTGCCACGTGCACCTATGCGGATGCAGATCCAAGCGCCGTACAGGCGGTGTATGTGGGTTGGCACCCGGACTGCAACATGAAAGACATTGAGGCGGCCTGTAACGCAATCTGGAAAGGCGCCAAGCTCTACACCGCCTCGGATGTGCCGTTCTTTGCCACTAAGCAGGGACGGTCGATGGGCTATTCCTACGCCATTATCGGTGCCATCCGCCGTATGACCCGCGCACCGGTCATTCTCACCGGCAAGCCATCACTGCATGCGCTGCGTTTTGTGGCCGCCAAACTGGGTGTGCCACGCACCGCAGTGGGCGTGGTGGGCGACGATCCATTGGTCGAGATGCAAATGGCGGTGCGCGGTGGCGCTGTGGGCATGGGTGTGACCACTGGTGTAACCGATGTGGCAGCTTGGGCTGCTCAGCCTGTTAAACAGCGCCCGGATTGGGTGCTTACATCGTTGAATGATCTTCAACAGGTGCCGCTGTTGTGCGACTAGGCGAACCGCACAGCTGATCGATGATTCGCCGCGCCCGTGTGGGGCCGGCATCGATGTTCAGATACACCTGACTGCGACCGGCGAAGCGCTGCTGGTTTTGCCACTGCGCTTCGATGATCACTTTGTCTTCTAGAAACGTGGCCGCTGTCTGGCTGACCACCAGGTCGGTGATGTTCTGCTTGTCTGGATGCGGATTGGTGGCCACCGTCCAAAAGTAATGCGCGGTGTGCAGTGTCTCGGGTGTGACGCCATGAAAGCCGCGCATGTGAAAGCCATGGCGCGCTGGGTCATCAAGGCTATCGGTGCCCACATCCATGCCGCCCGTCCAGATCTCGCAGTGCGAGATCTTGAAGTCGATCTCTTGCCAGCGATCTACGTTGGCCTTGAAGGGCCATGCTGCCGTGTAGGTGGGCGGTGGCACCGAGTCGGGCATCCAGCGCACGACGCGCACGCTGCGTTCGTCCCCACTGACCTGCACCTGTGCATTCATGTGCGCTGCTGCGTTGCCGCCAATAGTCTTTACGTGCACATAGCCCAAGTGGCTTAAGTCGAGCAGGTTGTCGTGGATCAGTTGCCAAGGCGCGTCGTAATGGAAGCTGTCGCCGCCATAGCTGTAGGCGGGGTCGTCATGAAACGCATACGCAGGCGGCTCTAGATCCGGCTGCATGCCCTCAGCGCCGATCCAGATCCAAAGGATGTGATTGCGCTCGCGCAGGTCAAACGCGCGCACCCGAGCACGACCGGGGATGCGGCCTTGGCCCGGTGCCTCGATGCACTGGCCCTCGTGATTGAACAGCAGGCCGTGATAGCCACAGCGCAGGCCGCGCTGTTCCAGTGTGCCCAGCGACAAGGGCAGCTCTTTGTGGCAACAGCGGTCTTCTAGCGCCGATACGGCGCCATCGCTGGTACGAAACAACACCAGGCGGTGGCCCAGCAAGGTGCGCGCCAGCGGCTTGTCTGTCAGTTCCCAGCCAAAGCCTGCGACCCACCAGCGGTTGGCCGGAAAGTCGGTGATGGCGTCGGTATCGCTCATTTTGCAGGCCCTGCCTTGTTCTCCCGGGACCAAGCCTAGCACTGGGCGTTGTCAGTTCTTGCCCGGCTAGCCCACAATGGCGCCTCAATTTCCGGAGGATCCCTCATGAGCACCACTGCCAAGCTGCCGTCCCGTCTGCATCACACCGCCTATGTGACGCGTGACCTGGAAAAGACCCGTCAGTTCTACGAGGGCGTGATTGGGCTGCCGCTGGTAGCCACTTGGTGCGAAGTGGACGAACTGTTCGGCGCCGAGCGCGTGTACTGCCACCTGTTTTTCGGCTTGGCTGATGGCAGCGCGCTGGCGTTTTTCAGCTTTGCCAACCCGGAAGATCAGGAGCTGTTTGGCCCCAAGATGCCCGAGAGCCCGTTCCATCACATTGCCCTCAATGTGGATGCCGAGACCCAAGCGGGCATTGAGCAGCGCGCCAACGCCGCTGGCCTGACCGCGCCAGACTTCTATGTGCTGGAGCACGGCTACTGCCGCTCGATTTATCTCAAGGACCCCAACGGTATGACGGTCGAGTTCACGCACGACCATCCCAAGGCCGATGAGATCGCCAAGGTGCGTCGTGCCTCGGCCCATGCCGAGCTCAAGCGCTGGTTGGGCGGCGATCACACGTCCAACAACACCTACCGTTAATGTCTCTGCGTCGCCCCCTGTGGCAGCGAGCGCTAGCCGTCACGGCGGCTGTGGTGTTGGCGCTGTGGGTGGGGGCGGGCGTCTGGGTCAAGCTGCACGAGCCAGATCTGGTGTTCCTGGCCCAGATGAGCAAGACCCGCGAGGTGGGCACGCTGCCCGAGGGGGCGCAGAAAGTGTTCGTGCCCAGCCGCAGCGGTATGCAATTAGCTGGCGTCACGCTGACTGCCGCTCCGGCCCGCGACAGCGGCTACTGGGTGCTGCACCTGCATGGCAATTCGGTCAGTGCGTTCTCTGTGTGGGAATTACGCCATCTGCAGCAGCTCTCTGCCTGGGGCGTCAGTGTGCTGGCGCTGGACTATCGCGGCTTTGGACAAAGCCCTGGTGAGGCCAGCGAAGACAATCTGCTGGATGACAGCCAAGATGCTTGGGCTTATCTGCGCGATCGCGGCGTGCCTGCCAATCGCATCATTATCTGGGGGCATTCGCTGGGCTCCGGTCCTGCCACATGGTTGGCCACGCAGCAAAGCGATGCCGCTGCGCTGGTTGTGTTTGGTGGCTTTACGTCAGTGCCCGATGCCGGCTCCGATGATTTTCCGTGGTTGCCCGTGCATACGCTTGCCACCATTCAATTGAACTCGCGTGAGCGCATGCCGCAGGTGAAGGTGCCAGTGGTTATTGCACATAGCCCCTCTGATAGACGCATTCGCTATCGGCATGGTCAGCAGTTGTTTGCAGCGGCCAATGAGCCCAAGCGCTTTCTCAGCGTTGTGCCCATGCGCGAGGACAAGTTGGGGGGTCATGTCGATGCGCTGTACGACAATCTGACGCTGCTGGAACAGCCGCTGCGTGAGTTGTTGGGTGTGTCGGTCACTCAGGCAGTGGTGGCGGCCACACCGTGACCCGGATGCTGCGCGTCATTCGAGCGCGGCCACAATTGATTATTGCGGTGCTGGTAGCGGTAGCCGTAGGTGTGCTGTTGCCGCAGTCTTCTGCGCTGCATTTTTTGACGCGCGCCCTGATCACTTGGAATGTAGGCACGTGCCTGTATGTGGTATTGGCGGCCCTGATGATGGCACGTTCTTCCGGTGAGCAGATGCGCCGCAGAGCCAAGCAGCAGGACGATGGCAAGGTGCTCATCCTGATTCTGGTGGTGGTGACATCGGTGGCCAGTCTTGCCGCTATCGCCGGTGAGCTGTCGATCATCAAGGACACGCAGGGTTGGCTGCGCATCGCGCGCTTTGCGTTGGCCGGTCTCACTGTGGCGTCATCCTGGGCATTCATCCAGACCATGTTCGCCATGCATTACGCGCATGACTATTACCTGGATATGGAGCATGGGCGCTCACCCGGACTGGTGTTCCCTGATGAGGGCGCGCGCCATTACGGTGACTTTTTTTATGTGGCCGCAATCATCGGCACGTCGGGACAGACAGCCGATGTGTCGTTTGCCTCACCGGCCATGCGCCGGTTGGCCACGCTGCACTGTGTGCTTGCGTATGCGTTCAACACCATCGTGCTGGCGCTGCTGATCAACATCAGCGCCAGCCTGTTGTAGCGCTGCGGTTTAGTCGACCGTCAGCGCCACCAGTTCGCCCGCAGCGCCGCGGGCGCCCACTGCAACCACGATGAACTGCCGGCCATTGACCGCATAGGTCATCGGTATGCCCGACTGATTGGCGGGCAGCACGAACTCGTGCAGCACTTCACCCGTGGCCTTGTCGTGTGCGCGCAGCTTGTTGCCGCCACCGCCGGCACGCCACAGACCGCTGCCTTCACCCGAGAACAGCAACGACTTGGTGACCAGCAGCCCCACTTGGTCAAACGAACCCGTGCGTTCGAGCTTGATGCCCGCCAACGCCGGGTTGTCACGCGCCCAGGCGGGTGTGTCGGCGTTGGGCACCATCCACTTGTGCAGGCCGCTGTTGAGGTCGATGGCGGTGATACGACCCCATGGTGGCTTGACCAAGGGCAGGCCCGCAGGTCCGCCCAGAGAGCCTCCTGGGAAGCCTTCGCCATAGGTGCCGATCCAGTCCATGTTCGAGACGCTCTTGTCCTGTTTGAGGCCTATGGGCCCCACAGTGGAGATGGAGCTGACATAGAACAGGCCGGTCTCTGGATCGAGCGCGCCGCCGGCCCAGTTGGCACCACCCGACAGGTTCGGGCGGATCAATGTGCCCAGATTCTTGCCGGGCACCACCACGCTGGGCGGGAGGAAGGCCGGACCATAGCGATATTGGCTGATGATCTGCTGTGCCTGCGCCTTGAGCTCTGGCGTGAAGTCGATCAGATCTTCAACGCGCAGGCCCTGCGGCTCAAACGGTGCGGGCTTACTGGGGATGGGCTGGGTGGGTGAGCTGCGCTCACCCGGCACATCAGACTTAGGAAAAGGTGTTTCTTTGATTGGCCACACCGGCTTGCCGGTGACGCGATCAAACACATAGGCATAGCCGGTCTTGGTGACTTGCACCACAGCAGGAATACGCTTGCCGTCGACAGTGATGTCGGCCAGTACCGGCGCTGCTGGCAGGTCGTAGTCCCAGATATCGTGATGGATGATCTGGTAGTGCCACACACGCTTGCCGGTAGCCGCTTCAACGCAGACCAGCGCATCGGCAAACAGGTTGTCGCCCGGGCGGTGGCCACCATAGAAGTCGCCGGTGGCCCCTTCGA
>Ga0114974_10002400_pt1 | contig 14375 bp, 11 predicted proteins | sample S_130206_EF_Meta_FD_87318 | JGI IMG/M metagenome (GOLD analysis project Ga0114974, IMG submission 87318) | Freshwater microbial communities from Lake Simoncouche, Canada to study carbon cycling - S_130206_EF_MetaG | ecosystem: Environmental > Aquatic > Freshwater > Lake | place: Lake...
CCCAAACTTTCCTGAGCCTGCTGGCCGTTGTACCTCTGAATAATTGCTGCTTCACACACACAATTTTAAGGTGAACAATGTCACTTTGGTGGCTGTTGTCGTGCAGTGGTGCAGCTGTTTGAGCGGTAGGTTTCGTAATTATTTTTGCTTCATTTCCTTCATAACTCAGCAGCACGAGTGTTTGATCTCCCGCAGTGCGTTGAGGGGTCTTAGATGGATTGGAAGCACGATGCTGATCGCCAGTTGTGGCTGTCACGTCGCCGGTTTGTTCGCGGCTTGGCAGCAGGCGGGCTGGTTGGCGCGCTATCGCCGCGCTCGCTGTGGGCCGCTGGGTCAGATTCAGCACAATTTGGCATGCCTGTGTTGCAAGGCCCGCAACTGCAGTTGGACATCACTGCAGCGCAAGTCAATTTCACTGGCCGCAGCGCGATGGGCACAGCAGTCAACGGTGGTGTGCCTGCGCCCTTGCTGCGACTGCGCGAGGGCGATCTATTGCAGGCCCGCGTAAGCAATCATCTCAGTACTGCTACGGCGATTCACTGGCATGGTCTGGTTGTGCCTGCCGAGATGGACGGCGTACCGGGATTGAGTTTTGCCGGCATAGCGCCCGGTGCCAGCTTCGACTATCGCTTTGCACTGCAGCAAAGTGGCACCTATTGGTATCACGCGCATGCTGGCTTTCAAGAGCAGACGGGTCTGTATGGGCCGTTGGTGATTGAGCCGCGCAACAGTGACCCGTTTGCCTATGACCGTGACTATGTCGTGATGTTGTCGGACTGGAGCGACACCGCGCCGCAACGCATTCTGACGCGCCTTAAAAAGCAGGCCTCGTACTACAACCATCAGCAGCGTACCGTTTCCGAGTTGCTGCGTGACATTCAGGCCAAGGGCGCTAAGGCGGTATTTGCCGACCGCCGCGAATGGGGTCAGATGCGCATGACGCCCACCGATCGGGCCGATGTCGATGCGTCCACCTATACCTATCTGCTCAATGGCCGCACCCCAGCGGCTAACTGGACAGGCTTGTTCAAACCCGGTGAGCGCCTGCGGCTGCGCTTCATCAATGCCGGTGCAATGACTTATTTTGACGTGCGCATACCCGGGCTGCGCATGACGGTGGTGGCGGCCGATGGTCAGTTGGTAGAGCCCGTGCAAGTAGATGAGTTTCGCCTTGCAGCGGCAGAGACGTTGGATGTGATCGTAGAGCCGCGCGAATCACGTGCCTATACGCTGTTTGCCCAAAGCATGGATCGCTCCGGTTATGCGCGCGGCAGCTTGGCGCCTGCGGTTGGCATGGCCGCTGCTGTGCCGCGTCTGGATCGTCCTGCCAGATTGACGATGGCTGATATGGGTCATCATCACGCAGCAGCCGTTGCCGGTCTGGATGAGCCGGATCATGCGGCGATGATGGTGGCGCATCCGGCTAGCGAATCGAATAACCCCAATGTGGATATGCAAACGCATATGCCGCTGCCCAAGCTGGATGATCCGGGGATTGGTCTGCGCGAGGAACAGTTGCTGGCACTGCGCGATGACGCTGTGCCTGGGCATCGTGTGTTGCGACTGTCTGACCTGCGCAGCACGTTTGCAGATCCTGACGGACGCATTCCACTGCGTACCATCGAGCTGCACCTGACCGGCAATATGGATCGCTATGTGTGGGGCTTTGATGGGCTGCGCTATGGCCAGTCCGAGCCCATCGTCTTGCAGGCCGGTGAGCGGGTCCGGTTCGTGCTGATCAACGACACCATGATGGAACACCCAATCCATTTGCATGGCTTGTGGAGCGACATCGAAGATGAAACTGGCGAGTTTCAGGTGCGTAAGCACACGCTGTCTATGCCGCCGGGCACGCGCCGCAGTTTCAGGGTCACGGCCGATGCCACCGGACGCTGGCCCTTTCATTGCCACATGATGTTTCACATGGCGCTTGGAATGTTTCGTGAGGTGCATGTCTTATGAGGGCGCTGACTGCCCTATGTCTGATGCTGATTCCGTGTGCCGTTGCAGCAAGCGAAGGCATGGATCATGCGTATCACGCCGGTCACGATATGGCCGAAGATCCAGTCGTCGCCATGTTGATGGTTGACAGATTGGAGGCTGGTCGTCAGAACCAACTGACTGCCGTTTCCTGGGATGCACGCGCTTGGATCGGCACAGATCAAAGCCGGTGGCAGTTGCGCAGCGAAGGCCATGATGCGGTGTCCGGTCATAGCGCCGACACCACGCTTGAAGTCAGTTGGCTGCGGCCGGTGTCGCCTTGGATCCAGCTTGCTGTTGGCGCGGTGCGTGATGTGCAGGGTGGGCTTTCGCGCAACGGCGTGGCGGCAGGCTTGGTTGGCGTATTGCCCTATCGGGTCAATCTGCAGTCTGCAGTGTGGCTCACCGGTGGCTCTCATGCGGCAGTGCGGATTGAATTGGAGCAGGACTGGTTGCTGACGCAGCGTTGGGTGCTACAGCCGCGTCTTGAATCACGCTTGTGGAGCAGCGGCGAACGCAGCGCCGACGTGGGGCTGCGGTTGCGCTATGAGATTCGTCGGGAGCTGGCTCCTTATGTGGGAGTCAACTATGCGTTTTCACGCGATGCAGGCATCACAGAGGCTGGTGGTACGCAGGTGGTAGCGGGACTACGCGCCTGGTTCTGATGCATTCAGGTGTGGCGGGCGCTTTGTAATGGCGCCAGTGTCAGGCACAGCAAGGTCAGCAGCGCAAAGCCTGCACCGGTCAGAAAAGTCGTAGAGGCTCCGATCCGGTCCCATATCAGGCCTGCCAAAACACTGGCTAACAACATTGCAATGCCGCAGACCAGGTTGAACAGACCAAAGGCCGTGCCGCGCAGCGCCGCCGGAGCGGTATCGGCCACCAAGGTGGCCAGTAGCCCTTGAGTCATGCCCATGTGGACGCCCCACAGTGCAACGCCGATCAGAACGGTACTCAGCTGCGTATTGCGAGCTAGCACCAGATCAGCGGCGATCAATACCACCAGGCCTGCGGCCAGCAAACCGCGGTGGCTGACGCTATCTGAGAGTTTGCCAAAGGGCCACGCAGTGAGTGCATAGACCCCATTCATCGCCACCATCACCAAGGGTACAAGTGCTAAAGCTACGCCGCCTTGCTGGGCCCGCAGTACCAGAAAGGCTTCGCTGAACCGAGCCAGTGTGAATAGGCCGCCGATCAGCACGACGGCCGCATAGCGGCGATCCAGTTGTGATAGCGCGGCGCGGCTGAGCGGATTGCGTCGCGGAGTATTTTGCGAACGCTTGGGGTCCTGTATCCCGATTAGCAAGAGCAGCACTGCCAGCACACCGGGAATGACAGCGACCCAAAAGATGGCCCTGAAGTCGTTAGCCCATAGCACCATGAGACCTGCAGCGATCAACGGACCAAGGAACGCTCCAACGGTGTCTAGCGACTGGCGCAGGCCAAACGCCGCGCCACGAATCGCAGCTGGAGCTAGGTCTGCCACCAAAGCATCGCGTGGTGCCCCGCGGATACCTTTGCCGATACGGTCGGTGAGGCGTGCGCACAGCACCCAACCCAGTCCAGGTGCGATGGCAAACATAGGCTTGCTCAATGCGCCCAATCCATAACCGATCACTGCGAGAAGCTTGCGCTTGCCCAGCCAGTCACTCAGCGCACCGGAGAACACTTTGACTACTAACGCAGTGGATTCGCCCAAGCCCTCTATCAGGCCGATGAGGGTGGCGCTGGCCCCCAGCGTACCTGCCATGAACAGCGGCAGTAGGCTGTGCACCATCTCTGATGAGACGTCCATGAGCAGGCTGACGAAGCCCAAAACCCAGATGGCGGTCGGAATGCGAGGTGATGATCTGTTATTTGCTGTCATACGTAAGACAGTATCTTGGTGGATAATGGCTGGGTCAAAAGTTAGGTTTACCGCCCAAGAATGATTGAGACAACGCTTAGCCGGTCGCGACCCTCTGGGCTCAAGGTTGCCTTGGTTTGTTCCCTGTTGTGGGTCACCGCGTGTACCGATTCAGCGCCGCAGCGTATCGAGTCGCAGGCCGGCGTGGTGTTGCCGGCTTCGCTGGGCAACTGGGCGGCGACGGTTGCCGCACCGGATACCGACTGGGTTGCTGCGTTTGGCAGTACCGAGTTGCTGTCTCTGGTTCGAGAGGCCCTGACCGCCAACCCGGATATTGCTATTGCACAAGCCAGAATTCGTGCGGCCGACGCGCGCGCGCGATCCGTATCAGCGGTATTGTTACCGCAAGTAGATGCCTCGGCCTCTGGCATCCGGCAGGCAGGCTCCACTCGCGAGGGCAGCGCTGTGGAAACCAACCGTGGCGCACAGGTTTCCGCCCGTTATGAACTGGACTTCTGGCATGGCGGTCGTGCTGCACGTGACGAGGCGCAGGCACAGTTGCGCGTGGCACGGTTTGATGCCGAAGTGGTGCGTGTTTCACTGCAGGCAGCGGTGGTCGTCGCGTACATCGGTTTGGCTGATCTGCAACAGCAGCAGCAGTCACTCAAAGATCAGCTGACATTGCACCAACAGACTATAGCGGCGTTGCAGGCGCGCGAGTCTGCCGGGCTTGCCAATCGAGCCGAGCTGGCGGCGCAGCGCGCACAACTATCGACGGCCACAGCAGAGCTGGCAAAGCTGCAGCAGCAGCACCAGGACTTGCTCGCTGCCTTGGCTTTGCTGTTAGGGCGCAGTGATGCGCAGCTTTCCCTTGCCGGCGCCAGTTTGACTGAGTTGAAACAGCCTTCATTGGTGGGAACGTCGCCAGCCCAGTTACTGCTGCGTCGACCCGATGTGGCATCTGCTGAGGCGGCTTTGGCTGCTGCCAATGCCAACGTAGAGGCGGCGCGTGCTGCATTTTTCCCGCGCGTTGCCATCGATCTGGGCTTGGCACTGCAAAACCCTGGCTTCAATGCTGCAGTCACAACGCTGCAGGGCACTGGCCTTGCTAGCAGCTTGGCGGTTTCGGCAATTCAGCCGTTGTTCAATGGCGGCAAGTTGCGGGCAGAGAAAGAGCTGGCTGTTGCGCAGCAACAGTCGCTGCTCGCCAGTTATCGAAGCAGCATTCTTGCTGCAATGATTGACGCACAGCGTGCCGTTGCAGCTGCAAATGCGTACAGACAGCAGTTGCAACAACTCGACCACATTGTTACGCAGCTGCATGCTGTTGTGGATGTGCTGCAGGCACGCTATGTGGCAGGGCTGGGCGATCAGATCGCTATGCTCGATGCGCAGCGTGCTTGGCAGCAGGCTCATGCTCAGCAACAACAACTTCAGGCGCAGCAGTTGCAGGCCGCGGTGGCAGTGTTTCGTGCGTTTGGCGGCGGATGGCAAGTGCCACAGCAGGGGACTCCATGATGAAGATCGCAATCGCAGGCACTGCGCCCTTGTGGGGTGTGTTGCTGGTGTTGGCAGGGTGTGGGCACCAGAAAGACGCGGATGATGAACCTGGCGCGACGGCCGGCTCTGCAGTGGAAGTCGATAAAGGCGCGCCGCTGACCGAAGCACAACTGCGACTGATGGGCATCAAAGTGGCGGCTGTCACGGCAACGACTGTGCAGCAGCAAGTGCAGGGTCAGGCACAGGTGATGCCGCACGACGTGTTAGCGCAGCTGCTGGCAGACATCTCAGTGGCTGAGGCGGCCAGCAGCCAAAGCACAGCTGCCTTGCAGCGTGTACAGAATCTCGCGGCAACACCCGGGGCGTTGGGTGCTGAAGCGTTGGAGCAGGCGCAGCGTCAAGGTCGTATCGATGCAGTGCAGTTGCAACTGACGCAACGCAAGTTGTCTGCTCAGTTCGGTGCATTGCCTTGGCGCGCCGGTGACAGGCAGTTGGAAGCCTTGGCCAGTGGCCGCAACAAGCTGCTGCAGGTGTTGTTGCCGGGCGTGTTACCGGCTGGACAGGCGGTCTCCGGTTTGCAGTTTGTTCCTCTTGATGGGACATCAGCAGATCGTGGGATGCGTGCGCTGCAGCATTGGTCTGCGCCGGTGTCAGGTGGTTCGATAGGACTGTCTTTATATGCCGTAGTCGAGGGCAGTGCGTTGGCCGAAGGCACTCACTTGGTTGCCTTGGTTAATGTAGGCAAGCAAGTCACAGCACTTGAGTTGCCTGCTGAGGCGGTTGTGGTTCATGAAGGGGAGTCCTGGTGCTACGTGCAAAGTGCGTCCGGGCAGTTTCAGCGGCGTAAGGTCGATACCAGTCATCCCCACCAACAGGGCTACGCGGTGTTGGCAGGCTTTACCGCTGGCGAGCAAGTTGTTACGCAGGGAGCAGGGCTGTTGCTGTCGCGCGAGTTTGGTCAGCAGGCTGTTGAGCCGTAATGTTTGACCTGATCAATCTGTGCGTTCGTCGCCGCGGCTTGGTGACGCTGCTCGGCGCGCTGTTGCTGGTGCTGGGCTTTTACGTTGCCCGCCAGGCGCCGCTGGACGTCTTTCCAGAGTTTGTGCCCTCACAGGCAGAGATTCAGACCGAAGCCCCGGGTATGACACCGGAACAGGTCGAGCAACTAGTGACCCGCCAGATTGAGACCTATGTAAACGGTGTGCCTGGTTTGGCATCGCTGCGATCTGAATCTATTCCGGGCCTGTCAGTGGTGAAGCTGACGTTTGCAGAGGGCAGTGACCCTGTCGCTGCGCGTGAGGCGGTCAGTCAGCGATTGGCGCAGATCAGTCGTGCATTGCCGGCAGCTGCCGGTGCGCCGCAGCTCTCGCCGCTGGTTTCCAGCACCATGGACTTGCTCAAAATCGGTCTGACATCCGATTCGCTTGATGCCTTCGCCTTGCGAGACATAGCGGAGTGGACGCTCAAACCGCGTTTGTTGGCCGTGCCGGGTGTTGCCCATGTGGTGGTGTTTGGCGGCGACGTGCGCGAGCTGCAGGTGATACCGCATTTTGATGCGATGGCAGCCGGTCAATTCACGCTCGATGACATTGCAGTGGCTGCTAAGGCAGCGCTGGATATCAAGGGTGCAGGATTTGTCGATACGACCTCGCAGCGCATTCTAGTGCGTGGTCCGTCGCCTAGCGCAGATCCGGCAGTGTTGCGCGATGCGGTACTGGCGGTGCGTGGTTCGCGTGTCTATCGCATTGGCGATGTCGCAGAGGTTCGTGAGGGTGCCGCACTAAAGTCCGGTGATGCTCGCATCATGGGACAGCCCGGGGTGCTGCTGTCGCTGGCCAGTCAGTATGGCGCCAATACGCTGGAGACCACCCACGCTGCCGAGGCAGTACTTGCCCAGATCCGGCCGGCGTTGGAGGCGCAGGGTGTCAAGGTTCAAACAGGGTTGCACAGACCGGCGAACTTCATTGAGGTCGCGCTTGCCAATCTCGGTACGTCCTTGCTGCTCTCTGCAGGCCTGATCCTGCTGGTGCTTTATGCGTTCATGCGGGATGTGCGTGCGGCTCTTGTCGCGTTTTTGGCTATTCCGCTGTCGTTGGTGGCTGGTGTCATGGTGATGCGGGCCTTTGGTCAGACGCTTAATACGCTGACGTTGGGTGGGTTCGCTGTGGCACTGGGTGTGTTGGTCGACGATGCGATTATCGGCATCGAAAACACTCAACGCCGCCTGCGAGAGTCGCCGGGCGCGGGCGGATCGGTGTACCAGGTGATTGTGGCAGCAACCCTGGAAGTGCGTGCGCCGGTGGTGTACGCGACGCTGGTGGTCATCGCCGTATTCATTCCGGTGTTGCTCATCGACAGTCTGGAAGGACGCTTTGTCGGACCGTTGGCGCAGGCATTTATTGTGTCGGTGATTGCTTCTTTGGTGGTGGCGTTGACTCTGACACCTGCACTGTGCGCGCTGCTATTGGTGCAGGGCCAGACCACTGCCGAAGCCGGGTGGATCACACGGCTCAAACGGTGGCAGACAGCGGTGCTTGCGAACTTGAATCAACGTTGGAAAGCGACCGTGCTGGTCACCGGACTGATACTGGTGGGTACTGTGGCGCTGGTTCCACTGTTGGGTGGCCGCTTTCTGCCAGAGTTTCGAGAAGGTCATTTGGTTGTGCAGATGTCTGCCAGCCTACCGGGCGTCTCGCTGGGTGACATGAATGTTTTGGGCGAGAGGGTCAGTGCTGCGCTGTTGGCGCAACCGTTCGTCGACAGTGTGTCTTTTCAAGTCGGTCGTGCAGAGCTCAGCGAGGATACTTGGGGGCCGCACCGCAGCGAGTTTCATGTCGAGCTCAAGCCCGACAGCGGGATTGATCCTGAGGAAGCACAACAGCGCATTCGAAGCTTGGTGGATGTTTTGCCTGGTGTGCAGACCGAAGTGGTGAGCTTTCTGGGTGATCGGATCAGCGAAAGCCTTAGCGGCGAAAGCGGTCAAGTGGTCATCAAGATATTCGGTAATGATCTTGATGCACTGGATGCCACGGCAGACAGGGTGGTGGCAGCATTGACCGGTCAGCCTAATGTCATCGATCTGCAGTTTCGTCGGCAGGATGGCACGCCGATGCTCGACATCGAGCCGCGCCCCGGAGCGCTGGGGCGCTATGGCATCAAAGCTGCCGAATTGCTGGACATCGTAGGCTCGGCCTATGAGGGCGCGGATCTGGGTGAGGTTCATGATGGGTTGCGCACGGTGCATGCTGTGACTCGTATCTCCGAAGATCGTCGGAGCAGGCCCGAAGCATTGCGACAGCTGCCCATTGCCACGCCACTGGGCATTGTGCCGTTGACCAAACTGGCCAGCGTTACTCTGCGTGAGGGTCGCTACAGCATCGACCATGAAGGGGCGGTGCGGCGCGTAGTTGTCAGTTTCAATGTGGAGGGTGCCTCGGTCCAAGCCGTTGCATCGTCTGCGCAGAAGTTGCTCGCAGCCAAACTGCAACTGCCTTCGGGCGTCAGCATGCAGTTTGCAGGTGAAGGCGAAGCGGAACAGCACACGCGAAGTCAGTTGCTGATGTACTCGGCGTTAGCGTTGGTGCTGGTAATTATCTTGCTCAATGCGGCGTTTCGCTGGCCGCGCAATGCGGCACTGGTCATGGCCAATCTGCCATTTAGTCTGGTGGGTGGCGTGCTGGCTATCGCAGCCACAGGATTGGACCTTTCGTTGGGCGTGGTGGTGGGGTTGGTGACGGTGTTCGGTATCAGCGCGCGTAACGGCATCCTGCAGTTGTCTCACTATGAACATATGGTGCAGGTGGAGGGTTGCCAGCTGGACTTTGACACCATCTGTCGCGGTGCCAATGAACGTCTGGTTCCCATTCTCATGACCGCAGTGGTTACAGCCTTGGGGCTGTTGCCGCTGGCGGCGGGTATGCATCGGCCTGGTCAGGAAATTGAAGGCCCGATGGCGGTTGCTGTGTTGGGTGGCTTGGCTAGTTCTACTGTGCTCAATTTGCTGGTGTTGCCTTTGATGGCGATGCGTTGGGTGAAGCCCACGACCAATAACTGACGCAAGTTAGTGGCTAGATCGCCGTCCTTGATCTCAGGCTAGCTGTCTAGTCACCATGGTGATGGCATCGAAAGGGCAGTGTTCTGCGCACTTGGTGCACCCGGTGCAGGCGGCTGCATTATTGAGCAGCGAAGTCTTTCGCCAGTTGGGGCCCGGTTCCAGATGCAGAACATGAGGAGGGCAGACTGCAATGCAGTGCCCGCATCCCGTGCAGCGCTGCGAATCGATGACCGGCAGCAGTTTGCGGGCCACGTGTTGCTCAGCTCAGACTTGCCACGACTAGGCTGATCACTGCCACGCTGGTCAGCAGTAGCCGTAAGTCGGCTATCCACGGCGGCAGTGAAGCGGGTCGCAGCAGTTGCCGGTCGGCCAAGTAACACGCCACCAGCAACACTGCGACAAGTCGCAGTCCATTCTGCGGTGTTTGCTGCAGCGCCAGCCAAGCAACTAGTGACGGCAGTACGCTCCAGCCATAGCGGGCTGTTGCCGACGCTGATGCAGCAACCCCTGCAACGGCATAGGCCCAGTGCAGGGCGCCCACAAAGGTGGCAATGAGCGCGCCGTACTGCAGCAGCGCCTGCGCGGTAGTTGCTTGTGTACCTGCCGGGCCCACTACGGCTAGCAGGCTAAGCCCGACGAAGGGCAGTAGACCCCCAAGTCCAAACACTATCGCCGGTCGTGGTGCGGCCGCGAGGCGAGAAACCAAGTTGCTCAAAGGGGACTCCAGCGTGCTGGCAGGTGGGACAGGTGCAGCATATGCTGGCATGGATTGCGAATGCACTCTGGGGTCACTGCACCATGCGTATCTGTGTTTTCTGCGCTTCCAGCTCGTTGGCCCCTGCCCATTTCGGCCAGGCTGCGTTTGATCTGGGCCAATTATTGGCTAACGCGGGTGTGCATGTGGTGTTTGGCGGCGGCGGAAAGGGCTCAATGGGTCGCCTTGCGGATGGGGTCCATGCCGCCGGCGGTGCCATAACTGGGGTCATGCCACATTTCATGCGCGAGTTGGAATGGTCCCATCCCAAAGTCAGCACCTATGAGTGGACCACTGACATGGCCGAGCGCAAAGCGCGCCTGCTTGCCGATACCGATGCAGTGGTTGCATTGCCTGGCGGCTGCGGCACCTTCGAAGAGCTGCTGGAGGTCATGACTCTCAAGCGGCTGGGTCTGTATCTCTCGCCCATTATTGTGGTGAATCAGGCTGGGTTTTATGAGCCCTTGCGACAGTTGCTACAGTCGAGCATCAACAACCGCTTCATGGATGAGCGCCATCAGTCCATGTACACCCTTGTTGACGGTGTTGAAGATGTATTGGCCGCTGTGCGCTCTGCCCCGCAGTGGACTCGTGATGCGACCGGTTTTGCTGTGCAAAGCTGATATGTACTGAGGGCCGCAGAGATGACACCCAAAAAAATCGTGTGTTTTATTGCTGCAGCGCTGGCGTTGCCGCTGAGCTTGAGCGCAGCCGACCGGCAACTAGGTAACGGCCAGGGCTGGACCGGCGTCACGCACCCCAAAGAGGTCATCGCAGCGCGTCAAGAATTGATGGAGCACATCGAATTACTGATGGAGCCCATCGATACGTTGACTGTCCAGCCGGTAAAGGACGCTGAGCGGGTGCGCCAGAATGCAGAGGTCATCGGGGCGATGTTGCTGGCTGTGCCGCACTTGTTTCCGCCCAGCACCAACCTCTTTGATGCCAAAGCGGCCCAGCCGCAAACGCTGGCTCTGCCGCCCATCTGGAAACAGTTCGACACGTTCTATCGTTTAGCCGGATTGGCTGCTAAAGCGGCCGAAGTGATGGCCGAGGCCAAAGATGAGCCGGCGATGCGTCGTGCAAGCTTGGCGCTGCGAGGCAGTTGCGATGCCTGCCATACGCTGTATCTGCGTCGTTATGAGCCGCCTAAGACCAAAGAGTCGGATTACAGCTTCGACTTTGATTCGGCCTTGCCGTCTAAATAGCCCGAGGGCGCTTACTCTTTGAGTGGCTGCAGCGGCACGCGCACCAGCACTACTGCGCTCAGTATGACCGGCACTGCCATGATCAGGCAGGTCCACACACGACCTGTGCCCCCGGCCAGCAACAGTCCGGCGGAGTAGGGGCCAACAAACGATCCTAGTCGCCCTGCACTCATCGACAGCCCCATGCCCGTCGCCCGCACACGCGCCGGAAAGGTTGCTGCGCCTGTGGCATAGAGCATGACGGCAGCACCGAATATCCCAAAGCCCACTGCCACCGATGCCACCACAGTCAGTACATAGCTGTGCGCTGAATAGCCGAATGCTGCAATGGCCAAGCCCAGCGCAATAAGCGTGACCGTGGCAACCGGCCGCAGTGCTGCGCGCAATGTGGCTGCGCCGATGAGAACGCCACCGGCAATGCCGCCTACGTTGGTGAGGATAGAAATCCAGCGGCCCAACGCATCACCAAAGCCCGCGTCTGTGGTCAGTTGGTTGTTCCAGTTGAGGAAGAAATACGACGACAACATGTATAGGAAGTAGGCCGCCTGCATCAGCAACAGACGCGGCAGAATCGGTTGACGCAGCAGATCCGTCAGACTCGATTTTACAGTGGTGGGCGCCGATTGCGGCAGCTGGTCGAAGGCAGGCAAGTCCAGCCGCCCCAGGATTTTGTTGAGCCGCTGCAAACTGCCGGGGCCAGGCTTGGAGACCATAAAATCAATTGATTCGGGCAGCAGCACTATCACCAAAGGAATAAGCAGCGCTGATACCACGCCACCGAACACAAACACGGAACGCCAGCCATAAGAGCCGATCAACCATTGCGAAACGATGATGCCGCCGATAACCACGCCGACGTTATAGCCGATGGTGACTAAGCCCAGGCCCAGATTGCGGGTGCGTTGTGAGCAGTATTCAAATACCAACGTACCCACGGCGCTGGCCATGGCGCCAACCCCCATGCCCGTGACAAAACGCAGCGCGACCAATTGCCACAGGGAGTCGGCACCAGCAGATAGCAGCATGCCCAGGGACAGCAGCGTGAGATTCAACAAGATGGCCGTGCGGCGTCCGTACAGATCGGCAATGGGCGAAAGCAGTAGTGCACCAGTGGCCGTACCCAACGGCCCGGCAGAGAGCAGGGTGCCCAGGAGGACTGGGTCCAACTGCCATTCGCGCGCAAGGATAGGGGAGATTAATGAGGCGGCCAGTAGATCGAAGCCATCTACCATGTTGACCAATACGCCAAGCGCAATGACCAGCAGTTGCAAGGGCCTAAGGGGCCGGCTGGCGATGGCTTCGTGTACGTGTTGCAGTGTCATGCTGTCCCCTGTTTGCCTATGGCAGCCGCTGGTGCGGTCTTTTTTGCTAGTGCTAGGATGGTCAGACAATAGCCGAATCCGGGGGAGCCATGTCAGCGAGCATTCGCGCGACAATTCGATACGTCGTCAAAGGGGAGAAATCGATTTTCTACCCGGCCGATCGCGCCAAATCGTACTGGCCTCCCCAAGACCATGAGATGCCCATCACCGACGCCCGGCCACTGCTTGATCGACTCAGCGTGGCGCGCAATGGCTTTACGGTGCTGCACCATCAGACGGCGGTGAACAACTTTGCCGATTCGACTCAGATTGCTGACGTGTTCCTGCCTGAGGCAGTGGACCTTGCCAAGCAGGTCAATGGCGCTGTAAAGGCTTTTGCATTCGGTCCTGTGGTTCGTAGCGATGCGCCGGGCAGTGTGCAAGGTGCGCTGCCGGCACATGGCGCGCATGTGGATTATGGCCGTCCGACAATAGAAGACTTTGCGCGGGCTGCTTTGGGCGACGAGGCAGACTACTGGCTGACCAAACGTGTAGTGCTGATGAACTTCTGGCGACCCCTTGCCACGGTGTACAGCTCGCCGTTGGCGCTGTGCGATGCCTCGACGGTTGAAGCGGACGATCTGCATCCGAGCGAGATACGCGGCGGGCTCATGAACATGAATCGTCAGCCGCTGTTTGGCTTTAATCTCAGCTATAACGCCGCGCACCGCTGGTATTACCTGCCGCAGATGCAGCCTGACGAAGTGTTTGCTTTCAAGCTTTATGATTCGGATGAGACGCGCCCGCAGTGGACGGGGCATACCGCCTTCAATGACCCCAATACGCCGCCTGATGCACCGCCACGACAAAGCATCGAGGTGCGCACGGTGTCATTCATCGACGATTAGAATGAGCTGGTGGCCGGTCGCAGGTTGGAGCGCGTTAGTTCCCAGGCCGGTTGCTGGAGATATTGAGATGAATTCTGCAAGTGCGACGCCTTGGGTCGCCTGTTCGGTACCACTGGCTGCGCTGTTGGCAGCTGCTTCTGCGGCTTCTGGTGATTTGCCCTCGATGCAGAGCGAGCCAGGTCTGGCCACGGTCGTGGTCACCGGCGTTACACCCTTGTCTGCGCTGGATGCTGAGGCAATCGGCGTTAATGCCCAGGCGGCCAGTGCCGAGGACATTCAGCGTTCCAACGCTACCGATCTGTCCGCCTTCATTGCTAGGTCGATGGGCGGCGTGTACGTGAACGACATGCAGGGCAATCCACTACAGCCTGATATCAACTACCGCGGCTATACCGCTTCGCCGCTGCTGGGAACGGCGCAGGGCTTGTCGGTCTATCTGGATGGCGTGCGACTCAATCAACCGTTCGGTGATGTGGTCAGTTGGGATTTGATTCCGCGCGCTGCTATTCGCACGATGGTTCTGGTGCCGGGAACCAACCCTGTGTTCGGTCTTAATTCGCTCGGTGGCGCGTTGTCACTGCGCAGTAAAGATGGCTTTGCTGATCCGGGCAGTGCCCTGCAGGTGGATTTGGGGTCTTTTAACCGTACTCAGTGGGAAGTTGAATCCGGTGGCAGCCGCGGCGATTGGGGTTGGTATGTCACGGCAAATCGCTTTAAGGAAGATGGCTGGCGTGAGGCGTCACCTAGTGACGCCAAGCAGCTGTTTGCCAAGCTCAGCTGGCGCCATGCCGATACCGCAGTGTCGGTGTTTGGTTCTGCAGCAG
>Ga0114974_10002402_pt1 | contig 14364 bp, 14 predicted proteins | sample S_130206_EF_Meta_FD_87318 | JGI IMG/M metagenome (GOLD analysis project Ga0114974, IMG submission 87318) | Freshwater microbial communities from Lake Simoncouche, Canada to study carbon cycling - S_130206_EF_MetaG | ecosystem: Environmental > Aquatic > Freshwater > Lake | place: Lake...
ATTGGATTCATTGCCAATTTATCGGAAAGAAAATTACCGAAGGTTGGTTAAAACAAAAATCTATTAATAAAAATTAATATGAAAAAAGCCATATTCCCAGGTTCGTTTGACCCATTAACTTTAGGTCACGAAGACATTATCAAAAGAGCAATTTCATTATTTGACGAAATTGTGATCGCTATCGGAATCAATGCCGAAAAAAAATACATGTTTACTTTAGACGAAAGAAAGCGATTTATAGAAGAAACTTTCAAAGATGAACCCAAAGTATCTGTAATAACCTATGAAGGTTTAACCATCGATTTATGTCACAAGCTAAAAGCCGATTTCATTCTACGTGGACTTCGCAACCCAGCCGATTTTGAATTCGAGAAAGCCATAGCGCATACCAATAGAAAACTCTCCAAAATTGAAACGGTTTTTCTATTAACCGCAGCAGGTACTTCCTATATTAGCTCGAGTATTGTGCGCGATGTAATACGAAATGGTGGTGAATATGAAATGTTAGTTCCGGATGCTGTTCGAGTAAAAAGATAAAATTATAAACAGATTAAAAAGTGGTGAAAGCTTCAAAAAAATGTACTTTCGCACCTTAAATAAAGAATTAGATTATGGAAAGAGCATTAAACAAACGCAGCGATTCGAAATGTGAACTGTGTACAGCAACAGAAAACTTAAAAGTATTTGCCGTTTTACCAACAAAAAAAGGAGGTTTAGACGAAAACATATTGGCTTGCAAAACGTGCATCGACCAAATAGAAAACCCAGGAACCGAAGATTTAAACCATTGGCGTTGTCTTAACGACAGCATGTGGAACGAAAATGTAGCCGTACAAGTAGTAGCGTGGAGAATGTTAAGTCGTTTGCGTACAGCGGGTTGGCCAAAAGAATTGTTAGACATGATGTATTTTGATGAAGATACTTTAGCATGGGCACAAGCAACAGGCGAAGGCGAAGAAGACGAAAACAAAATCGTTCACCGTGATGTAAATGGCGTTATTTTGGCTACTGGAGACTCCGTAGTTTTGATAAAAGATTTAAAAGTAAAAGGTTCTAGCATGGTTGCCAAACAAGGAACTTCTGTTAGAAACATTCGATTAGACCACGAAAATGCCGAATACATCGAAGGCAGAGTTGACGGACAAACTATTGTGATTATAACGCAATATGTGAAGAAACTGTAAGATCGATTTTTAGACTTCTTGGATTTTTAGATTTGAAAGCGAACGAATTGAGAATTCGCGATATCAGTGTTTAATGATTTGTAAATAAAATAAAATAATACAACCTCAGTTAATGGTGAAATAGAAAGGCTTTAACGTTTTAAATAATAAAAAATGATGAAATACGTCTTACTTTTGCTTTCTCTCAGTTTATTCACTAGATCTAATATGGAAAAGATTTACACTTTCTCAACTCAAACAAACATAAAGGAATGGCGAATAGTTAACGATGATGTTATGGGTGGAAGATCCAATTCTTCCTTGAAGATTTCTGATGCCGGACATGGACATTTCATAGGTCACGTTTCATTGGCAAACAACGGAGGATTTGCCTCGATACAATTGAACACAAATATAAAACTAGCAGAAGAAAAAAAGTTTGTTGTTTTACGTGTTAAAGGAGATGGCAAGCGCTACGAATTACGTTTAAAAGGTAACACTTCGCAGTCTGAGTCATATGTTCACTCATTTTCCACTTCGGGCGAATGGCAAATCCTAAAGTTAGCAATCAGAGAATTTTATCCTCAGTTCCGAGGTCGTAAAATGAATATCCCGAATTTCAATTTTGAAAACATCGAACAATTGAGTTTTTTAATTGCCAATAGCCAAGAAGAAGACTTCGAACTGTTAATTGACTGGATAGGTTTGGAGTAAATAAAAAAATCGAAAACTCCGAAAACAAATTCTATTATAAAAAACAAAAACATCCTGAAAAATCAAGACGTTTTTGTTTTTACATATAGCTGTTTAATTTTCTAAAAGCTAAAAGCTAAAAGCTAAAAGCTAAAAGCTAAAAGCTAAAAGCTAAACACCAACTACTCCTCCACTTTCTTAACCACTTTTCTAGCGACTTCAATTTTAAACTTCTTCCCCTTCATTTTTTCTTCTCGAATATTCTGCAATAAATCTTTGACTTTATTGAATTTTACGGCTGCAAACGAAATGAAATCTTTTACTTCAATCAAACCTAAATCGCCTTTTTCGAGTTTACCTTTTTGAGAAAAGAAACCTACGATATCAATTTTATTCAACTTGTTTTTCTTTCCGCCACTGATATAAATCGTTTGGAATTCGGGAGGTTTTGGCAATGAAGTTGAATTTTCAATTTTCATTGCTTCCATTCCATAATCGATATAATCCATTTTTTTCTCGCTTTCGTGAGCGATAATATACGCGGTACCTGAAGCTAACATTCGAGCGGTTCTTCCGTTTCTGTGTGTGAATTCGTCTTCTTTTGATGGTAAATGATAATGAATAACGTGTTTCATTTCTGGAATATCCAATCCACGAGCCGCTAAATCGGTGGTGACTAAATAGCTCACACTTCCGTTTCTGAACTGAATTAAGGCACGTTCGCGTTCGTCCTGATCCATTCCGCCGTGATAATAAGTGGCGTAAATTCCTTTATCGTTTAACGTATCGCTGATGCGTTCGGCAGCGTCGCGGTGGTTACAAAAAATCAATGCCGATTGCGATTTTAAAGAACAAATCAAATTGAACAAACTTCCCATTTTGTCTTTTTCTTTAGAAACGACTAATTTCATAGACAAATTCGTGCGTTCTTCTTGGGCAGGAATAAAATCCAAAATGGTTGGATTGATTACTCGCGTGTATTTTGGAATTTCAATATCGGAAGTTGCCGAAACCAAAACGCGTTTGTTTAGTTTTGATAATTTCCCAATGATAAATGACATTTGCTCGTGGAAACCCAATTGCAAGGATTTGTCAAATTCATCTAAAACCAAAGTTTGAATTTTGTCTAAACGGAAAGTTCCTCTGTCAATATGGTCCGCAATTCGTCCTGGAGTTCCTATTAAAACTGCTGGCGGATTGCTTAAATTCTTAATTTCTGTATCAATGGAATGGCCACCGTAGCAGACATTTACTTTATAATCGGTTCCCATTTTTTTCCAAACTTGCTCAATTTGCAAAGCCAATTCTCGTGATGGCACTAAAATCAAACATTGCACCGAAAGGAATTCAGGTTGCAACATTTCGAAAATTGGCAATAGGAAAGCCAATGTTTTTCCAGAACCTGTTGGAGATAATAACAGAATATTACTGTCGCTAAGAATGGTTTCTTGAGCGGCAATTTGCATTTCGTTTAGGTTTTCAATACCTAAATTGAGAAGTATATTATTGGAATGATGCTTATTTTTCATTTTGCAAAGGTAAACCCAATTTTGAATTATAAATTATAAATTTTGAATTTTGAATTATCAATAACCATAAACTTTTCTTTTGGAGCGAATTGTCCTTTTGTATTAGGAAATGTAATTCCCGCTTTCCATTACAATCTGCGTTAAAAAACGCAGGATTTACATTGCAATCGGGGCTGAGGGATTATTCATTATTATTTCTTTTATTATCTGGCTTTAAATAAAACTGATGTTGAAAAATTAAAACTATATTTGAGAATAAATAAAGACTGACGTTTGTTAGGCAAAGCGACCCAATTTGGGTTGATAGGTCTGACTGTTTATGATTTATATACTAATTGGGCGATATTATCGCAACATATCTTAATCATTGATTTATGAAAAAAATTCTATTTCTTGCCTTGAGTTTCGCAACCATTAATTCTTGCAACTTACCGTCTTACGTTTTCTATAATCCAGGTCAAACAATAGGTGTTGATTTTACCAACGGAAAATGGCTTCTTAATGAGATAGATGCTCCAGCAAATTGCACAATATATCTTAAAGAAACTTCAATACGTGATTTTAAGATTTTTCTCGGAGAAAGATTAAATTATGTGACCGATGTTTCTGGTTTACTTTTGACACAGAAAAAGATTCCATTGAATCCAAGTAAGCAAATCATTGCTGAAATTAGAAAAGGCACTAATTATGATTTTTTCATAAACATAAAAGCCATCGAAAAAAGAAATGATTTTGGTTCAATCGATTTGACTCCACATAAAATGAGTAAAGAAGGAATTAACAGTAATGAAGTAACAATCGAGATCTACGATTTAAAAAATTCTCAAATTATTTACACTCAAAAAGTAATAGCTTCTGTACGAAAACAAAACGACAACTATGATGTTCATATTTCTAAGCCTTCAAGAAGTTTAATTATTGGAGCATATAATAAGCTAATAAAAGACATTAAGAACAAGTCTATAAAGTAGTTACGGCAGGTAGCGCGGATTTGCAATCCGTGCAAGTAAATAAAAAGTAGTTCTTGTCTTACTTAACTCTAAAAAGAATATGAAATAAATTTAGATTGACAAACCAACTACGTTTTGTTTGCAAGAGCTAATTGCGAACTCTTGTCATGCTGAACTTGTTTCAGCATCTAAAAGAACATTTAAATTTAGAATCTGAAATAAATTCAGATTGACAAATTAAAGGTTTAATTCAGATTGACAAAATATTTTTTTTACAACTAATTCATCTTTAAACTCATACGGAGTTAGGCAAAATCGTTGTTTTGGAAAATCTAAGAAGTCTAAAAATCTAACACTCTAAGTTGTCTATTTTTCTTGCCCAAATGAAAAAAAATTAGTTTACTTCTTGAAATAATAATTTGATGTTTTCGTAAGAATTTTTCAAAGCTTCCTGAATTTGTGTAGGATTTTTCCACTCTACTTTGTCGATTCCTTCGTCGATTTGACCTTCGGGGATGCCGTCAAAGTCAGTTTGCATTTCGAACCAATGCGTAATTTTGAGCTTATAAACACCATTTCGTTTGAAAATATGATACGTTTTTTGAAGTTTTTTGATGATTTTTAAGCCATTTACGCCTGTTTCTTCCTCGACTTCGCGCATTGATGTTTGCTCAATATCTTCACCTTTTTCAGTGCCACCCTTTGGTAAATCCCACTTTCCGTTTCTAAAAATGAACAAAACATCGCCATTTTTATTATAAACCAAACCACCGCCAGCTTTATTAACAGGAATTTTGGTCTTTAAAACCTTCATTATTTCCTTTTCATCGGGATAATATAAATAGGCTTTTTGAATTTTATTTTGAAACATTTTGACGATAAGCTGTTTGAAATCAACACTTTCAAGCAAGAACAGTTGGAAATCTGTTTCTTTGAAGATTTCATTTGTTAAGAAAAGTGGTTTATCGTTGACAAAAACTTTATACATTTGTACTATGATTTTTAATAAAGACACAGCCGAAAAAACAGCCGAATTGCTTTTACAAATAAATGCAATTAAATTGAATCCACGAAATCCTTTTACATGGGCTTCGGGATGGAAATCTCCTATTTATTGCGATAATAGGATAACACTCTCATTTCCAGCAGTAAGAAATTACATCCGAGATGAATTTTCTAAAAATATTGAAAAACAATTTGGAAAACCAGATGTAATTGCTGGAGTTGCCACGGGAGCAATTGGAATTGGAATTCTAGTTGCGGAGAGTTTGGGACTTCCATTTGTATATGTTCGTCCAGAAGCTAAAAAACACGGACGCTTGAATAAAGTAGAAGGTTTTTTGCAAAAAGGACAAAATGTAGTGGTTATTGAAGACTTAATAAGTACTGGAAACAGCAGTTTATTGGCAGTTGAAGCTTTGAAAGAAGCAGGTGCTAATGTGAAAGGAATGGCTGCGATTTTTAGTTATGGTTTTGAAATTGCAACTGAAAACTTCAAAAATGCGAATGTTGATTTGTATACTTTGAGCAATTATGAAAATTTATTGCCATTAGCAGTTTCTAAAAAATACATCACCGAAGAAGAAGAATTGGCGCTTGGAGAATGGAGAGTTAGTCCATCAACTTGGGATGTTTAGTTAGAAAAAGAAGCTTATGAATTCGAAAATTATATTGCTTTTTTTAGCCTTTCTATTTTTGAATTGCAGTTCCGATTCGAATAATTCAAATGAATATTCGGGTTTATGGATGATAAAAAGTATTGTGCCAGAAATAGTTTCCAATCCAAATCAACCGGATTGTAGGTTAATGAATGACCAAATTTTTATTAGTGATTTCGGAACGCTTTCTTGGACCTATCCTTTACCAGATTCCAACGGTAGTTATTCGCAACCCTGCCAATCTGGAAGTAATTCAGAATTTTATGACTGTAAAAAAAGTAACAATCAATTAAAAATTTATATACTTCATACAGCTACTGAAGTAAATTGGAGTTTTCAATTAAATGGAAATTTATTAACCGTTATCAGACCCAATTCAACAACCGTTTACGAAAAATATAACAATTAAATTATGAACTTAGAAAGCCCGAAAGTTACCGTTGAAAAAAGTGCTTCATATTTATTTGAAGCCTTGAGTGATGTCACGAATTTTGAAAAATTAATGCCCGAAAGCATCGCAAAATTCGAAGTTACAGATGCTGATTCTTTTATTTTTGGATTAAAAGGGATGCCAGAAATAAAATTGCGAATGAAGGAAAAAACAGCCAATTCTAAAATTGTATTAGGAGCTGCAAGCGATAAATTGCCATTTACCTTAACTGCAACAATTGATAGTATTTCAGATTCTTCATCAGAAGTTCAATTGCTTTTTGAAGGAGAATTTAATGCAATGATGGCGATGATGATAAAAGGTCCAATTGGAAAATTTATTGAAACTTTATCCGATAATATGACTAAATTATAGTTATAAAATTCTTAATAAATAATTTTACAAATGCCTTCCAGAAGTACTGGGAGGCATTTTTTTATATTTCTGTTTTTTAAATGCTATTTAAACGAGTTTTTGCGTTGCTTACAGAACATTTTTGAGTTCAAAGAGGTTTTAAATTACCTTAACCTATTGAAATTCAATAGTTAAATAATTAAAATTAATTTAAAAGCAACCAAAATATATGTTAGTAACAGATCCCCAATTAAAAAGTAACGATGGTGGCATCAGTTCAATAAAAACTGTTTTTAATATTTATCAAAAAAACATTTCTAGAAAATACATCGAGCAAAATGTTCCTTTAGAAGAAAAAGGCTCGAGAATTGCTGATATTAAGAATTTCCTAAACTCGAATGGTTTCAATGCCAATTTCAAATTATTAGACGTAAATCACATCAATGGAAACATCAATTCTATCAGAGAACTCTTTCCGTTTATTCTTCCCATTCATACCAAAAAAGGATTGCATTATGTTGTTGTAAATGGTTTGAGAGGTCAAAAACTCAAAATATTTGATTCCGGTAAAGGAAAGGAATACTACCTATCCCTTCAAGAGATTAAAAAAATTGCTCAATTCACCGATAATCATTGGGATTTGGCCGAAACTGAAGTGAAAATTGAAGCCATTTGCAAACAAGAACTAGGCGAATATAAAATAAATTTCGAGAATAGTTTGCTTGAAAATGGACATTCGGCACTATTCAACAAACTGACTTATTTCACTTATTTAAAGGATAATTTTGGATTTAAAGATTTTACAACCGAGAAAAATTTCCTTTTAGATTTATTAAAAAACCAAGAAATAGCAACGGTTCCAAAAAATTTTAAGACCTTAAAATTCAATAATAATGCGATAAAAAATTCATCTCCTTTAATTCTAGTAGCAAAAGAAAAAAACGAACCTGAAGACTCAAATATTCCAAGGGAAGAAAATACCAATTTGTATTGGCAACTCTTCAAACAGTTGGGAAAATTTAAAAAACTTTGGTATATCTATATATTTGCTGCATTATTTTCAGCCAGTACGGCTCAAATTGCAGTTTTTACCAATCAGATTTTAATTGACTCAATACTCCCCTCTTACAATATTAACACATTGGTACTTTTTGTAATTGGGTTGAGCATTTATAAGGTTTTTGATATCATAACCACACTTTACAAGTCGTTTGTTGGGATTCATTTGGGCAATATTCTCGATAAATATTTCTTATTTTCCTTTGACAAAAAAATCAACAATTCTAGTTTGTCTTACATACATTCCTATAAAAAAGGAGATTTAATGGAACGAGTCAGTGATGCTTTGAAATTAAAATCATTCTTCTTGAAATTTTTCACAAGCATTTTAGTTGATATTATTGTCTCGCTTTATTCTTTAATTATCTTATTTTTTATTGATAAAACACTGACATTCGTGGTACTGGGAGTTATGATTTTGTTTTATATCTGGTTTCGAATTATTACCCCTTATTTGAAACAAAACGAACGAATTCGGTACATTCGAAAAGCCGACTTTCTATCCAAAATGATGGAAAAAGTAGAAGGAATTCAGGTGATAAAAAGTTTTAAAATAGAACAATTCAACACCGATAAAATTTTCGGAAGCATCAATGACTATTTAAAAATTCAGCTGAAAAATGGTTATGTTGACTTGCTAAACAAAATTGTAGTTTCCTTAATTGTTATAGTTTCAACAGTATTTATTCTCTTGAATTTAACAAAATCAGCGATGGTTACTCAAATAATAACATTAGGCCAAATTGTTACTTTCATTGCGTTGTCGACAAAAATATTTTCTTCTTTGAAAAGTATTTTGGAAGACAATTTATCATTGCAAGAAAATGAGGTAATTCTGAAAAGGTATCTTGATTTTGATGAAGAAATTCAGAAGAAAGCAAAAGGCGGAATCACTGATTTTGAAATAGAAAATATCGAATTAAAGAACTTGAATTTTGGCTATTTATCGCATGAAAATGTATTAAAAGACATCAATTTAAAGATTCACAAAAGTGATAAAATTAAAATTGAAGGTCAGAATGGCTCAGGAAAATCGACCTTGAGTAAAGTATTAACAACATTATACATACCAAATTCAGGAACAATTCTAATAAATGAAAAAGATAGGAAATTTTATAATGATGAGAAAATGAAAGACAAAATATTGCTTGTCAGTACTGAGGATATTTTATTTAATGACACCATAAAAAACAATATTTGTTTGGGAAAAGATTTGCCTGTTTTGGAACTTTTGGAGAAAGCTATGGAAATTAATTTTTATGAATTTATAGCTTCAAAAGAAGATGGATTGAATTTTATAATCAATGAAAACGGTAAAAATCTATCTACGGGACAAAGGAAAAAAATACTGCTGTTGAGAACCTTATTTTCTAAAGCTGAAATAGTGATTTTAGATGAAGTACTCTCTGGAATGGACATTGAAACTCGAAAAAAAGTAGAGCTTTTGATTGAAAATGATGCTTCAAAAACCTACATAATCATTTCTCACGAACCAATTTTAAATATTAATTTCTCTAACAAATACAAGATTCAAGATGGAAAACTCCTATTACTATAACTCGAATGCAATTGACTTTATAAAAATTTTATTTCAACTTTTTGCGACTATTGTAATCGTTGTTTTGGTAATGATTTTTACATTAGAATTGAATGACACCGTAAAATTTAAAGAAGGTCAAATATATTCTAATACACCTCAATTGAAAATAAATGCGCCAAATGAAGCACGAATCTTACACGTGTTTTACAAAGAGGGACAAGAAGTACATAAAGGAGATACCTTGTTTATTTTGGAAAATAAAAAAACAAAAACGGATTTTGATGTAGCAAAAATGGATGTGAGAATGATGAAAAACAAAATTGCAATTATCAAAAAATTAATTAGCAATACCAAAGAACGTAAAAAATCACTTCAAGAATTACTAACGATTCAGTCGACCATTTTCAATACCGACAGAAAAAAAGCGGAACAAGAAATCACTTCGTTGAACAACAAAATTAATTATTCGAACCAACAGTCTTCAATTCTTACGGATAAATATACCACAGATTCAATATTATTTTCAAAAGGTGCCATCTCAAAATACGAATTAATAGATACCAAAAACAAAAATTTAGACGACAAAAAAGCGCAAGTAGATTACAAATCAAATTACAACATCAAGAATTATGACTTTGAGAATTTGTCGAATAACTATCAAAAAACCAATAATGATTTGAAAAGAGCGATTATTGATATTCAGAACCAAATTCAGAATTATGAACGGGATATTGTAGAATTAAAAGCACTAATTGAAGATCGAAAATACAATTTGGTTTATATCGCCGATGAATTAGGAAAATTACTTATAATTTCACCTATAAACGGAACCATTTCAAACCAATTCAATTCGAAGCAAAATCTAGAAATAATCAATAAGGGAGATGTTTTAACAATTATTGCTCCTAAAAAAGAAACGTTTTATGCCAAAATAACTTTGGCAGAAAAGGATTTGGCCTATGTAAAAAAAGGGCAAGAAATAAACATGAAATTAGATGCTTACAATTATTACAAATTTGGAGCAATAAAGGGAAAAATAACTTACGTTTCCCCTTCGGATGTTGACAAAACCTATTATTGTTTGGCAACGATTAGCAAATACAACTCAAATATTAAATTGAAAGCAGGCTATGTCATGAAAGGTGAAGTCATTGTTGAAAAAATGGTGTTTTTTGAATACATAATCAAAAATTTATTCAATAACATTGATGCCGGAATAAACTGAAATTTATGAAAAATGTATATTGTTTTCTAACCCTTTTGTTGATTTCAAATTTGATTCAGAGTCAGGAAAAATTGACATATAAAGACTGTTTAAATTTGGCATTGAAAAACAATCTATCTTTAAAAAATGCTGCATTGTCTGAAAAAATTTCCGTTTACAAACGCCGATACAGCTATGGAAATTTCTTGCCATCAGTGACCGGAAATGCTGAAAAAAAATATTCTTGGGGAAGAGATATTGACCCAACTACAAATGCTTTTATCGACAAAAACTTAATGACTTATTCGGGAAATATTACTGGAATTTATACCTTATTTGGAGGATTTTATAATCTGAAATCAATACAATCGGCAAAGCAAGAAGTTGAAATTAATAAGGCGAACCAACAAAAGTTGCAAAATGAAATTACAATAGAAATCACTCAAAAATTCATTGAGATTTTATATTTAGAAGAGCTTTTAATAGCCAATACCGAACAAATTATAAGTAGTGAAAAGCAATTGGAGTTGGCAAAATTAAAATTTGAATCGGGCACCATTGCTGAAAGTGAAGTTTTCAAAATTCAATCACAAAAAGCTACCGAAGAATTACTTTTGGTAACCAATAAAAATCAATTATCAACCAATTTAATAGACTTAAAGCAGCTATTAAATATCCCACTAGAAACGAAAATTTCTTTGGTGAAACCAAATTTATTGGTTTCAGAAAATAACCTATTGTTAGAAAATGAATATGTGATTACTAAAAAAGCGGTTGAAATAAACCCTTCATTCACAATGAGTAAATGGATGGAAAAAAAAGCAAAAACGGAAATTGGACTGTCAAGAGCGTCTAAAATGCCTGTATTAAATTTGAAATTTACATACGGTTCAAATTATAGCGATAATGATTCCCAAATTCGTTTTGAAGATCAAATAAATGCCAATTTAGTTACTGCACTTCGATTGAATTTGGTGATTCCCATATTTAGTCAATTTGAAAATACTTTTAAAATCAAACAAAGTAAATTGAGTTATGAGCAAGCCAAAAATGAAACTAAAATCGAAGAAAATAATGTTTCAAAAGTCGTTTTACTAGCAATTAATGATACAAAAGCAGCCATTCAAAAAAATGAGGCTACAATAAAAGCCTTCGATTTTGCAAAGAAAAGTTTTGAAGCAGATGCATTAAAATATGAATTGGGAAAAATAAACAGTTCCGAATTAAATGTTACAAAAACAAATTACAAGAATGCGCAGGCAGAGCTAATTCGGGCAAAATATGAACTTATCTTTACAAATGGATTAGTGCGTTTTTATCTGGGTGAAGATTTTTCATTGTAATACTTAATACAACATTTGAATTTCTTTAATCCCGAAGGTTGCAATTGTATCGTCTTCTAAAAGGACATTTAATTGTCCAGAAGCATTGACATCTTGAATAATTCCCATGAATTTTTGGTCAGAAGCATTCGAAAAAGGCATTGGAATTCCTTTTTTGAAAAGTTGCTGATTGTAGAGAGACCATAAATTAGTTTGCAAATCATTTTTTAAAATTGAAACATTCGTTTTTATAGCTTCTACACAATCAAAAAGAAGGATTTCTTTATCAAAAGTAGTTTTCATAATGACCGCCAAAGAAGATGCTTTTGGAAGTGCGTCAAAATTAATTTGGTTCACATTAAGCCCAATTCCAACTATAGAAACAATTACGCCATTGTTTTTTATAGTATTTTCAATTAATATTCCGCCAATTTTTTTAGTATCTGACATAATGTCGTTTGGCCATTTTATTGATAATTTAGGGATAGAATGTTTTTCCAAAGCAGAAATCACAGCAAGAGCAACAGCAACATTTAGCGTAAAGATTTCAGAATTATCTTTTAAAGTATCTTTAACCAGAATACTCATAGTAAGGTTTTTACCGATTTCAGAAAGCCACTTCGCCCCCATTTGACCTTTGCCATTCGTTTGATTTTCAGCAGAAACAACTGTGAAGTTATCAACAGATTGTCTACCTGACATCGCTTTTAGAAATTCATTTGTAGAATCTATGGCATCGAGTTTGATTAGAATCATAGTAATAAAAGGTGCTGCTTAATTAAAACTTATGTTAAGGTTCAAAATTAAGCACAAAAAATGGTAACTTTGCAAAAAATATAAAATTTTAAATGGCTAAAAATAATAATAGTAATGATGTTTTACTAGCAAACATTATTAAGGGAATTGAAGAAGTAAAAGGAAATGATATTGACATTTTAGATTTGAGAGAAATTGATAATTCGGCATGTGACTATTTTATTATATGCAATGGAAATTCAAACACTCAAGTAAGCGCAATTGTAAATTCTGTTCAAAAAACGGTTTCAAAAGAGATTAAAGACAAGCCTTGGCATGTTGAAGGCATGGAAAATGCAGAATGGGTTTTGATGGATTATGTGAATATTGTTGTTCATGTTTTTCAAAAAAATATTAGAGAATATTATAACATCGAAAGCCTTTGGGGTGATGCTAAAATTACAACTATTGCTAATAAATACTAAAGAAATTTACTAAATGGCTACAGAAAACAATCAGAATCCTAAGAAAATTAAAATCAATCCTTGGTTGATTTATGGTGCGGTGGCATTAATTTTTTTATTCATAAGTTATATTACTGGAGGCTCAAGTTTTGAAGAGCCACTAAAAACTTCTTCTTCTAAATTCAACGAATATCTTGAAAAAGGGCAAGTAGAAAAAGTTATAGTTTACAACAAAACAGAAGCAGATGTATACCTAACAGCAGCTGCTTTAAAAGAGCCAAATCACAAAGTAGTTTCAAAAGATTTACTGAACAGACCTAATAAAGGACCTCATTATACCTTTGACATTGGTAACGATGAAATCTTCCAAAATAAATTAGAAGCTGCTGTAAAAGCTGGTTTACTAAAAGAGTATAGTTTTTTACCAAAAAGTAATTGGAGTGAACTGTTGCAAATGATACTTCCTTTTGTACTAATATTAGGACTTTGGATTTTCATAATGAGAAGAATGAATGGTGGTGCTGGCGGTGGTGGCGGACAGATTTTCAACATTGGAAAATCGAAAGCGAAACTTTTTGACGAAAAAACAGATATCAAAACAACATTTAAAGATGTTGCTGGATTAGAAGGTGCAAAAGAAGAAATTCAAGAAATTGTTGAGTTTTTGAAAAACCCTGAAAAATATACCAACCTTGGGGGTAAAATTCCAAAAGGTGCTTTATTAGTAGGTCCTCCAGGAACTGGGAAAACACTTTTGGCAAAAGCTGTAGCAGGCGAAGCTCAAGTACCTTTTTTCTCTTTATCAGGATCGGATTTTGTTGAAATGTTTGTAGGAGTTGGAGCTTCAAGAGTTCGTGATTTATTTAAACAAGCAAAAGAAAAAGCACCTGCTATAATCTTTATTGATGAAATTGACGCTGTAGGTAGAGCGCGTGGAAAAAGTAATATGTCAGGTGGAAATGACGAACGTGAAAACACTTTAAACCAATTGCTAACTGAGATGGATGGTTTTGGAACCAATTCAAATGTAATTGTTTTGGCAGCTACTAACAGAGCAGATGTTTTAGACAAAGCATTGATGCGAGCTGGTCGTTTTGATAGACAGATTTTTGTAGACTTACCAGATGTTCGCGAAAGAAAAGAAATTTTTGATGTCCACCTTGCGCCTTTGAAAAAAGTGGAAGGATTAGATACCGACTTTTTAGCAAAACAAACACCCGGTTTTTCTGGAGCTGATATTGCAAATGTTTGTAACGAAGCAGC
>Ga0114974_10002403_pt1 | contig 14360 bp, 23 predicted proteins | sample S_130206_EF_Meta_FD_87318 | JGI IMG/M metagenome (GOLD analysis project Ga0114974, IMG submission 87318) | Freshwater microbial communities from Lake Simoncouche, Canada to study carbon cycling - S_130206_EF_MetaG | ecosystem: Environmental > Aquatic > Freshwater > Lake | place: Lake...
CTTCACCTTGTTCACCTTGTTCGCCTTGTTCACCTTGTTCACCTTGTTCGCCTTGTTCACCTTGTTCACCTTGTTCACCTTGCTCACCTTGTTCACCTTGTTCACCTTGCTCACCTTGCTCACGTTGCTCACCTTGCTCACCTTGCTCACCTTGCTCACCTTGCTCACCTTGCTCACCTTGCTCACCCTTCTCTTTTTCTTCTTCTTCCTTTTTATTTTCTTCGTCAAAAGGGTTTTTCACGTTTTCTGGAGTTGGTTCTGGTGGTGTTTGTGGTTGCTCTTCCTCACCTGCTTGTGGTGGTGGTGGTGGAGTTTCTGTTTTTGGTTTCGGAGGATTAACTCTCAAAATTATTATGTTGTCTTTTTGCGTATTGTACTTAGAAAAAGTACCTCCATCTTCTAGTTTTAAATCTCCACCAAAAGCCATCTCTACATTTTCAATAGAAGTTGCAATCAAGGCATTTTGTTGATTTTTCAATATTCTCAAAGCTTCTTCTTTTGTTAAGTTTTTAACGCTAACTTCAGTACCATTCACATCGGTAACAATACCATAGTTTTTACCCACTTGAATTATGTCTCCGACTATTGGAACTTCTTTGAAAGTTTCTGGTTTCACTGCTTTGTCATCAGGTCTTTTACTTTCTTCCGAAGGAGGAGTTTCATTCATAGCTTTGTAGATGTTGTCTTCAAAGTATAGTATAGCTTCCTCAAAATTTTCTTTTATCGTTTTACCTTTTCTGTAGAACTCTTCGTAAACAGTGTACACACCATTTTCCTCACGATACACCTTATAAGGCTTGTCGCTGTTCTCAATCTCTGTATCTACATAAACCTCTATATTCATACCACTAGTAGTGTGAGTTAATCTATAGATAAACTCTGTATTAGAAATGTATGTAGGATTTTCAACTAATTTACCACTATTATATACGAACATAACCGCCTTTTTTAAATCTTATATCATTGAAAAAGTTAAAATAGAAACTCTTTTTAACTGTAGCACTCTTAACTTGGTTAGGATAGAAAGACAAATATTCTATATCTTTTATAAATTTACTTCTGTCTGAAACTACCTCGCCATTTTTATCGAAAACTGGTATATCACCTTGTTGAATTAAAGCGTCATAACCCTTATCTTTTAGCATTTCTATTAATCCAATATCTCTACGGATGTATATCCACATAGGGTGTTTTTTATTCATGTCCTCCCCTAATTGTTTTAATAAAACGCTATTCACATTTAGCCTTATGCCATAAGCAACTAAAACATAATCAATCAAATCTCTATAACTAACTTCAAAGTCTAAAGGTAGTAATGAAATTGGATTTTTAATACACAAAAATACTTTATAAATGAAAGGCTTATACCCTTCAGATGGTTTCGGCATATTTTCTGCAATACCGCCATAGAAATTAGCATAGCTTTCGTTATTGGCAAAGTAAGAAGCAGGAAAGTTTGGTGGCTCAAAAGAACCATAAGGTCTAACTACACCTACACCCATATTACTCATTTGACCAAAGCTAGGAATATACTTCCGAACGCCATGATAAAATATCTTTGGCTCTTTAGTTTCCTCGTCAATCATTTTTGAACAATTAACATAGTTATCGGTTTCATAGGCTTTTTCCCAATCACCGAACCATTTTTTAAATTGTGAACTTCTTACATTCAAATACGCTACCAAAGGCAATTTACTTTTACCTCCATTAGGAGTTGGTAATTCACATGGTGGTTGCAATTCAGCCGTAGGATTTTGAGTTGCTTGAGTAAAGTAATAATTTAGCAATCCTTGTGGCGTAAATAAGTCTTTTCCTTTAGATACTTCTTCGTTAGAAGCAATGAACCCTTTATAGTCTAGCTTCTTTTGAATCCTAGCCATTTCTTTTAAAATACTAGATTTTTCATTTGAAAATTTAGACTGTTGAAACGATGGTAATAGTTTAGTTAAGGCATCTAAATCATTTCTGTCTTGTTGAAGACTTGAACTACCTAATATATCGTTTTTGCGTAATACAGAATCATCAGCTACAAATTCACTAGCTATTTTTTGCTCCTGAGTTAAAGGTGCAGTAGGTTGAGTTTGTGTAGCTGTTGTTGCGCTACCAAATAAATCAGATTCGAATATTTCTTTATAATCTTTAAATCCCTCAAAAGATTGCCTTGTATCAGTACCAGTTATTTTTTCATCATCATTAAAAAATAACGATTGCATTTCTAAATTTGCAGGCTTTTTATTTCCACTCCACCAATCCCATCCAAGTTCCATTGCTCTCTCTTGAACTCTTCTTGAAAGTTCAGGATTATCTCCAATCCAAATTTTAGTCATTTCCAAATCAAATGGAAGCTTAATAGTGGGATATTTACTTGAACTAGGTTGAGCTGTTGTTGCAGTAGGTTGACCAATTGCATTAAGACCACCACTTTTCATAAAATTTGTAAAATCAAAAAAAGAATTTTCTTTTTCTAACCTATATGCAACATCATCAAGAGTAGCTACTTTAGGATTTATTGTATTAGGGTTTAATCTCCAATTATCAGTTACGTCATCATTTAACTTTAAATCAGAAATAGTTTCTTCTAAAATATTACCATTTACAATAATTCTATAATCTATTTTTGTAATTGAATTTCTATACAAGTTTAGCAAAGTGTATAAAAACTCACTAGCATTGTCAACAGTAAAGGAGCTAAGACTATTATTTGTTGGGTTAGTATATGAAATATAAATACCAGTAACTAAATTAGAAGTTGCAGAAGCTTGTTTAGTAGGCATTGATTTCTTACCTGAAAACCATTCGCTCCAATCGTATTTTTTGAAGCTTACGGGTCTTGAATTAGCAAATGATTTCTCCAAGTCAGAAGGTTTACCAGTATAAGGATTGAAATTCTTTACCGTATTTTTCATGTCTGAAATGTAAGTATTAGGAGTTGCTAATGCGTTTCCTTCAGTATCATAGGCTTGAGCTTCTATATAACCCCTATAAATAGGTGAAGTTGGAAGTAATTTATATTCTTCAGCAACCCGTTTTTTCAACGATTGAAAATCATAATATTTATCGTTACTTCTTAATCCTTTAAGGTGACTGCCACCGTTTATTATTACAATATAATCAACCAAAGGCAATCCCGAAGTTCCTAAAGCACCTCCGTTTGCATAAATACCACTATATCCTCCAACAACACCGTCCGCTTCAACATCCATTAAGTCGTTGTAGTTATTCAAATCTCTTGAAGGGCTATTACCGCTTTTAGCATCTTTTACAAGGCTTTCTTTTACTTTACCTCCATGATTCATTTTTAATTCATTAGAATCTACTTCTGATGCTTTTCCTCCCATAACCGCACTATACACTCTAGCCATTGCCCATTGCTCTTTTGACTTTACATTAGGTCTTACGCTTGAAGGATTAGTTTTATATGCACCTATTCCCTTGTTATAAATTTGTTGTAAACCCTTAACGGAAATTCCCGTATCTTTCGAAATTTCATCTAAATCGTGAGAAGTGTTTTTATCGTAATTATATTTTTTGTTGTATTTATCTTTATACGTTACATAATCAACTTCTCCGCCTTTTTTCAATCCTGCTTTCTTTAACAAGCTATAATAATTAGGATTCTCGTATAAATGGTCTTTTACAATCTTCATTTGTTCTGTAACTTTAGGAGTATGCTCACTCTCGGCATCTAATCCCATCTTTACTTGTCTATTTAATTCAAGAAGAGTTACACCGTGCATTTTAGCAATTTGTTTCAAAGACATACCCTTTGACAAATGACCTCCATGTTCACAACCACATTTACTTATTTCATAAGCTATATCATGGTCTGAAACAGTTTTACCTCCATACTTATAAGAATTACCGCTAAAGTGCATCTCAGTAGGTATATTACCGCCATCAGCAAATGAAACACCACCTCCACGTTTATTTATTTCAGACAAAATTTCTCTATTTGTCATCATTCTACCTTCAAATTCTCTTTTTGTTTGGTCTGCAACAGCAGGAGCAGTAATAATTACTTCAGCTCCTTGAACTTCTAAAGGTTGACCAGTTGACTTATTAATCATTTTAATACCACCTTCTGCATGGGTTTTACCGACAAAATACCCTCCTACGGAAGCATCATCATAAATCATTGTTTGACCATTCCTTTTACCAACTACAACGCCTCCTGATGGGCTTTGCTTGGCTTTATCTTCAGTTAATTTTTCTTTATTCATAGTTTTTTTAACATAAGTAGCAAATATAAATAATTCAAACGACACTACAAAAATATATTATTTATAATAACTTTTTTAAGTTTCTTTACAATTAAAATGCAACTTTATTTTTCAGTAGGTTTCATTTAATTTTAGTATTAAATGTAATATGTTTTATTTTTTACATATATTTGTTCGATTAATATTAATTTAAAATTAAAAACAATGAGTGATTTTTTCAACATCAAATCTCCAAACTACCTAGGAGGCGTAAACGTTCACAATACTTTAGCTTTAGCTGGTATTGCTTATTTAGTTTACAAAGCTTACAAATAATCGTAATCTTAAAGAAAGGAGAAAAAAATAGCCACCCGATTAGAGTGGCTTTTTTTTATTACTTTATTTCGCTAATTTGTCAATGATTACTTTAAATCTTTTGGCAATACCATCCCACTTCATTGCTGAAACCTTTTCATAAGCATCTTCTATTTTTTTCTTCACTATCAACTGAACATCTGGTTCTTCATTTTTAAGATTGTAGACAACCTCTAAAAGCGTTTTTACTTCAACTGGATTGGTTACAAATCTTATTTTCTCAAAGTCATTTACAAACACCGCTTGTTGGCTAAACATAAAGTTTAAGCTATTCTCACCATTATTGGTTATTTCTGTAATAGAAGTGTGTTTTGGGCAAACCACAAGGGTTTTAGTAGCCATAGCTTCTGTTATAGTTAATCCCCATCCTTCGGATGTTGTAGTGGTTATAAAGCAGTCAAATGAGTTGTATATCTTGTTAAGCTCTTCTGTCGTAATTCCATTATTTTCTGAAAAATCTGTTGGAAATATGACATCTGTTCCTATTTCAAGACCAACCCTATCGCATAGTCTTGGAATGTTTATACCCATTGGGTCTATTGGATTGCAATGCAGATAAAGGACGGCATTTGCTTGTGTTGTGTGCTTGAATATAGCAAACCCCATAATTAAAGCTCCCATATCCTTTCTAACTTGGTTTCTATTAACGCTACCAAAGACAAAAATATCTTCAGTTCCGAAAATTTCTACTTTAGCGTCAAGCTTTGCTTTTTCTTTGTAAGGGTAAAAGTCGTCTGTATTTGTACCATGTGGTATTACCTTTATTTTTTTGAATTGCGTATCTGAAAGCAATGGTTTCATTACTGACTTGGCGTATTCCGTATAGGTAATTACTTCGTCAAAAAAGTCAAGTACTTTTAAGTCTGCCATTCTTGGCTCACTATCTATTGGAAAATAAATAATTGATTTAAAGTTAGGTCGATTTTCCTCTCTCTTTTTATTTTTTACTTCCTTTAAGTTTGGGTGCATAGCGTTAAATACCTCAACATCATTAAGCATGAATATTACATCAAAGTCGTTTTGGTAAATTAAATTAAGTAGTTCAATCCTTCTATATATATCAGTACTTCCAGTTCCACTTATTAGTGCTGGTATTACTTTTACATTAGGTGCGTAATCGTAAATTTTAGGGCTTTTATCATTTATAGCAAAGATAACAATGCTTAAATTTTTATCTTTCTTCCATTCGTCAACAAGTGACTTAGCTACGTTTGCAAAGCCAGTAGTACATCCAAAATCTGCATAAAGCAATAGTGATTTTTGAACATTACTTTTCCCTTTGACTGCTTTTAATTTAGGTTTTTCCATATTTGTTGTTTAAGTTTAATTTAGTTGGCTTACAAGGATTCGAACCTAGAAAGACTGCACCAAAAACAGTTGTGTTACCGTTACACCATAAGCCAATGAAAAAATATGCCCGTAAGCATATTTTCTACAAATCTATTAATATTCTACTGAATAAACTGGTATTCCTAAGAATTTTATTTTTTTAGAATTTGGCTTGATGTAAAGATTGTTTTGATTGTTGATGCTTTTTTTCAATTCAACAAACTCTTTTTCTAAAGTATCTATATCTTGTTTATAATTTTCCATTATTTCCTCTAGGTCGGAAATATAGTCTAATTGTTCAGCCAATTTTTCAGTTTGCTTTGCTATTGTTTCTTGAGAAGCACTTTTATTTTTTTCTAAGTCGGAAATATATTTTTCTTGCTTATCAATTTTTTGTTTATAATCACTTATTGCGCCTGATAATTTAGATATGTGATTAGCTTGGGTAATATTTTTTGATTTTACATTTTCTAAGGCTCTTTGAAAGGCAATTATAAGTTTTTTATCACTGTCAATTTCAATTAAAGTATCAAATTCTGCTGATTCTTTATCCTCTACTTCCTCAATATTTTTTTTAGGTTCTGGAACTGAATCTTGAGAAATTGGAAATGATAAGGTAGGATATGTTGTTTTTGGTTCGGTATAATCAAAAGATAAATCAGATGTAGATTTTAAATCTTGTTCTTCAACAATCACAGAATTTTTTTGTGATAATTTTTCAAGGTGAGTAGACCTATTAATAGCTTGTTTTTTGTAATAAATTTCAAGTAATTTATTTACCATGTTCATATTTGGCTCAATGGATAGCCAAAAATATTTTTGATTTTGTTTTTTTAAAACTCCATTTTTTTTCAAAATACATGCAAATTGACCCCATTCTGGATATTGAATCCTAAAAGAATAAGAGTTAAAGTTGCCTTTATCCATTGATTTTTTAGCTTCAATTAGTGTTAATAAAGCTCTTTCCTTTGTAATTCTTTTTCTTGCCATTTTTTTTTAATTTTTAGTTGTTAATTTTTGCTTGATTAATCTATTCCTTTTTCTCTATTATCAGATAAACTCATTACCCTATAAGTTTGTGGGCAATTCATCGCTTTATTATGTTTACCATTTAGCATCATATTTTGTATTAAAACAAAATCATGACCATAATGTTCGTTATGCGGTGGCATTTGTCTTAAAAAATCAGTTCTAACAATTAATTCGCTATGACCTATTCTTCCGTATTGTAACTCAGCAACTCTCGTAGCGTTTCTTGGTGCGACAAAGCTGTCAAAATAAACAAAGTCAAAATCAGTACCCTCTATTTGAGACAAATAATTCTCAAAATGATTCGGTAGTATTATATCGTCATTAGCGTAGAAAACAAAGTACTTCCCAGTAGCTAAGCTAATGTTTCTGTTGGTAATATCGTAACCATGACCTCCTTTGTTAATCAGGTTATTCGATATGTATAAATCGTTTCCTCTAGCTTCACAATCTTTCTGAATATCTGAAAAGTAATTGCTATCTATAAAATCTTGCATTATTGGGCAACCATCTCCTATTACAAGAGATTCCCATCCATTTATGTTTTGGTTTGCAATACAATTTATTGACCTTATAGTTCTTTCAGGTCTGCCATAGCAAGGCATTGACAATGTTAATCTCATAATTTCTCTTTTTCTTTTTTATAGATTTCTAATAGTTCTTCATAAGTTTTAAATGCTCTATCATTACGCCATTCACACCAATAAGCAAACCCAATAGCATATTCTTCTGCTATTTGCACAAATGAATCCTCTTGCTGTTGGTAAGTAATAGCATCATCTATTATGTCTTTAAACTTTTCTTTTAGCTTCATAACCCTCTTTCTTTTTTGTAAATTTCTAATAGTTCTTTATTAGATATATTTTGCCATTTATTACATTCTGAATTATCTTTTTCACAAGCGTTTCTTAAATTATGTGTCCACTTTGCAAATTCAATAGCAAAATCATCTGCATAGTCTTTAGATATTTTAACACAATCCTCAACGGCTTGCTGATACTTATCAGTTTCATCACAAGGAATGATTTTGTAGAATTTGTCTTTTAGTTTCATAATTTTTTTCCGCATTTTTCACAATGTTCGATTTCAAATTTTAAAAAAAAGTGTTCTCTTTCAAGTTTATGATACCTTTCAATATCTAAAAAATGTCGTGAAGCTAATTTTATGTCTATGCTTAAATTTCTACTTTCTAAAGACTGCATTTTTTTTTCAATTGAGCGAAGTTTTTGTTTTGGTGTCATAATTTTTCTATTTCTTTTTTCAAATCATACCAATGCTTAGAGCCAGTTTGAACGATAAGTAGCTTAACCGCTATCAATGCACACTGTTTAGCACCTTCGTAATTGCAAAGACCATTATTCCAATGGTAAACAGCCATTTCATTTACTAAGCTTCTAGCTTCTTGTTCTAGTGTCATAGCTTCTGTTTTTTATATTGCTTCCATTTCTTTTCAGCAATATCAATAGCATTATTTAACATTGAATAATATTGCATCCCAAACTCTACTTTTTTATCTGAAAAATAACCATCTAAGAAAGCTCCTATGTATTTTTGTTTTGGTGTCATGATTTTATATTTTAATCTTTTTCAACATAGCCTACTAAAATAAACTTTCCGTAACACCATTTGTAGTATGGGATTTTATCTTCTTTGATTACTTTTAATTTTTCTTTTAGTGTCATTCTTGTCCTTTTTTTATTAGGTAATACCATAACCATATAAATTTTGGTCTTATAAACTCGTATCCCAATAGTATTAGTAAATATTTCATAATTTTTAGAATTTTAAATCGTCAAACTCATCGCACATCCACTTTATCTGTTCTTCGGTAAATTGCTTCATCAAATGTTCGTTCATCTTTAAGCAACGTGGCGGTGTTCCAACGTATAAGCCAAAGCATTTAGGGTTTACTTTTTTAGTAATTACAGTACCCATTCCAATCATGCTCCCGCTACCTATTCTAGAATATTGATGGCACACGCTTCCAAGCCCCATGTTTACATATCTTCCGATAAGGGAATGTCCTGCTATTAAAACATTACAAGCTAAAGTAGAATTACTCATTATAGTTGAATCATGCCCTATGTGGCTTGCTTTAAGCATAAGTACATCATCATTAACTATTGTAGGTTTTTCACAACCTGCATTAATAGTTACATACTCCCTAAAAACATTACCGTTACCGATGATAACCCCTTTGTTTGGTTTGCCAAAATAAGTCTTATGCTCTGGTTCTGTTCCAACTGAACAAAAAGCTTCAAATCTATTGTTATCTCCAATCACTGTATCTCCCGTAATGTAGCAAAAAGCCCCAATGTAGTTGTTGTCACCTAGCTTAACATTTTCGCCTATTACAGCAGTTGGATGTATGTAGTTTGTAATACCATTATTGAAAACAAAATTCATTTCTTCATTAGTAGTATTTTGGCTTTGAAAAGGTGTTAAGTCGTCCATGATTTATTTATTAAATTTGGTTTTGTAAACTTCTTCTGTTGGCAATCCTCCCCACATCTCTACATACAAGGCTCTATTGCTTTCGAAGCCACTATTTAAGCTAGGTTCCTTCGCTATGGTCATTGAATTACGATACACTATTGGATTTAAAAAAGAAGTCCAAACTTTACTCGCATTGTTTAGGCTCATCTTATAATCGAAGCTGTTGTCCTCAAAGTAAGGCTTAATAAATTCTTCATCGAATTTACCTGCCCTTTTCCACATATCTACTGTTAAAATATAGCTACACCAATTCTGCATTGAATTAATAAAATCGGCTCTAGGATTGCTTTTAATCAATAGTTTTATTTCATGTTCAGTTCTACCTAAAATAACATCGTCATTAAGCATTAGCACATGGGTAGCATTAATCTTATCAGCATAATCCATAAGCATATTCCAACTACGGGCAACCCCTAGATTAGCTTCTGGTCTGTAAATCATAAAGTTTTCTTCTCTAGTAATAATATCTTGTATTCCATTATCGCATATTGCAATATGGGTATCTTTAAAATCTTCAAAATATTGTTCTAGTGCTTGATTAAGTAGGTCTGCTCTATTAAGAGTTGGTATCGCTACTATTAGTTTTATTTCTTGGCTCGTTTGCATTTTTTTCTAATTATCTTGTTCGTATGCTTTTTTACAATTTTTATCGCAGTAGCTTCTTTCGCAAGGCTCTCCACAATAAAGACATTCGTTGTCTAATTCTTCTAGTGGGGTTTCTAATTTATAGTTGTCGTAATTTTCCATAGCAAATAGGTTGTTTATATATTATGCTACTTTTATAGCCTTCTCTCCATCAAGGCAATTAGAATCAGCTACACTTTCGCTTACTTGGTCGTGAAGTTGCTCAAAAGCTTTTTTGGCTTGCTTATTAGATATAATATTATTATTTAGAAAAGATAAAATAATTTTTCTAGTAAGTTCAGCACCATAAATCACATCTTTGTTGAATTTAAGCCCTTGTTTTTTAAGCTGTTTTTTTAATGATTTTTTATCCTCACCGTAGCCTAACATAATTTCAACCGTTCTTGTTTTTTTATTAGGTTCATCAACTACTTCGCCTAGTTCTGAAAAATTTTTCTCGCCAGTTATTGCGTTTACTATCTCTCCATTTTCATTGATTTTTACCTCAACTCTTTTTTTAGCATCTCCACAAACAGCAGACACCTTTTTTTCAATTTCTTGAATTTCTTTTTGGATTTGTTTTTTAGATTTCATTTTCTTGGTTTTTGTTGTTACTTTTTCATTCATAAATCTCTCCCGTGAACATATCAACTGAATATTGCTTGGTTCCTTTTTGAGTTATGCTTATCTTTTCAATCACTGCACTTGTACTGTAATGCTCTTGTATCTTTTTAGATTTAAGGTAGTAAGTTATTTTTACAAAATCTCCCTTCTCAATTCTTATTTGTGTTATTAGGGCTTTTATATCATTGAAACATACAAAGGCTACGGGCAAGTGAATCTCATCTTTTTTCATGCGAATGACAATCTGCGTAACATTATCAGTTACGTTGACTATGCTCATTACTTTGCCATTCACTACCATTTGTAAAAATATTAAATGTAAAGTTAAATATTATTTTTAATACTTAATCATTTCAATTGATATTTTTTTTAAAATAGCATCAATATTAGCATTTCTTAACCATAAGTTAATAGTGTATTCCCTTGCACTTTTTTTTACAATATCTTCCCTAACTAGCTTGGTAAACCCAACACCGTTAATAACGCTTTTCAAAGCACCGTTTTGAGCTTTAGTTCTAAACTTTTCTTCACCGTATGCAATAGCATCACTAATCAAGCTTTCTGGCATTGGTTTTTCAACTAAGTTGTTTTTCCAAAAGAAGTAATATAGCACATCTCCAAAGTCATCGTACACTTCCTTTTTAGTAACCTTTTCCTTTGCGAAAAGTAACAACTCCTTAAAGTTTTTTATTCTTTCTGCATCGCTAGGAACAACTACTTTATCCTGCTCTATTTTTTGCAATTTATCTCTAACTTTAAAAATAATCTCCCCTCTATATGTTTGGTAAGATTTCATTACTTTAGAACAATAGATTACAGACAAGGAACCATAGTGTTCTGCATCTGTATCTAGTGAGCCATTAACTAATAAGGTAATGCACTCATTAATATCGTAAGCATTAAAGTTAGGAAAGTTTTCCCTTAAATAATTTGCTATTGTATTTACTTCGGTAGGCTCTGGCTTTTTAATCCCAACGTAACTAGCCCATCTCAATATTAAGCTACTAATTAGAAGCAATTCATCCTTCGTGTTGAAGTCTTTTATTTTTTTATGTGTTTGATATGCGTTATACAAAGAAATCTCTTTAGAGGTTGTATTTGGCAATGATTTAATTATTCCAACCGAGTTCTGTTGCTTGGCTAACTGTGTCATAGTTTTGTTCTTGTTTATTTTTTTCTACGAATGAAATTTCATTAAGATAACTTTCGAATTTATTGCTAAAAAGGGTAATTGGTCTTAGGAAAGGTTGCCACTTAGTATTGAGCCAATTTTTTGACTTGGTGAATATTACTTGTTTAAAATCTTCCACAGTGAAACCTTCTTTTAGTCTTGAATCGATTAGTGCATTAGTAGCTTTTGAATCAACCCTATATTTTTGACCAGTACATTCATTTAGATAAGTTATAATCTCTTGGTAAATTTCAATCGGTTTTATTACATCGTCTTTCGGTTTGACAACTACTTTTACTTTTTGTTTTATAGGCATTAGTTTAACCTCTTCTTGCTTTTTAATAATAATTAGTTCGCCCCTTTGTTTCGTTATTTGGTAGTTATTAAAAAAGTTAGGGAAAATGGAAATTCCATAATCAACAATCCGATAATAAGTACTTACAGAAACGGTGTCAAATTTCACATTCACATTAAATGCTATCGGTTTATTTTCTTCATACTTTAGAAGTAAATGCAACCACACATCTTTGTAAATCTTGCCCTTTTTGTTTAACTCTTTAATGAAACATATAGCATCCATTTTAGTCGTCAATTAAATCGTCATACGATACGTTTAGTGCTTTTTTTATTGGTCTTAGTGTATCTATATTGTAATTAGTTTTTCTTCCATTAATAATGGAATTAAGAATGTACATAGCAGGACATTTGCCATCGTTTGTTTTTTTAATCAGATTTTGCAAATCTTTCTGTGTCATTCCTCTCAATGAAATTATTTGTGATAATTTCGTAACCTCTATTTCTATTTTTTCCATGTATTTTTTTTTGTGAACCACATTTTAAACAGCAAATAATTACTGCTGTTTTTTTACCAAATTTGTTGAATAGCACTTCTGATACTTTATCTTGTTCATGCAAACAATCTTGCATTATTCTATTTTTAGAATTTCAAAAGCTTTAGAGCAATCTTTGCTAGATACTGATTCATTGTAAAAGCTTACAAATTTAGAGGAACCATTCTTTAATTAATAATTAGATACTTTTCTCCTTACATCTTCATAGGATGTTTTGTTTGTTTCTTGGAATAAGATTTCAGAAAGATTGTCAATAGCCTCAAAAGAAGGCGTTTTAATTGTGTTCATTTTTTTTAGTTTTTTATAGTTTTAGGAAGCCAACGACCAATCGCATTTATGTTTGTAATTTCACTGTAATTGTCTTTGTCGGTATGTATTTTATCTGAATAATAATAATTTCCAACTTCGTTTAAATTTGAATAGTTATGAACGATTATATAAAGACCCTTGCCAGTATGGTTGCATTTTGGATTAGCTTTCATCTTAAATTCCATTAGGATATAAGTTTATAGGTTGTGTAGTTACAAACATTAGAGTTTCTGTCTAAAGCTGAACAGCCAATAGAATCAATTTTTAGACCTTTTGCTCGGAAGTTAAAAATAATAGCAGAAAGTCTTGTTGCTCCATAAAGTTCAATAGCAGTCCAACTGTCAATGGTTCCATGTTGTCTCAAGTGATTAAGCACTTTTTGATGTTTCGTAGTTTTTACTACTTGAGTAGTATTGACTTCACTTTTTTGTTTTAAAATGTCAAAGATTCTCATAATTTTTAATTTTAGTTGTTAGTGTTTGTTTATTTTAATTTTTGTTCTTTGAAGTAAGCTTTAAGATACATATTAAACCAATAGGTCTTATCTTGCTTTTGGCATTTAAAATATTTTTTAAAAAAATAATCAGATAGTTGGTTCATTACTTGATTTTTAATAGCCCAAATATATAAAACCATTTTAATAATACAAAATATTATTTAAAATATTTTACATTATTTTTAATTTATGTCTTTTAGAGTTTGCTCAATCATCTTTCTCATGTCATCATGTATGATGTAGTTCAAGCAAATTTGCATAGTCGTCTTAGCACTATTGAGTTTTTCTTTTAGTGTTTCCACATTCTCAACAATTACTTGCTCTTTTTTTATGATGGTCTTTAAAGTCGCAGATTGCTTTTTCATCTCTTGTGCAATAGCCTTGAGGTCGGCATCTGTTTTAGCTTTTAAGTCATCAGCTTCTTTTTGTTTTAATAAAGCATCAGCACGCAACCTTTCGTTTTCTATTCTAAGGTTTTCTCTTTCTTCAGCTTCCGCTTTTTCTTTAGCTTCTTTTTCCTCTTTGGATATTCTATCAGATTCAATCTTTGCTTCCAATGTTGTTTTAGCATAATTTAGAATACCTGCAAAAGCTTCATCGGTAATTATATCCAATTGCAAAGTTTCAGGGTCTAATACTTCGGCATAAGGTAACATCAGTTTATAACGCTCTGCTTTTAGTTCAGCCTTTCTTTTTTGCTCTTGTATTTCTAAAAATCTCTCTTGAGTTTCTAAATGCTTTTCTGCTGGTTCTACAATAGACATCAAGTGCTTTGCAATACCATCTATTAACCTACCTTCATTTAAAGACTGCTCCTTCAACAATTTCCTTGTTTTCTCAATCTCTATGCGTTTTGA
>Ga0114974_10002405_pt1 | contig 14356 bp, 10 predicted proteins | sample S_130206_EF_Meta_FD_87318 | JGI IMG/M metagenome (GOLD analysis project Ga0114974, IMG submission 87318) | Freshwater microbial communities from Lake Simoncouche, Canada to study carbon cycling - S_130206_EF_MetaG | ecosystem: Environmental > Aquatic > Freshwater > Lake | place: Lake...
AAGACAAGTGCAACCACGATCCCAGTATTGACTCCCATTTCCATAAGCGCGCGATTAAAATATTCAGTTGTTTTAGTTTGTTCCATAGTAAGAGATGCGCCAACCGTGAGAATGTGACGAACGGCTGCGATGACACCAATGATTAGAAAGTTGTCTAGTTGGAAAATTCCATCAGTAAATCGCACAATAACTGTTCGCATGATCTCTAAAATAATTACAACAAACAAGATGTCATTAATTCCTTGAATCATTCCTAGTGGGAAAAAAGGCCTAGTCTGAATTAGGTGTTGCAAAGAATATCCAGCAGCCAAGACTGAAATAAGGAACAAAATAATTCCGAGAAAGCCATGCAAAATGTCCTCAAGTTTGTCGATAAAAGTTGCAGGAATTAGTGACTCATCTCCTGTAAGTAGGCCCTTTACTGACTTGTATTTCATCACGACCACCCTAGTTAACAATGTCTAATGGTAAATGTAGATTTGGGCTCTCGCAATATTTAGCATCCTAGCCTCTTTGATTCTTGCTGGTTAGTGTTCGAGGTAGCCGTAGAAGGTAATGCGTAGCCTCGTCTCCCTCTGTGAGCCTTCAAATCCATCGCTTATCACGAGGATTTTATTTTTAACCCTTGTGCTATCCAGCCAGTCAAGACAGACTTTACTTTCTAATGTTTCAAAGGAGCAAAAATGCTGGTTGCGCGTAAAGATAAATCCACCAGTGGTCCGCGTTATTCTGGGCGTCTTGATATGCCGAATGTAATCTATGCACAAGCTAATCCGATGAAAGCCTCCAGAGAAGATCAAATTCTGAACTTTTTGAAAGAATGCTTAATGCTTGCAAAGAAGACACACCATGTTGAAAATTTTATTCAAAATTTATACCTGCACTGCCCTAATACATGGGGGTTATCCGGAATTTGTCTCAGAAAAATATTACCAACAAATAACTTGAGCAAAGTTACTCAAATTTCAAATAATGACATCAATCTACCCCAAGACATAAAGGTGACTTTTGATTCTAAATCTCCTGCGTTAGAAGCTATTCGATTCAACGTAGCAATATTCTTTGAAACACGAACTGCACTTCTGAATTATAGTTCCGAAGGACAAGAGATTTGTGAAAAAAATCTTGATATCAATGGGCTAGTTTGTTTACCAATTACCGCACATGATGAAATGTGGGGATCGCTAGAGTTTATTTTCGACAAGGAAGTAGAGTGCGATGAAGGAATTCAAGATTTTTTCTCATGCGTTGCCCTTATTGTAGGAACAGCAATCGACCATTCAGTAGAAATTCCGATTGAATCAAATGCTAAGAATATCCTCCCAACTGATCATTTTGCTTCGAACAAGGATTTGCAGCTCACACCTAAACTTCGAAAAATTGCAATAATGATTTCCCAAGGAAAAACTAATTCTGAGATTGCTCGAGAGCTTTCTTATTCTGAATCAGCAGCAAGGTATGAAACAGTAAAGCTATATGCCATGTTGCGAGTCAAAAATCGCGCCGAAGCCGGAGCTGCCATCAACAGGCTTAATTTAGGTAACTAAAGTTTTATGTAACTTTACGGAAATGGATTTTAGTGCGCGCATCCCCATGTTTTACTTCAGAACCTCTTGAATATTGAGTACCCTGAAATTCGATATCGTCAATAACAACTTTACCCTCGTAAACTTCAATTACTACTTCATCATTTTCCAAGGAAGCCGTTCCCCACGATGATCCCGTGTACCAGGGTAACCTCGTATTTGTTAAATCTTTTCTAAAAGATAATCTCTTTTGTTTGGCATTAAATGACTGCCCAGTCCATGCCAAGAAAAGTCCCCAAGCAATCATTGCCCGCGAATAGTGTCGACCGCACTCAGCTTCATCAAAGGGGTTCCTTGTTCTTCCTGAAAATCGCTCACGAACATTTGCAATTACATGCAAGCCCTTATCTAGCTCCCCGCTATAAATTAGATTGCCGGAAGCTGTATATTCAAATCCTGTCATCATTTCAGCGAAATATGGAAATGGCCTTTTAGGTCGGTTACCTCTCGGATATGTCGCCATGAGCAAACCCTTTTCGTCTCCGAGGGCGTAACTTCGCATATGGTTAAAGTGATCATAAAGGCCTTCAAGTTCATTAAATTTTAGAATGCTTTTAGCGGCGGTTTCAATATTCTTTGGATTAGCCAATGATCCCAATCCACTAATATCTGCCAAAAATTGACCAATTAATTGATCTACTAAACATCCTGAACCTAATTGCAATTCTGGGTCAGATGTATTTTGAGCTCCCATTATCCCGTGCTGTAACCCTCGAGCAATTGTTTGACCATCACGTAAAGGATAAATTTTATGTTCGTAATATTCTCCATTGAAGAGATTCTTATCCATCCAACTACTTCCATTGGTAAACAATCTTTTACACTTTGAGGCAAATTCGACTTCTGATAATTCCAGCGCCATCTCTTCTGCTGCCCTAAGAGCAGCTAGATACCAAAATCCCATTTGAGGATTTGGACCATAATATTCAACATCCATAGTGTTGTGTTGAACGCCTTCCATCACACCATCTTGATCTGCATCCCAACCTCCAGGAATCCATGCGAACTCAAGTGCGCGGCGTGCCGCTGGCCATAGAACACGCAGCCATTCAGTATCGCCGGAAAGGGTCCATTCCCGAAATAACTTAACGATGCAACCCATTTGGCCATCAGCGGCAGCGATAGGCCAAGATTGAAGGCCTTCCAACGGAAAGGTAACTCTAAATGACATAAATCCATCTCTATTTGTTGCATACAAAAATTCAGTTTCACGGAAGTCTTTGGCGATATCACTAAATAAAAATGCAGTTGTTTGTTCGTAATTCCAGACATGAGAGCAATTACCAAAACATGAACCGGCGTTATAACCAATACCTTCCCAACCAAAATATTTACCGTCACTAGACTGAAAGATTGTCTGTGTTTTAAGAGTAGACAAATTGCTAAGTGCCGCATCCAATAATGGCTCTGGAAAGTCAGTGGACAAAAATTGTTCTACAAAATTTATAGTACGAGCCTCAAGATCTAATATTTTTGGAATAAATTCTTCGATTACATTAATAGAATCACTAAACCGAGTTGCGTAGTGATTTCCAATTATGAGATCTGAATATTTTCCAATATTGGTACCTGGAGTACTTGTTCCATCCTCGCCTTCTTGGGACCATGCTCGACGGTTTGGAAAGAACCAGGAAATCAGGAATGTGTATTCTTCGATCTGCCCAGGTTCTATGACTCGTTTATCGCATAAGGTACCCACTGGTTCCACATTTATAGATTTTCTTTGTTCAAAATTCCCGTCCTCAATAAAGTCATCCCACATCTCTAATAAAGAATCTCGCCAAGTTAAATCCGCCCAAGATGTACGGTGAGTTACATGTTTTGGATTCAAAACTGCGACGGAAAAATTGCCAAAGTTTTCATCATTAGTGTCTTTCATTTCCGATGAGTATCGAATTGCAGAAAAATTTGTCCCCTCAATATAAGAATTATGGTTGACATACGAGAAGTTATTCTTCTCAAAAGGTCTTATAAAATTTGAAATATTACTTGCTACGGAGACTGTGGCAGGTTCGTTTGAAGTATTTGTAACGACACATCGGTACACCATAAGGGGGAAGCTGCTGGCCTCAGTATCGGAAGGTATTAAAGGATTAAATGATTGAAGAGTGACCTGAACGGGGCAATTACTATCCTCCAAATGAACTTGACCAAATGGGTACGCGGAATCAAAAATAGCATTCCGAAAGCGTGGCATTCCATGATTTCTTACTTCAGCACCAAATGGAGCCTCATACTGCGAAGAGTCAAGCGGTCCCTCGAGAACTTTCGCAAATAAAGGGCGATCTTTCTGTTCGACTCTTATTATAAATGCACTTACTTCAGGACTTCGCTTTAGTGAGGGTCGATTAAAGATTTCCCAATCAACAAGTCCACCGTTTCCTCCAAAACCTATATCACCTGTACCAATTCCACCAACAGGCATTGATATTTTTCGAAGATTATCTCCCGAGAAAGTTTTCAGCTTTGGCCAAGAAGATCTATTATTCATGTGCATTCTAACTTATCTCGGCTGGAAGAAGGAAATTCATATCGGGTAGTTTTTCTCTCAAAGATTTATTTGTGATAGCCCCTTCTCGAAGAACCATAATATCCTCTCCCGATTCAGTTATCACGGTTGTATGTGCAGCTGGTTTGATGGAACCATTACCAATCACTAAGGAAATTGTACTTGAGAAATGTTCTTGAATTAATTCAGGAGATTCAAATGATGGCCACCCTTTTGCAGAAGCCGAAGAAATAGTTAAAGGACCAAACGATTCTAAAATTTCACAGATGAAGGGATTACTTGTCGAGCGCGCAAAAAATGTAGTTGATTGCCCACCATCTCCCACATTCCATTTTTGATTACTCTTACAGATTTCTAGCGTTAGCAAATCTGACCAAAAATAATGTAGTACCTCACTGATCCCTTGTGAAATAGGAGTAGAGAATTTTACTAGTTGATCCTTATTTGCAAAAAGGATGGCATACCCATTCGAGCCTTCATCATTTCTCGCCTTTTTTAATCTTCCTATTGCAAAAGGATTAATAGCATCGCATGCGAATAGATAACCAAATTCACTCGGAAGAGCGATTAGTTCACCAAGGCGTAGCACAGCCAAAACTTCAGGGAGAATCTCCTTATGGCTAATTGGAACCTTAGGTAGTTCAAGAAGGACCATCGATTGGAACTCCAATTGAAGTTGATATAGAGGACTAATCCGAACATTATCCGATAACTGGAAGTCAGGTTACATACATTTTTACTAGCAAAAATGAGGGCAGCAATTTAGAAGTTGAAAGTTATGCTTCCATGAGGTGCTGACTGCATAGACCCATCCCTAGGTAAGGATAATGCAACAGTTCTGGAGTTTCCTTTTTATCCTACAGAGAGTTCAAATAGGAGGACTAGATGAATACTGATGAAAAATGGACTGCGCTAAAAGAATTTTCTGGTGAAGCACTCAGAAGAATTGCATTGCCTTTAGGGGGAATTGGTACGGGCACTGTTTCATTAGGAGGCAAGGGCGATCTTCGGGACTGGGAAGTTATGAATCGTCCAGCTAAAGGTTTCGCACCGCAGTATTCATTTTTCTGTATTCGTGTTGGTACTGAGGATAAGAGCACTGTGCCGGTGGCCAAGATTCTCGAAGGACCCATAGATGTTAGTGAGTATGAGGGAGCATACGGAACCAGAGCTAATCACCATGGTCTACCACGATTTCAAAACTGCAAGTTCTCTACTACTTATCCATTTGCAAAGATAGTACTCAGCGATCCGCAATTTCCTGTTGAAGTTGAACTAAATGCCTTCAATCCGCTTATTCCTACAGATTCACAGAGCAGTAGTTTGCCCATTGCGGTTTTAGAATATTCCGTAACTAATAGGTCTAGTAAAACACTCGAAGTATCAATCTCAGGAAATCTTCAAAATTTCATTGGCGAGGATGGTTCTTCGCCAATTATCGCTAATGCACATCATCCATTCCGAGAAGGATTTCAAAAGTTTGATAATTTCAATACATTTATGAGTGCCAAGAACGTTTCTGGCATACTTTTTGATAGCCGTGGAGTTTCGAAAGATTCAGAAAGATACGGAACCGTGGCTCTTTCATTGATCGAAGGAAAAGAAATCTCGCACAGAACTTCATGGGCAAACTACTCCTGGGGCGATTCACTACTTGAATTTTGGGATGACTTTTTAGAGGATGGTAAGTTGGATAACAATTTTGCTAATTCAGACTCACTCTTTGATGAGAGTAGTTCTGCGTTAGCCCCTAAACCGGGTGAATTACCATCGCCGGTAGCTTCAATCGCAGATTATAGAAAACTCGCTCCTGGTGAATCTACGACTTTTAAATATGTCCTTTCTTGGAATTTTTCTAATAGGCATGCATGGATGAGTACTGATTACGGTGATATATCTCAGGCACTCTATAGCGAAGATATCGTTGGAAATGCTTATTCAAAAAAGTCAATAAATGCTTGGGATGCTGTTTTACAGGTTGTAGATAATTTGACTGATCTAAAGAGAAGAACAGCCGATTTTGTCTCTTCCATAACTAAATCAGAAATACCAGATTCAATAAAAGAGGCGGCATTATTTAACCTAAGCACTATGAGAAGTCAAACCTTCTTTCAAACTGCGGATGGACATTACTTCGGTTGGGAAGGCACTGGAGATAGAAAAGGTAGCTGTCACGGGAGTTGTACCCATGTATGGAATTATGAACAAGCGACTTCGCATTTGTTTGGCTCAATAGCAAGAGATATGCGGGAATTGGAATTTCTACACGCAATGCGCGGCGATGGACTAATGAGCTTTCGTATTGGTCTGCCTCTCGATAAATATGCTCGTGAGTGGCCCTTGGCAGCAGCTGATGGACAGATGGGTTGCGTCGTAAAACTGTATAGAGAGTGGCGGTTGTCAGGAGATTCAAAGTGGCTCGAGAAGATATGGCCGGCAGCTAAGCGGTCGATGGAGTTTTGTTGGATCCCGGGCGGATGGGATGCTGACCAGGATGGCGTTATGGAAGGTGCTCAGCACAACACAATGGATGTTGAGTATTACGGCCCAAATCCGCAGATGGGATTTTGGTACCTGGCTGCACTGAAAGCTTCGCAAGAAATGGCTCTAGCCAATGGTGATCCAGAATTTTCGAAAAAATGCGGAGAACTTTTCAAAGTGGGAAGTTCGTATATGGATGATCAACTCTTTAATGGTGATTACTATATTCATAAGATTATTCCTCCACGTAATATGAATCTGATTTTTCCTGGATTGAGACATATGTCGATGGGTGCATCAGATATGAATGACCCAGAGTTACAACTAGGAGAGGGATGTTTAGTAGATCAGCTCGTTGGTCAATTTTTGGCACATATTTGCGGCCTTGGCTATTTAGCTAAAAAAGAAAATATCAAGAAGACCTTAGAGACAATTTATAAGTGGAATTATCGCAAAGAATTCTTTTCTGAATTCAACCACATGCGAAATTTTGTACTTGGTGATGAGAAAGCATTAGTTATGGCCTCGTATCCTCGGGGAAATCGACCAAAAAGACCATTTCCGTATTTCAATGAGGTAATGACTGGATTTGAATACAGTGCTGCAGTGGGAATGATTTATGAAGGCTTGGAATCAGAAGGAGTCGAGTGCATAACAAATATTCGACAGAGATATGACGGTTCCAAACGAAGTCCATTCAATGAAGCCGAATGTGGAAACCACTATTCACGGGCGATGGCAAGTTGGGGTGCGATACTTGCATGGACTGGACAACAATATGACGGTCGAATTGGAAAATTATCCTTTTCAAGGATTTCCAAAGAACCTTTGCCGTGGTTCACGGGTGATGCTTCTGGGATCACTTATATGGATGGCAAGAAGGTAACAATTGAAGTGCATGAAGGTATTCTTAAATTTGAGTCGATAGAAATACCAGGAATACCGGCACGTAGTTCAGGCAAATTACAATCAATTTCAAGGGGAAAATCCCTTACTTTGTGAGGGAAATTATCATTTCTACTGTATGAAATGTGCACTGTTTTTCGTTGACAGGTAGTAAGCCAACCTGAACACTCCTCATACGAGTGGGTTATTCGTGACACAACAGAGAAATAAGGGGACGTAATGACTGATAAAAATGTAACTGAGACCCTTCCAGAAAAATCAGTTTTTTCACGGAGGGCAGTTCTCAAGACAGCAGGAATTGGTGCAGCAGGAATATCAACTGCAGCAGCATTAGCTGCTTGTAGCAAGAAAGAAAAAGCAGCTGCAGCATTGGATGCAGCAACTGTTTCATTCGTATTCCTTGGTTCAGCCGATCAGGCAAAATCATGGGATGCGCTCTTTCAAGGATTTAAAGTTAAATTTCCTCAAATTGATTTCAAAGCAAATGCAATCCCATCAGATAACTGGGCAGCTTTTGCTGATGCCGTTGCAGTTCAACTTGCAGGTGGCGCAAAGTATGACGTGCTCAATCTTGCAACAGAAGGTGCGTTGCTCTTCGCCGATAAGGGTGTTGTGCTTCCACTCGATGACTTGATTGCTCGCGATCAAGCAGAATTGGATGCTGCACTAGCTGACACACATCCACGTCTAGTTGAATTCGGAAAGAAGTACGGCCCACCAGATGGAAAGACTTATTACATTCCAAGCGGTGGAATGAACTGCATGGCAGCATGGGTCAACAAAGATGTCTTTGCAAAGGCTGGCCTTGAACTTCCAACTGATGACTGGACATGGGATGACTTCCTTGCAGCCGGGCGCACAATAAAGAAAAAGACTGGTGCATTTATGTTCCCAGTCACTGCTGAGTACTTTGTTGGAATCATGCCTTGGCTAACAACAAATGGGGCTAGCACTATGAATGAAGATTGGACAGAAGCTACTTGTGACACACCTCAAGCAATTGAGGCTGCTGCATTTGCTCGCCAATTAGTCGTTGAAAAATTGAGCCCACCACCTGGTGGAACATTCGATCGTTTTGAACTTGGAATCAAGGGAGACCTTGCTGTATTTGGTGGCGGTCGTTGGCCAGTACTTGCAGTTCGTGCAGCTAATGCGGTCGACAAATATGAGATCTTCGATTTCCCACACAAGGGAGCTAATCGCGGATCACCAGTCGGTTGGGCAGCATTCCCAATTATGAATTCTTCACCAAATATCGACGCTTCATGGGAATTCGTAAAATATCTAAGTACTTATGAAGGTGCATCTGTATTCGCCAAGTCAGGTGGAACAGCGTCACCATGCTTGAAGTCTGTTGCTGAAAGCGAGGACTACCTTGCAGATTCTCCAGTTGGTACTGACAAGCTCTATAAGGCTCTTGATTATGCAACTGCAATTCCTTCACCAACCAAGGGAAATCTAACTCAACGTGCTATCGAAGATGTTTGGGGACAGATCATCGCAGGAAATATCAAGCCTGATGCAGGAATGAAGAAGATGCAGGAAGAAGTAACAAAGCTGCTCTAATTCGAAAATAATGGAGTAGGAAAAAATGCCCCTTCGAAAGGCGAAACAAAAACAGGAACGGTTTACACCGTTCCTGTTTTTGTCACCTGCAATTCTTTTTTTCTGCTGCTTTATTTTATTTCCATTGATTGGTGCCTTTGGCTATAGTCTCATCACCTGGGATTTCTTTACAAAACCAAAATATGTAGGTTTAGATAATTATGGAAAACTCTTCAAGGACCCAATCGCACTCGAAGCGATAAAAAATACCTTTATTTTCACACTAGCGTCAATAGTTACTCACGTAGGTCTCGGCTTGATACTCGCACTTGCCGTTAATAGAAAGATTTCAAAATTCTTTTCTTATATTATTCGAACAGTATTCTTTTTTCCTTTTCTTCTTTCTTGGGCCGCGGCTTCTCTTATATGGAACTTCGGGCTAGATCCCACCTTTGGCGTGATTGATCATTACGCCGGTAAATTAGGATTTCCTCAAGCGACTTTATTGTCTAGCACTTGGGCGATGCCAACTCTGATCATGATTGACCTTTGGAAAACATTGGGGTTTGCTTTCATAGTCATTTTGGCGGGTATTCAAGCGATACCAAACGATGTAAATGAGGCAGCGCGCGTCGATGGTGCAAGTGGATGGCGCTTATTTTGGAGCGTTACTTTTCCGTTATGTACTCCCGCTATATTCTTTGTCTCTGTCACTGCTTTTATTGGAGCTTTCCAAATATTTGAACCGATGTACATCATGACTCGTGGAGGCCCAGATCACACGACTCTGTCAATTGTGCAGTATTTACATATGACAGCCTTTCGAAATTTTGATATCGGATATGGTGCTGTCATTTCAGTTGCGATATTTTTGATTGTTCTTATAGTGACGCTTGTGCAATTTAGACTTGCAAAGAGATGGGTGTATGAAGCATGAGTCAATCAATAAATATGAAAGTTAAGAAACCAAGACGCAACTATAGAGCTGAGATTAGCTCTCAGATTGCGAATCTTGTAATTATTGTTTTTGCAATATTTTGGATTCTTCCAATTGCCTGGCTACTATTAACTTCAGTTCAAAGCAGAGAAGAAAGATTTGTAATTCCCCCGAAATGGATACCATCAAGCTTAGATTTCTCTTCCTACAAACGAGCCTGGGAATTATTTCCGATTGCCGAACAATTCCTCAATAGCTTAAAAGTTACTCTTATATCGACGATTGGCGCTTTAGTCATATCTTCTCTCGCCGCCTATGCATTCGCTAGGTTACAGTTTTTTGGACGAGAAACTCTTTTCATAATTCTACTTGCAGGGCTAATGGTGCCACCTCAACTTACCGTGATTCCAAGTTTTATAGCATTTAGAAAAGTTGGCTTGATTGATAATCATGCCGCTCTATTTCTACCTGCGATGATAACGCCGCTTGGAATATTTCTTCTCCGACAATTTTTCAGATCAATTCCAAAAGAACTTGATGAGTCGGCAAAAATTGATGGTGCTGGTGCATTTAGAATCTTTTTTAGAATTATTTTGCCATTGAGTAAGCCTGCAATTGCGGCCCTTGGCGTGGTTCTTTTCATTGCTTCTTGGAATGACTTCTTCTGGCCTAATATTTTTATTTCAACATCGACAAAAATGACTTTACCAGTAGGAATCGCATCATTAGTGGGAACAAGCGGCAACACAAACGTAATTCTTGTAATGGCCAGTGTGGGCATGCAGATAGTCCCACTGCTACTGATCTTCCTTTTCACTCAAAGGTTTCTTATTCAATCTATTGCCACGACTGGTATCCGCGGCTAGGAATTACTACCTCATCGCTAGATGTTTGATACTTACAATAAAGAAAGTATGCTGAGTGGCTATTGTGATTGCTACTAATAGCAAATAGAGTTCACGCATGGAATATCGTCGCCTCGGCTCGTCAGGAATGTATGTCTCAGAGATTTCTTACGGAAATTGGATTACTCACGGCAGCCAGGTAGAACAAGATGCCGCAATCAAATGTGTAAAGACAGCACTTGATGTAGGAATCACAACCTTTGATACAGCCGATGTTTACGCAGCTACTCGCGCTGAGACAGTTCTTGGCAAAGCACTCAAGGGTGTTCGCCGCGAGTCGTATGAATTGTTTACAAAGGTTTACGGCGGTACTGGCCCAGGAAAAAATGATCGCGGTCTTTCTCGCAAACACATTATGGAATCCGCCCACGCTTCACTGAAGCGTCTGAACACAGATCACATTGATCTCTATCAAATGCACCGCTTTGATTTCGAATCACCGCTCGATGAATCACTTCAAGCATTCGATGATCTTGTGCGCCAAGGAAAAGTAATTTACATCGGATTTTCTGAGTGGGATTCTTCTCAAATTGGTCAAGCACTAGATATTCAGAAGAAATATAACTGGACACGTTTTGTTTCTAGTCAGCCTCAATACTCGATGCTCTGGCGAGTTATTGAAAAGGAAGTAGTTCCCTTGTCAATCAAAGAAGGAATTGGTCAGATTGTTTGGTCTCCAATTGCACAAGGCGTATTGACTGGAAAATACTTGCCAGGAAAGAAAGTGCCAGCAGGATCTCGCGCCAGCGATAAGAAATCGGGAGCAGAGCATATTTCTAGATGGATGCGCGATGACGTTCTAACTGCTGTACAAACGCTGCGACCAATTGCAGAAAGCGTTGACCTCACAATGTCACAACTTGCCCTTGCATGGGCACTACAAAATCAGAATGTTTCATCCGTCATCATGGGTGCTACTAAGCCATCTCAAGTAAAAGAGAATGCAAAAGCTTCTGGGGTAAAACTTGAGAAAGATGTTATGGCAGCCATTGATAAGGCACTTGTTGGATTACCCGAATACGATCCTAAAAAGAATGTCAGCCCAAATCCAAGATCCTAGAGTTATGCGAGTACCATCTAACTAATGCAAAAAATGCGGAGAGCACTTTTCAGCGCAATTCTTCTTCTCGCAATTGTGCCTTCATCTCCGACGTATGCTGCATCTGAGCATGGCCCCAAATTAGTTTCAGGTGCTCCTGTTCGCCACACTCTTGTTTCATGCGCAACAAATACTGCTGAAGCGCTGACATGTATCGAATCTGTCGCAGTTATTGAAAAACCTGGTGAAGTGCCAATCGTTGGAAAATTGACTGGCAGGAAAATACCTTCTGGTAACGATAGTCGCATGGGAGATTCAGAGCGTCCAGTTTTAGCAGCAAATGGTGCTACTGAAATTTCAGTAACGCCAGGTAATTATGAAGAGTGGACATTTATTAAAGCAGATGGAACAAGTGCTAAAAGTGGTGATGTAATAGTCTTTAGCGAATTTCAACCACATAAGGCAACTTGGTGCTGGTCGGCGAGTCAGTGTACTTCCAATCGTGAGGAATACACCGTTCCTCTCCAATCATCTCGAGGGCCTGATACATGGAAAAATAATGATGATTTTGCTTTTGTCGTGACGATTCGTGCCCCTAAAACTTTTGAATTTGGTGAAGTCAGTGGAAGTGCAAAAAACGCTTCAGTTGTTTACGGTAAAGATCTATCAGATTTCAAAGGTGTCGCAATGCGGCAAATGATTGCTACGTTTTCTCCAATAGCAACTGCGAGAGGAGAGCAGACTGGTGGGGGAGCTCCACCAGAGAGGGCAACTTTTACCACTTATAATGCAAATATTTGGATTTACGGATTGAATAACGACATAACTCAATTCCTTGGCCCATGTGCAAAATTGGGTGGCGTTCAAGTAGTTTCAAATGCGATGCATTCAGTTGATCCAGTATGGGATCCAGCAACAGAGACAATCAAAGTTCGCCTAGAAACCCCTCACCTCAAACCTGATGGTGAATTAAATCTGGGGTATCTTGAAATTCGTATTCCCCGCAAGTCTGCAATATGCATGTGGGGATTTGACCTAGATGGAAGTATCAAAGCATCAGTGAGTATTACTTATGACGATGGTTCCGCACCAAGTGTCGCAACAGTAATTGGAAAACGTGTTGAAAACGATTACCTCATTATTACTTCTGGTTTCCACTTCTCATCCCCGAATCTTGCCGTCAAAATTACACAAGTAGCAGCCACTCCTTCGGCTACTCCAACACCTGTCGCTAAAGTTGAAGTTGCTCCAAAAAAGAAGATAACAATTTCTTGTGCCAAAGGTAAAACTACTCGCAAAGTTACTGGACAAACACCAGTGTGCCCAAAGGGTTACACCCTCAAATATTAAATATCGATTTGTATTAAGAAACTTACTCCTCGAATTAGGAATTTACATAATCAGCAAGTGCTTTTCGTTCATTCTCAATTTCAGTGATATGAGCTTTTACAACATCTCCAATTGAAACTATAGAAAGCAATTCTCCACTTTCTGAAAGTACGGGAATATGTCGGATGCGGCGCTCAGTCATCACAGTCATGAGCTCAGCAACTGTTGAATTCTGCGTGCAGGTAATTACCTCAACAGTCATAAGATCGCGCACGCGCATACCAATGAGTTGATCCATCTTTCCGGGCATTGCTCGCACCACATCTCGCTCCGAGACGATTCCTTCTATTTTCTTTCCATCGGGGGATACGACGAGTGCGCCGACATGGTGGGTGTTGAGTGAATTGACTAAGTCGTGAACACTTGCACTTGAAGAAATTGTTTCAACTTTCTTACCTGAAATCAGTGCTGCTATCTTCATGGTGCCCCATTTCTTGAAAGGGAATTGAAATCAATAGTGCCCCCAGTGGGTATGGAAATCAATGGATTTTTTCCTAGGGATGAGCCGAGGCAACGATATTCCACGCTCAAACTCTCAAGGATTACTTCAAGACGTAATCGTTTCGTTATCTGAGATTTCTTCTAAATTACCTGTAAGTAGCCTAAGTTAGGCGAGTTACCAGGGCCGTGCCCCCGCACAACCTGATGACCTTTCGAAGGCTCAACTCTAGAGAAATGGAAGAAAATGTCAGATACAGAAAAAGGCATTTCCCGTCGTTCAGTACTTAAAGGTACTGCAGTAGGCGGTATCGGATTAGCAGCAGGTGGATCACTACTAGCTGGTTGTGGCAATAAAGCAACTGGCGCACTTGCATACGGTGCACGTTCCGTTGATGCTGGTCCAACAGCACAGAACGAAGCTTTGATTGCTGCTTACACAGCAAAGACAAAGAATGAAGTTAAGTACAACGCAACAGAATCAAATGCATTCCAGAACAACCTTTCACAGTATCTTCAGGGAACACCTGACGACACTTTTGAGTGGATGGCTGGATACCGTATGCAGTTCTTCGCAGAGCAGGGTCTGCTTGCAGATCTAACTGACGTATGGGATGTAGT
>Ga0114974_10002408_pt1 | contig 14352 bp, 27 predicted proteins | sample S_130206_EF_Meta_FD_87318 | JGI IMG/M metagenome (GOLD analysis project Ga0114974, IMG submission 87318) | Freshwater microbial communities from Lake Simoncouche, Canada to study carbon cycling - S_130206_EF_MetaG | ecosystem: Environmental > Aquatic > Freshwater > Lake | place: Lake...
CACAATTTCCCACCGAATATGTCGTCCAGCATATCAGGAAGTCAATTTTTTCCCCCTGACGATACTCTCAGGACCAATTATTTTGATAGTTATGTTTCCCAGTAAAAAATGTAAGTAATGGTGTAGTGAGCGTGGGAACCGTTAGGTGTTAGGAGGATTACTTCAACGACCACTTTAGTGGGGTATAATTGACCCATAATAGACGAACTAAATGATTTATATATGGGACACCACAGAGACACTTGATACTCTTAAAACTTATGTTTCGTATCAGTGTAGTCAGGTTTCACCTCACAGTATTGATACAAAAGATAAGTTACCATAACATCCCTGAATGTTCATTTAATTCTTTTGTTCATTGCAAATGAACATTAACTAATAATGAACACCATACCGGATAACTAATCGTGTCTGTTATTGTCCCCTTCTTAAAAGGGGGACTTTGTCCCCCGTCAAATGGGGGGAATTGTTTTGTTAAGATAATTAATTGCTTTAGTCAATACGTTTGTATCATCTTTAAAATGTCCTAAACCACAATTACAATGGTGACATAATAAACCTCTAACAATATTTGTATTATGGTCGTGGTCAATACGTATTTCATTTTCATCATTAAATGAAACATTACAAATTAAACATTTGTTATTTTGTTTATGAATTAATGATTCGTATTCTTCTCTATCTATACCATATCTTTTATATTTTTGTTTTGATAAGTAATAGTTTTTTTGATATTCTTTAAGATGTTCAGAGTTTTTTTCACTTAACATTTTATTGTATTCACATAATTTTTCTTTGTTTTTTTCTCTGTATTGTCTTTTGTATTCTCTTTGGTATTGTTTTCTATCTTTTTCCATACTTATAAATATATGTATACTATTAAAAAGTTAAATTAAATAGTAAACATAGTTAGTTACTTGTCTATTAAAAGTCAATAGTCAAATAACAGTGGATAGTTTACGGTAAACTAACAACTATAAACAAACTATTATGTATAAATTATTGAGTTTTTTATACATATGGAAGTTGACGTGTATAAATAAATGGATTTTCTTTACATATACGTATTTATCCGTATATATACGAAAATGATACGATGTATATTATATTATACATTATGTGGTATAATGTGGGTTTTTGTATATTATAATATACAGAAAATAGTAAAGGATGAAACTATGAGTGAATTCCGGAGTGAAACGTAGGACTATGAACGAATAGATTTATCGTTTAATATTTTTCATCTATCTTAGACTTATAAAGTTCTTTAATTGTATCGTCAAATATATCACATAAATAATTAACAAACTCTATCTCTTCTTGTTCCGGTAGTTCGTCCCAAAATAAATCGTGGGTTTCTTTAAGATAATATTCTAACGCTCTTAGTGTTAGTTGATATTTAAACTCGTCAAAATTAGTGTAGTCATAAAAGACAATATTTACGAAAACCGGTAATAGTTCTTTTATTTTTTCTATATCACTTCTTCTTCGGAAAAATAGAGATTCGTTAATCCCCATCATTTGTTTTATCCTGTTTGTTTGTTCTTGTAAGTTCATAATATAATCTTTTATATCTCCCCCGGCTCTTTTTATTGAATTAATTACCTGATGATATTTTTCATCACTCCATTCACTTTGTCTGTCTTGCACAAATGGAATACAATTAGGTAAGGGGTGTTTTATTGCCTTTAATCTCCACGGATTTAATTTTACTTCCTGTTTGGTTAAATTGTCTAATGTAATAATACTACAATCACCATCCCAATTTGGTTCAGCAATACCACCCTGACCATCACCCGGTTTTGTTACAAAAATAATATTATTATCAACAAGTTTCTGTATGTCAAAAGTATGACGAGTATTATCAATACCCATCATTTCTTTTATCCTATGTATATTCTCTTGTAAGTCCATACTAATAAATATAAAAAAAGGGAGAATGTTACTTCCCCCTTTTTAATTATTTTCTGATGAATAGATTATCTCTCCTTACTTTCTTCATAGTGGATAGTGAATCTCCTTCTGTATCTCTATATCCTAATGTAAGAATAACTGTGGACTTTAATCCCAATTCTCTTAATCCTAATACCTCATCTACTTTATTAGGAAGAAATCCCTCCATAGGTGTTGAATCAACTTCTTCGAGTGCTGATGCCACTAATGAGAAACCTAATCCTATATATGCTTGTTTCTGTGCCCATATAGTCTTTTGTTCTTCAGACATATTAGAGATTGTTCCCACCATCATACCTTTGAAATCCGATAATACATCTACAGGAATGTTTCTTTGTGTAGCAATGTTATTAATATAATCCTCCACCGCGTTTTCATCAATCGTGTCCCACACAGCGAATACCAATACAGCTGAAGAGTCCGCTAATTGTGTTTGTCCATAACAAGCCGGAACCAATTGTTCCTTTAACTCTTGGTTCTCCACCACGATTACCTGATAAGGCGTTAATCCATATGAACTCGGAGCCAATCTTGTTGCCTCTAAGATTCTCTCTAATTTATCCTGTGGGATTTTCTCCCCATTCATTTTCTTGGTGGCGTATCTCCACTCTAACGATTCTATTAATTCCATAGTATTTGATTTTATTTACAAATATACATAATTCCCCCCATCTTATCAATAGTCGTATATTTATATATATGAAACTTATAATAACAGAAAGTAAATTTAAAAGTATGGTCAATAAATTGATTGGATATGATTTGTCTGACCGTATTGAGATGATTACAAGTTGGTATGATTTAGATAGTTCTGAAAAATATGCGGTTTTTAATGATAGAAAAGATGTTTTTGTTCTTTATCTTAACCATTATGGTCCAATGTATAGATTTTTTACTGAAAAGGGTGATTTTTTGGTTCAAAATCAAAAAGGTCAACGATGGTTTATTGCGAACACAAGTAATGGTTATGAAATGGATTATTATGACTTTTTAAAAATACTTGGGTTTGAATCTTTGGGTATTAATTTGAGAACAATAATTGATGAATTTGTTGAAGAATGAAAATAATAATAACTGAAAGTAAAAGGAATAAAACCATAACCAAATGGTTAGATGAGTACTATAGTAACTTAAGGAAGTATTCCGCTCCGGGTAGTTATAAATTCACTCACTACAAAGATAATGATGGTGAGAGTATATTCTTTTTTAATCGTAATACCGGTGTGGTTACCATAGCTGGTAAAACGTTACACCAAGATTTAAAATATATGTTTGGTCTTAGTCCTTATGAGTTAAATAATATCTTAATACCTTGGCTTGAAGAGAGATATAATTTACACGTAGAAAGAGTTGTATATAGTGAGTTACACTAATTATGAGTATTCGTAAAAGTTGTCTCCCTCGGTTGTGAATCTAAACAAAAACCTGTAGTCTGTTGGACCAATCATCTGTAAAACACTCCAACATTCATCAACTATCTGTTCCTCAACTTCCGATTCTGTTCCTGCCATCCAAAATGTAATCTCTATTATATTATCATATGATGTTATATGATATTCCATAATATCATCATCCGTAGGTAATATAAACTTATCTATTAACTTATCCACTGCTTTTAATGTTGTTTCCATACTAATAACTTCTACCTGTTCCTTTATAAATTAGTTTAATACATTCCGGTGATATATTGTTGAAGGTAACTATATGTTTTTGGTAATCACCATCATCAAAATGTCTATCTTTATACCACTCAACCCCGGCACATTCCGTATCTATTATCCATATATCATCATCATAGGTTGAATCAAACATATCATCTTTATTCACCGAGTCTGTTGCGAATATGGCCTCTTTACAAGGAACATCACCACCAACAAATTGTCTATAACAATCCCCCACCGATGTTTGAAGTCCGGTTAGTTCTATATTTTCTCTCCACACAGGACTTGATTTGTGAGCAATATATTTTCCCGGCTCGTAGTCACGACCTGATGGAGAATATATCTCTTCATTCACAATTCTTATTATGGTGTTAATTAACTTCATATTCTTTACAACTTTCCATATATTTGGAAAACATATCTAATGGTTGCTCGGTGTAATGATACACTATATTCCACGCATCATCCATTAAATCCTCATACATACGACTCACAGCTTGAGTTCTTGGGAAGTATTTTGTTCCGAGTCCACCAATAAAATAAAAATCAATTCGGTAATTCTTATAATTATTATCTGAATATCGAAGTTTGGTTCTGGCATCCGGGTGTTTAATTTTAATACCACAAATAACATCTTTGTGGTCGTTAACAAACCCCTCTAATAATGTCTCCATTACCGAAGTTAAATCTTTTTTAGATTCTTCCCTTAATACCCTTTTTATATTCTCTCGTAAATTCATATCTTAGTGATTCACTAATATCTCAACCAATTCCTCAATTATTTGTACAGGTAAATTCTCATACTTAACATTAAAGTCACCTAAATGACTACTCATATCAACATCATAAACATCAACAGTGACTCCGTTTTTACCTAAGTATTCTATTTGTCTTAATTCATTTTCATCCTCATCATAATGTATTGGTTCCTCATCAATTTCCACAAGACCAAAACCACCACCTAACCATTCAGATAATTCAGCAACCTTTTCTTTAATAAAATTAACCTTATCAACCACTTTTAAGTATGGCTCAATCGTATAATAATTACCAAAATACTTAATGGCATCAGCAAGACCCAAACTTCTAATCATTTCTCTCTTACTATCCTCTTTGTCTTCAGACATTAGGGATTTAATTCTATGTATGTTCTCGTTTAAATTCATCATATTTGCGTCAATAATAAATAAAATATCTCAGTAATTATACTTGGTGATAAGTCCTTATATCTCTTTAGATAACTACCAAGATAATTATCACCATTATCAACACCATAATCTTCTTCATCATCTTCTACCCCATATCTCTCAATAACAACACCTTCAGGTCTATAAAACCCTATGAAATGTTGTTGGGTTCCGGTCTCAAGATAAAATATTGGGTCCGGACCGAAATCAGCCCCACCAATCTCAATATCACTTGCCTCATCACATAGTTTTGTTACAATCTCTATAATGAATTGAACCATTTCATCTTTAGACAATTCATAATCACCCAACTTAGACTTAATCCTATCAAATCCCCCAAAATAACGAATTGAGTCATATATACCCATATCTTTAATTAAACTAAGAACACTTTCTTTATTCTCAGTCATTAAAGATTTAATTCTTTGTATGTTTTCATTTAAATTCATTAGTAACTTACTAAACTTGCTGCGGTTATTTCTCTAACACCATAGTCCGGAAAATGTTTCTTGAAGAAGTCCTGAAGTGCGTATTTAAAATGTCTTGATAAATAACCGTATGGTATATACCCTTGCAAATTTTCTTGTAAGGAATAATCATACCACAATCTTTCATTTATTTTATCATATTTAATTAGATTTTTGTCAAGGTTTCCCTTATTAAGTAAAACTATTATTTTACCATCATTAATTTCTGCATATGAATCTATATCTGACTCTAAAATCTTAATTATACTTTTTTTCCACTTTGAATATTCCTCCTCATACTCTTGGTCAAAACGAGCTCTTTCAACGTAAGCATCTTTACCTTCGTCCATAATCTGTTTGATTCTATATATGTCTTCGTGTAAGTTCATTATGGTTTAAATATTTCTGTATCCACAAATTGTTCTTGCCAAGATTTTATGTGTCCTTCACCTATGAAATAAATCCCACAAACAAGATTCTTTTTAATGTATTCTCTTCTTTTTTTGGTTGCGGTTTCCGCCATATTAGTCAATAAGTTCTTACCTTGTTCATATCCAAAATTATCAGTTTTTGAATCAAAATTCCCCCACATAACATCAAACCCCGTTTGAATAAATTTTCTTATATTTTCAGGTGTTGGCTCACTTTTTAGTAATGCTAATACATTTTGTGTGTTGGGAGTCTCTTGTATTTGTTTAATAAACCATTTTTTATCATTTTCGTCAAAAGATAAACTACCATCCCAAAATAACTTTGACCCATCACCTAACATAATTAAGTCATAAATTGAATTTATTTTTTGACCACTATTTTTTAATATGGAAAGTTGGTCTAATAAAATTTTATCTTGGTTGATTCCATCTAACTTTGCTTTAGTTTTTTCATCTACCGCATTCCCATTAGAAAAAAAAGTATACATAAAATACTTTTTGTCGGGTTGGTCATTATTTATCTTTGGTTCGTAACTTCCCTTATCTTCAATACCATTTAACTTTAATTCTTCTGTGAAGAATTTCTCAATGTTCTTCAGGTCGTCTCCGCCTACACCCTCATAATAATACCCACAGTTTGTTGCAACTTCTTTTATATCATTAATAATTGAAGGGTTGATATCGTCAAGTTCTAAGTATACAGGATTTTTTTCATCAAAATGGGTAACCCCGATTATAAAACTATTTAATTGTTCCCCTTCTTGACCTTGTTGATAGGGTTGTTTAATTACAAATCCGTGATTAACCCCTTTTACCGCAGGTTCATTTTCTTCTTCTGTAAGAAGTCCCATCATTTGTTTTATCCTATATATGTTTTCTTGTAAGTTTAATTTATTCATCTTGGTCAGGTATTTTAGTATCTTTTATAAATTTGTTATGTGAAGCTTTATATGATTTTTGAGTTTCATCATTAACATTTTTTGTATATTGCCAATTCCAATATAAATCATTGTTTGGTTTGAATCCATAGAAACCGTGAACTTCTTTCTGTGTTTCTGTTACGTTCTCACCATTCCAATTTTGACCAACACAAATGAATCCGGTCTCAATATCTTTAACAAGATTTGATTCACCCAAGGTTGCGTGTCTGTTCTCTATCCAAGTCAATCTCTCAATTAAGTTCTGATAAAACATATTGGTTTGTCCCCATCTAACCGAACTGAAGAATATAACAGCATCAGATTCAAATAACTCTTTGGATATCTTCCATAACTCATCCTTTGGATTGTTAATACTAGCCCAACATCTATGGTCTCCGGATGGATTCTTTTTCTTATCTTTGAGCATCGCTTTAAGTAATCCACAACTATTCCCATTTTTTCTTGATACATTGCCCTCACAAGGAACAATATTAAGTTCAGAGACATCAATTAAAACTGACTTATCACCCAACTCATCGTTAAGGTACATAGCAATCATTTTTGATTTTGGGATGTCTATATTTTCCTTATCAAATTGGAATCTATTGGAACAACTCAGTAGTAAAACTTTCTTTTTCTTTTTAAGAATGTCTAATGTTTTTTTAATTGATTTCCAAGCGTCCGATTGAACCATCTCTTCCAAAATCATTATTTGTCTTATTCTTTGTATATCTTCGTGTAAGTTCATAACAATAAATATATTATTTGGTGGAATAGTTTTAATTTTGTATTTTTGTTATCTAAATAATACACTATGGAAGATATAAAACACATCGCAATTATTAAGAAATGTCTTAAAAAGTTACCTGTAACCGGAATGGTTGAAAGAGATGAATGGTTTCAGTTTAAATATAGAGTGACCGGAATCAAATTTAATGATGATAAATATTCTTGGAACAGAGTTCTTTATGTTAATGTTGAAGTGTCGGATAAATATTGGTCAATAATTCAAGGATGGATTACTTCTAAAAACTATTTTTGGTCATCAAGAAGAAGAAACCAATATATTAGAAGTTTTGTAAAAGATGATGTTCAACCATTCTTTGATGTTTTTTCATTACCTTATCAAATACAAATTGGAACTATTAAAATGATTGACTAATAACATCGTATATTTGCCATATGAAAACAATAAAATTAACCAAGAAGGAATATAAAAAATTGATTAAATCAGTAGTGGAGAAAACCGCTCAGGACATTCTTGCTATGGTTGGTGAATCCACCACTATCATATACAAAGATAAACCTATGGAAGTTGTTAAGAAACCAATCAATGTTCCAAACTCTCCACTTAAACCTATGGACAAGAAACAGGAGATGATTGAATCATTGGAATATCTTAAGAAAAAACCTGTAAAAACCAAACAGGATAAAATATCAATGGAGATGTTGGAAGCCGTGTTGAGAAATATGAAGTAATTACTTTTTGTGGTAGGATAGACCTCATAAATTGGGGTTTATATTATGATGATTGGTAATATATTTCATTCACGCAATACTACACAATGCGTAGTGTTATGCAAATGAAATATGTTTATTGATTACACTTTTACGTACGAATAAATGTGAATGTCTGTTATTTTGCACATTATTGTTGCTTTTGTTTAGAATAACGGACATTTAATCATAAATAATTATCTACCCATATCTCAGAATATAAAACTGGTTTATCTGTGAATTCCTCATAACATATTTCTATCATTTCCTTAAATTCTTCATCAGATGAAACAAACATTCTTAAACTCATAAAGTAATCCGGATATATAATTAATTGACGATTACTTGGTCTATATAACAATCCTGTAACCGCATCATCATCATATACCTCATCATAGTAGATGTAGATAATGTTCTCGGTATGTCCGGCTCTTGTTGGTGTTAATTTATTAAACAGGTCTTTAAACTCTGCTTTAAACAACATATTTCTTTTACTTTCTGTAATTAATATTTTCATTTAAATATAATTATTTGTTATTTGGGCAACTTCCAATCCCGTATTATTTTCAAACCATTTTTTGAATACCGGTAACCATCTGTCACCAAACATTCTCGTTAATTCCTCACTCTCACGAGGATATACCAATAATAAAGGACATTTGTAGTTATGTAGATGACCATAAGGGGCAAAGAATTCATCTTCCGGACCAGCATTTGCATTACATCCATAATAGATATAAGAATCTATATTATTTAGAAAAAAAACAATATCACCATACTCATCAAGATTATATTGATAAGAACCGTGTCTTGTATTATTATGCCACCCATAATCAGGTGTAAAAACTTCATCCAGATAATCAATAATTAAACTCTCTAATCTACTCTCAGATATTACCACTTTCATTATCTATTTCTAGAATTAAAAACACTTCTATAACTAGAAGTTAATTTATCATCAGACATATTTTCCAAGGTGTTTCTTCTATATCCCGTCTCCTTATCTAAATAACCAATCATCTCTTCTCTACTTAATTTTGAAGTGTCAATCATTTGATAACAGTTATGAGACCAATCTACCACATCTGTATCATCAATTTCCAACTCCGGATGTCCGGTTTCTTGACCAAACTTGGTTGCATATTTCTCATCATACCATTCAGTGATTACATTAAGGACATATTGTTTTCTAACCTGTAATGATTGAGATAAAAAATTAATCTCATCTTCATTAACAAATAAAGAACCATTATAAAACTTCTCCTCAGTTTCATCATCTTCATCACTATTGAAGTAATATCTTGCCTCCAAAACAACTTTACCACCTCTACACCATTGCTCCTCATAGTTTCCATAATTCTCATCAGGTGGTACAACAATTCTTGTAGAGTCAGAGATTAAGTCTTCCATAATTCTTACTATGGTACGCTCAATATTCTGATTTGACCTAACAAATCTCCTCTGAACTTCCTCTCGTAATATCTTTTTAATTAACTCTTTCATTACTTACCACTTTTTATTATTAACTCACCAAGAACTTCTATTAGTCCTACTAGCTTTTGAAACTCTACCTGACCCATATTAACATCCTCAGACAAACCACATAGTTTATCAAGGTGTTTTTTGTATTCAGCTTTGGTTTTTTCAATATCAAACTTTCCTTCCGCAGCTTTTTTATAGTGTGGTAATTTAACAACAAAATGATGGTAAGTCAACATTGCTGTACCACCCTTTTCTTTTGCATTCTCACTAATCTTTGATGCACCATCAAATCTTTTTTGGGCAAACTCTTCAAATTTAGTTTGTTTTTCCTCTTCTTCTCTTAATAATTTTTTAATTAACTCTTTCATATTAATTTAATACAGATTTATTTACGTGTTGGACAATCTCAACCGGTAACTCAAAAAACTCTGAGAACCACTCACCAATAACTTGTTTAAGTTCCTGTGGTGTATAACTTAAAATTCTAAGAGGACGAGTGACATCTTCACAAATATATAACGCCTCACTTCTATCACCATAAAGCATAATAACACCATCTCCATTACGATATTCAATTGTTTTGTGTTCCCCCGTTGAGTCTGTTACATAATTGACATCTTTATACATACCCGAGAACTCATCAGTTAACATCATTTTGGCCATTATATCTCGTTTATCTTCCCTAATTAAAATTCTCATAACAATAAATATCCTATAAATTAAAAACCCCCATTTAATCTTGGGGGTCATCTAAATATTCGTCTTCATACTTTTTAATTGAAACAGGTTTCTCATACTCACCAATCGTTTCTAATTTACTTTTTAACACGTCAATATCCCCCTGAGTATACATTGGAGCAAAGGTTGGTCTTGAATAAAACGGGATATTCTCTCTGTCATTCCATTTTTTTAACCCATCCTCATAATCTTTTATATCGGACACTAATGATTTAGCATCTTTCCACTTACGATAATCCTCCTCAGATTTGATATAATTAACCTCACCATAGTTACTAATCTTAGCATCCGGATTGGTTGTATACACATCCACGATACCATCGTAACCATCGTACTTAATACACAAATCATTTACCGCAAGTTCGTTGGTTAATACATTCTTCCATCTATTACTATACGACCTAACCTCACAGATATATATAAACCCATCGTTCATATCGTGTAAGTAATTACCTATTTTGTTTTGAAGTTCTCTTAATTCTTCTACCGAGTATTTTGTAAAGTCCATTTCCATTTTTATAACTTAATTATATGAAAAAACAAAGGAAGTATCAAACTCCCTTTATTTTTATTTATACTGTTCTCTTGTGTGTTTCGGCTTTCTGTTGTAAGCTTTCTTACTTTTTTGAACCGATGGACGAGAAGCCGCCCATATCTCTTGCATTGTGAAGGTAACTGTTTTCATAGTTTCTGTATGTGTTAGTGTTAATGTTATTGTTTCATTTTGATAGGACAAAAGTAACACTTATTATTTAATCTACCAAACTTTTTTTTATTTTTTTTTTATATTTATCATTATGAAAGATTTAATCAGACAGATATTAAAAGAATATACAGAACCAAAAGTGTCAATTAGGATTCTTGGTTGGTATAATGGAAATATACCTGATACAATAATTAATGAAAATTATAATTGGAAAGTTAATCCTGAAGGATGTCAACAATCTTGGAATTTTTTAATAAATTATTTAAGAGGCGTTAACCCAATAAAAGAATCTTTTATTAAACTAAATAAAAAAAATCCTACAGGAAAAGGAGAACTATTAGACGGATTAATGAGAATCGTTTTAACTCGTCATTATGTTGAAAGATTATTTAGATTGGATGACCCAAAATATGCTCCCGGGGCTGATGGTAATAAAAAAAATTTAATTAAAAACCCAAATTTAACTGAAGGTATTGATTTAATTGAAAATAATTCAAATGAAATATTCAAAAAAATAATGTTAACATCTGAAAATTTGAGAGATAAATTGATTTTAGAAATTAAAAATATAAATGATGGTGTTTTGTATAATGTGGTTGTTGATGTAGAAAATAGGTCAGTAAGTGAAAATATATTTAATTTAAAATTAGTAACTCAAATAAAAGGAGCAAATTTCATTAAATACCCTAGTAAATCACCTAACTCAATAATATACGCAGATAAAAAATAAAAACCCCCAACTAAATTGGGGGTTTTATAATGAAGTCCTCTCGTCACTTCTGGTTTACGCTTGGTAAGGTTATTCCAAGAGACCTACTTGAGCTACCGGTTAAACCGTATTCAATACACATATTCGAGATATGCCGTTTATCTTTTTAAGCCCAAGATTGTTTTTTATATTTGTTTGACAAAGGTACAACTTATTTCTATATTGCCAAACTTTTTTTATTTTTTTTTGACTTACTTATTAAAGTCAGTAATTATACGTATTGAATAACAAAAAAGTTACAAAATAAATGAATTATTTTTTATTAAATTCTTCATCACTAATAAACTTTGTATGTCGGATGTCGTTTGGAAACCTGATTGATGAAAATCTATCAGTATACATTTTATATATTCGTTTGATAACATCACTTTTAATTAAATCATAAAACTTATGCGACCCAACAAATTTACTAATCAAATCATAAAACTTTTCATCATTTACCACAACTTTATTTATGTCAGGATAGTATCTTGAAATAACATCACGTCTATTTCCCGGTGTTAAAAATTCTATATAACGTAAAGTAATACTTCTTGATTGAAACGAATTATATTTATTAACACTCAACGCATCAACAACTACATCAATTAATAATTCTAATTTCTCCTTACTAACTTTAATTTCCATATATATAAATATAACACGAGGGTAAAAATTACTCTCGTCTTTTGAACGAGGGTAATTATTTCAATTTTTTACTCTCGTTTTTATTACGAAGGTAATTTTTTTAGTTTTTTACTTTCATTTCTTTTTCATTAATTCCCTAATTTCTTCTTGAAGTTCTAATAATTCCGGGTCAGTTTCAAATAAATAACGAGATTTAATATCATTATAGTTCTCTCGGATATCTGATATACACCATCCAAGGAACACAAATAGTAATTTAACTTTTATTTTTAGTTTTTTTAGTCTCATCTTTTATTATATCAACGATAACTATGATACACATTATCCCAACAATAGTAATCATAAAATATGCTGGTCCAACAGGGTCTTGAAGTTCCATTAATCTTTACTATATTTTTTAACGATTATTGAAGATATTCTATCCTCATCAAATAAATATACAATAATTTTTATTTATTCTTGATTTTTTATTATTAAAAATCTTTTTTTTCTTTTAATCTCCTAATAACGTTTCTAAATAACTCAAACATTATAAAAAACCAAGAACCTAACCCTATAACTACAAATATTGTTAATATAATATACTTCCACATACTAATTTGTTGGTTTACAAATATATCCCCACAAATAATCACTAAATTCTACAATTAAAGCTAATTTTCCGGGATTATTTTTACTAGCAGAAAGATAAATATTACAGTATCTCCCTTTGTCATCTGAACAATACCATTTACTGATACCATCCTCCTTACCATCATATGAAATTACGTGGTATGTTTGTCTAGTACTTGAATAAACCACAGCCTCTTTTTCTTCTAATTTAATTAGAATATCACAAGATTTTATTGTTGACACATCCCATACAATATTACCGGATGTGTCTTTAGAACCTAGTTCAAATGTGTCCGCTCTCATATAATATGGTTTGTCTTGAGCAAATGAGAATAATGTCGTTAATGTAAATGCGAGGATTAAAAATAGTTTTTTCATTTTAGATTGAATAAATTATGTGACAAATAATTGCTGTTAATACACTACCCACAAGTAATCCTTTGATAAACAAATATCTATTTACCGGTTCCGGGATAACAACCTCAACAGGTGTTGGTTTGGTATATTTCTTTCTGTAGTATGGTTTTTTCTTTTTAACCGGATTCTCACCTTCTTTAATTTCTTGACTAGCAGATGGTGTTAATTTTTTAGGTGTTACCACTCTTTTTTCTTTGTTGAATAATTCTTCTTCAACGTGTTCGCTTAATTTTCTTGAACTCATTTCTTTTGTTTTTTTGATTAATGTTAATGGTGGTGAAGGTATAAATCTACTTCCACCTTTTGATGGTTTTAAGAAACTCCAATAATTGTTTCTGAAGTTAACTAATTGTTCCCGGTATTCCTGCATTGATTGTCCCGGATATGGTGTTGGTAGTGGTTTTCCCATTAGTGTCTTGGTTTACTAACATCTATTACAAGAAAAACTATTGCCGGAATTGCAAATAATACGTGAACAAATAACATCAAAATAAGACAACACACACATAATAGGTCGTATTTTCTCTTAATTATAAATTGTTTTAAATTATCCATAGCACAAAGATAAAATAAAAAATCAGGATAATCAATACCCGGTTTTATTTTTTGTGAAATTCAATTATTTCCCACTTTCCTTTTGTTGTTTCAACAAGAGAGGTGCAATTCTCACACCAATCACCACTATTCATATAATTGTCTTTTAACTCCGGTTGATGAATATGTCCACACACGGCAACATCACATCCTTTTTTGTAAGCTAATAGTATTGCGTTGTGTTCAAAATCATTTATGAAGTTAACAGCTTTCTTAACACCATTTTTGATATCTTTGGAGATGGAATAATAAGGTAACCCTCTCATCTCACGATATTTGTTGTATACTCTG
>Ga0114974_10002412_pt1 | contig 14340 bp, 16 predicted proteins | sample S_130206_EF_Meta_FD_87318 | JGI IMG/M metagenome (GOLD analysis project Ga0114974, IMG submission 87318) | Freshwater microbial communities from Lake Simoncouche, Canada to study carbon cycling - S_130206_EF_MetaG | ecosystem: Environmental > Aquatic > Freshwater > Lake | place: Lake...
TATTTAATTAAATTATTTACACAAATGACCAGTATAGTGCCTTATTCTAAGCATGTATTTAAATTTGATGGAACTATGAAATGTTATACTGAATTGGCGCAATATATATACACACGTATAAATACTACATCTAGCTTGTATCAAATGTATGGAGTTTTATGTGACGCATTTTATTTTGACAAGGTAACAAAAGAAATTGTATATTATAATTCTATAAACTTAAAAGTTGCTGAAAAAATTACAGATTCATTAGATATAAATATACTCGTTTTTAGATATGGTGAAAAAGAATATGATGTACGAAAATTGGGAGGTTTCAACAAATTTAACCCTGTTTTTTTACATCCAGAAATATGTATTTATAAAAGAGAAACACCTAATTCAATTTTGATTTTTGAAGACAAATTTATATTTGAAGAAGATATTGTAACTGATTTTAGAGATGTTAGTTATTTAAACAAAATATCTAGAACATTAAAAGGTTGTCCTTTAATTTTATAAAAGAATCAATATTCATAAACAATATTTTCTACTCTGTTATAAGGTAATAAAAATCCAAAGGATAATACAATGCGTTCTCTAGGTCCTTCTATTTTTTGACAACAATGATAATCTAATCCAGATCTGCAACAAATATAGGTTCTCTCTTTTAAGGCTAGTACCTTTTTATCGTATATAGGAAGACCGCCTTTTTCAGGTATTTGTAAATATACATTAAATCTCGTATGAATCAATCCATTTTTGTTCGGATCTTTGTGTAGATGCAGCTCACCATTTTCCATTGCATATCCAATAGCATCCCGAAACATGGGTTCTTGTACTGCATCATGTAATTTTTCTTTATCAACAATTCTTTGTTTAATTGTCCATATGCATTCTGGCACATCATTTATTTGATCTAATATATTCATATACCTATTGTGCCCATTCATTCTAAATGATGGATATTTTAATCGCACCCAATCTACAATGATTGCTTGTTCTTCTAATGTTGCAATAAACTCATCATTAATTGTATATTTATATTGCATTCATGTAATTATAGAATGTATTTAATTTTATATACTTATTTATAACTATATAAATATAAAAACACATATCTTATATAAATATAAAAACACATATCTTATATAAATATAAAAGATGTGTTCTATAAATCATGATTTGAAAGCAATATACATACATATTCCCAAAAATGGTGGATTATATGCACAAAGTGTATTAGAAAAATTTTATAATTTTAAAACAATCTTTTTTACGAGGGATGATCATAAAGAATTTAATGATTTTGCATCTGAAAAACCAAATGATAGCAAAGGATTTATTCAATTAAGAAAAAAGGGAATTTTTCGATATTATAAAGGTTCAACACAACATGATGGATTAGCAAATATCACAGAAGAGCAATGGAATAGTTATTATAAATTTACAATTATTCGTAATCCATATGATAAAATTGTATCTGCATGGAACTATTTAAAAAATACAAAAATAATTGATGATTTGTCATTTGCTGAGTTTTTAAAAGAATATGATAAATGTAACGATTATTCTTTTACACATGCATTTATAAGCCAATTTGATCATTTAATAGATGAAAAAGGTATATTAAATATAAATTATTTTTGTAAATTTGAAAATTTAAATGAAGATCTGGTGAATGTTTTATTAGAGATTGGATGTGAAATAAAACACGAAAAATTAATTTTAAACGGAACTATAATAAATTGTTCTACAAAAAAAGAAAATTATAGTCATTTTTATAATGACCAAATAATTGCACTTGTAAATCAATATTTAAAAGATGATTTTGACAATTTTAAATATAAAATGTGTGAAACTATTGATGAATTAATAGAAGATAGTAAACTTTATTTTATAGATAATAAAACATTTATAAAGCAAAATAATAAATTAATAAATAGATTGAAATCCGAAAACAAAATTTTTATATCAGATGAGACTATAAATAGTGTCAGACAAAATAACAAAACTTCTGAAAATAATAAAGTAACATCTATTACATTAGATTCAGGTATGAGTATTCAACTAACAAATATAATTTGTGACACTATTGATGAAGACAATGATGAAGACAATGATGAACCCAATAATGAACCCAATGATAAACCCAATGAAATGAATAAATTTTTAGAAAATAATTATGTTATAGAACAATTTAATAAAAATAAAAATATTCATGGTGAAAACATACGTAAATTATTTGAAGGATTATGTAATTCAAAACCTATTTTTAAAGAAAAAGCAATTCTATTTAAAAATAAATCGTAATATAATTTTTACAATATTAAAAACCTTCTAACATATACATATAACAAATGTCAGAATCTTTTGTTTATCTATTAGTAAGCACAAATGGCGCTACTTATGTCGGTGCAACTATTGATTTGGAACGCCGATTAAGACAACATAACAAGGAATTAAAAGGTGGCGCACATGCAACTGGTATTAAAGTTGGTCAAGGTGAAACTTGGACACGAGCAGCTCATGTTTCTGGCTTCCCAGATTGGCAATCAACTCTTCAATTCGAATGGCGTTTCAAACAATTGTCTCGCAAATTACCTATTAAAATGAAACCATTAGAGAGAAGATTAAGAGCACTAAAAATGCTTCTTGAATTACCGCAATCTACGACTAAAGCGATTCCTTTTAAAGAATGGTTGGTACCACCAAAAGTCCATTGTGAGATATTAGAAGCAGAAGAATTGTATAATGGGTTATAATTTTTTGTATAATGAGTTATAATTTTGTTAATTAATACTTTTTTCTAATCTTTTCATTTCTTCCAATTCATCTTTTTGGCTTTGAACAATATTCTTGGCCAACTTTGCAACATAATAATTATTGGTTTTCTTTAGAATCTCATTACTAGTATGGATCGCCATCGAATGATGTTCAATCATGCCATTTAAATATTGCTTGTCGTCAACCGCAACTTGGTTTCTATATAAATAGATAAACAACGCAATTAGACCAACAATTAAAGCGTATTTAATTAAACTAAATTTGCTGTAGTGCATGTCGTGCATACCAACCTCGATAAGAACCATAGAAAGACCCATAATAAACACTAAATAAGCCTTTCCTATATTGTGTGTAATATCATTTAACGAATTTACCATAATAGGCGGCATGGCAAAATATTGGATCAAAAAACTGAGTACAAACATAATAGCTATTGTATGAATAATTTTCATCTTATAATAGCTTTAGAAAAGGTTTTTACAATTAATATCTTCTAGTAATACGACGTCTGCGTTTTTTAGCTCTGGTTTTGCATATTTTTTTACATTTTTTAGTATGTTTATGAGTCTTGCGTTTTTGTTTGCGATTTGTCTTTCTTTTTCGACGACGACCTCCTTCAGTTTCTTTAATTTCTTTGATTTCTTCAATTTCTTTAATTTCTTTAATTTCTTCATCTCCTTCATTTCCTTCATTTCCTTCAATTCCTTTAATTTCTTCATTTCCTTTAATTTCTTCAATTTCTTCAAATATTGCTGGTTCAATAACTAGTTGTACAGGTTTGGGTACACTTTTGAATTTTTTAGCAAAATACAATATTGCTCTAAATGCAGCCAAGTTTATTGTAAATAAAAAACTTAATAACCATGGAATAGTTTTAATATCTGAATAAATTCTTGATGCCTCTCTAATAAAATCTTCAATGTTTCTTTTAGCATTTGTTATGTCATTTTCCATTTTTCTTGTATTTTCTCTAATAATATCTTGTAATGCCCATAAAAATGAATTTTCAATTGAAACAGATGTACTTAAACTAGATGGCGCCATCTCTCTAATTGCTCCTGTAAGATCTGATACGAAAGATGATATCTGTTGATATGATGGTGCAGCAGAAGGCATAACAGAAGGCATTGTAGAAGGGCTTGCAGCAGAATCCTCTATTACTCTTTTAAATTCATCTATTGACATATCTCCTAAAAGCTTTAATCGTGCAATACTTTTTTCTGAATCTATTTCATTATTATCATAAACAATAAGTTTTTCTTCCAAATAAGTAGTAATTTGTTTGGGATCTCTTTGTCCAAATATAACAAGTTCAGTGCCTGTTTCTGATGGCGCTTGTAACTCTAGTAACTTTGGCAATCCAGGTAATTCTTTAAAAGAATTTTTCATAGTAGATAATAATTGTCTTTGTATCTCTTCTTCTTCAATTTTTTCTAATTCATTAGTGAGGGTGGTAGGATTTGCTAAGCATTGTGCTGTGTACTCTAAGTTTTCAATAAGAGTTGGGTCAGCTGTGAATCTACTAAGTAGTTTAGTTGTTTTTGAAGGTCGATAAGGTTGTCTACATCCTTCTCGTATACGTGACGAAATTTCCATGCCTGTATTTAAAGCATTACCGAATCTGTCCCATGATCCACTAGTAATTATAAAATTATCATAATAAGCAGTAAATATAATTATGCCTATTAATCCTAAATCTTGAAGTAAATTTTTAAAATTTACACCACCACTTTGATTAGTTACTTTATTATTAGTATCATTAACTAGTTTAATAAAGTCTTTTTCTGATATATCAGTATTGCTTTGTAGTATATCGAAAACAAAATTTTGCATTTCAAGATCTTTATACATAAGAGCAAAAAGCAACTCTATTCCAAATTGTTGATTTTCATCTGTTATTGCAAAATCTTTAAGATATTTCTGAATTAGTTCACTATTCATATTCATTGTATAATTTTCCAAATTTGCAAAATTTTTGCTTATTTTTAATGAAATGGTAGAAACTAATGTGAAATTTGGATCGACTTTATCTAAGAATGTTAATATTTCACTAATTTTTTGTTCATTCGTAACTTTATCCATATATTATATTAAAAGATAAGATAATATACTATTATAAATCTAAATTAACTGATTTCCTTATCAACTAAAATAATTATTTTTTATTTTTTCTTCATATAGTTTCCCATCTTTTCCACACATATTATCAAACGTCCTTGCAACAGAACAAAAATAATATTCAGCATTTTTTATACGTTTTATACCATCTACTAAAAAATCATAATCATCAGTGGGATTATTTTTTACTAACAAAGAACATTTACCGAAACTATTACTAAAAATAAAATCATTTTTATAAAACTTACAATTAATGCATAATTTCGGTTTATTTGAATTTGACAAAAGTATTAATAAATTCACATAGTAAATAATAAAAAAACACTTTATTTTATTAATTAAATAAAATATACTTAAGTCATAACTATTCATTATTATTTTTCATGTAATTTTTTCTAGTACCCCTGCCTAGTGCCTTTTTCGCAGTGCCTTTTTTTCGGCTTTTTTTCATGAATTTTTTTATGTTATCTTTCTGCTGCAACATCATATCTACAATGTTCTGAAAATAAGAGCGAAATTGTGGTCTCATTTTTTGTAAGTCGTCTATACAAACCCATCGAATTTCCGCCTTTTCAAAGATTTTAGTAGTTTTAAACACACTATCGGGCAAGTTTTTTTGCAAAAATCGCTGATTATTATTATAATAATGCGGTAACCATTCATCATAAGGAAACGGGAAAATATGCATACGATAATTCTTATGTCCATTAGTAGAGTAGTCAATATTGTAAGTGCCGTATTTGTTCAACATTTTACGAATGTCAGCATCATCTCCTAAAAACCCAGTAAGCTCTTCGCCTGCTTCTCTAACCGCCGTATTAAAATAAGACTCATTATTATCAGTACCTCCGCCGAAATCAGAAAATCCTGGTGCAGAATCTTCAAATTTGCCTTCTTTACCGAATAAAAAATACAATTTTCCATTATGAATAGTTGTAGGCAATATACCAGCACCCATATATATTAATATAATATATAAAATATTCTTTTATAATTATATGGATAAATCTAGAAAAAGAGAGAAAAAAGAAAAAAGAGGGAAAAAAAACAAAGAAAAAACCCGTAGAGAAAAGAAGCATTTTAAAAGACAATACAGAGGAGTAAAAGACAATTATTATGATCTATTTATGATCCCTTCAACCACGCCACCAAATGTCCACAAAATTAGCGATAAAATAAACAGACAATTACACAAATCAGACTCATATAGTCCCACCATTAATCAAGACCTAGTGACTCTTGCTTCAATTCCTCGCGAGGACATATATGGATGCAATATAAAAGAAGCATATGAACTTAAAGAGCCCCTCGAAATTGAAGTTTCTTTCAAAAACCGCGATTATTATGATGATAAATGTCAACAATATTATTTGCCACAAGCAGAAAGTACATTACTTGATAATTTGAAAGCAAACAAACATGTAGATCCTTATAAAATTGTGCCACCCATTCAAATGCAAGGAAACTGCTGGTTCAATGCGTTCTTTGTCACATTTTTTATTAGTGATAAAGGTCGCAAATTTTTCCATTTTTTGAGGCAGCTGATGATAAAAGGTATACAAAAAGACAAGACGCCAATGCCAGAAAATCTACGTAATGCTTTTGCTTTGCTAAACTATGGTATAGATTGCAGCTTACAAGGCAATCAATTTGCGTATGAATTGGATACAAACAGCGTGATTGCTGAACTATTTAAACAAATTCCTGATTCTTATAAAGAACTATATCCAGAAATTGTAAATGTAAAAGATGCTGGAAATCCAGTGATGTATTATATAGCAATTATTAATTATTTACAAAACAATTCTATTCAAATGGTATTTTTGAGATATGCTGATAAAATCAACTGGACATCTGATCTTGGCAAAACTATTAGTGGAATGTCTCATTTACCCCATGTCATTGTTGTTGAAGTTTTCGAAGAAGAAGCAAGTAAATTCGATAACAAAGCGTTGACATTCAAAATTAATGATGCAAAATATCAACTAGATAGTGTGGTACTTCGCGACATTGGTAAACAACATTTTTGCGCTCTTATTACATGTGAAGGTATAGAAATGGGATATGATGGTATGAGTTTTTCAAGATTAACACCTTTTGAATGGAAACGCCATTTAAATAAAGATTTTACATGGGAATTTAAGGGATCAACTGATAATGGTGTTCCGATGAAGTGGAATTTTATGAAAAGTTATCAACTTCTTACATATTATCGCATAAAATAATAACTGATTATAATATGACAAGTGAAGAAGATCCCATTTACATAATCAAACAAAAAGTAGGATTCCCTCAACCTTTCTATTTTAAAGATAAATACATACAAGTAAAAGATATTAACGAAAATAAATGGGATCAATACATAGATCAAGAAATGATTATACTATTCAAATACAAGTTTCCAATATTTGGTACGTATGAAAAAGAATATTGGTATAAATGTGTACTTTTTAAAACCACAGAAACGCATATTTACATTAAAGATAAAAACAATAATGACAAAACTAATTTTCTGAGTAAAAGCCGATTTAAAAAACAACTAGAGGTATATATTCAAAACCCAATTCAAAACCCATTTCAAAACCCAATTAAAAAGATTTCATAATTGCATCAACTATTTTTTCGCTGCCAATAGCAGATGGTTCTATATCAAAAGTAAAATCTTCTGGCAAAGTCAAAACTAGGCTAATTTGTAATAATTCAAAATTATTTTCTCTAGCAAATTTATCCAATTTTTCGTTCCATGTTTCAATTATTTTATGATATTTTTTGTATTTAATGTTTTCTGGATAATAAATATCTACTAAAACAATAATAGCATTTGGCATAACTGCTTGAATAGTTTTTACAAGTTTTTCATAAGCAGTAAAAATTGTATCAATAATTTTAATATCAAATTCTTTGTTTTTTTCGTCAAATTGTGCTAATATATCATTTCCGCCAACAGAGAGAAATATCGTCGTGTTTTTGTATACTTTAACTGAAGCTGATCTAGATTTCAATGAATCAGGTATTTTATCTAGTTGATAATATACATCAGAAATAATGGAGTCATTGACAGCTAAAGTAGTAGTTTCACCATTAGTTTTTTCTTTTAATAATACATCAACTGATTTTCCATTGGCTACATAAACATCATTTTTAAAAACACTATCACCCAATAAGATAAAATGCTGTTTTTCTGGATTGAATCCTTCGACATAAAAAGATCCATGACTATTCCAATAAGACATAACCAAAATAAAACATACTAAAGCAAATATATATAGATAAAAGTATTTCATATATATTTGTATTTTAAAAAATAATTCATTTTCGACTCTTTTCAAGTAATAGTATAATTTTCTGGATTCGAAAAATTCAATGTACCTGAATATGTGTAGTTTACTGGTGTACTAAAGTTGCTATTATACACATTGACAACATTTACTTGGTAATTTCCTGTATTTGCATTCAATGGTACAACAAAAGATATAGTATTGCTACTATAATATGTAATAGGTAAATTTTTAAATTCACCAAAATTTACATAAGTAGTGCCATTTGTAACTGGTAAAAAATTCTCTCCATTTATATAAACTAATGAATAAGAACCTTTTTTGCTAGATGTTACAGACAAACTAAAAATTACTGGTGTAAAACTAGGATATTTATTAAATGTTTTTCTACATTTATTTAGAATGTAAAAAATATTATTTCGAGTTAAGTTACTAAAATATTGTGCTCTATTTTCATTTGTTATAGTCGTGTTATTACTTATAACACTATTTGCGCCATAATTTCCAATAGTAACTAATATTTGTGATATTCTGGTAGAACTATCTCCAGGACATGAGGAAGCCATTTATACATATCTACTTTTTTAAAAAGCGGAACAAAACTTTTAATGTTTGCGATTTTTTGACTTTTTCATTTTTCGACGGCGAGTTTTGCGCTTTCTTCTTTTACCTCCATTTATTGGTGCTACTTGTTGTACTTGTTCTGGTTGTTCTGCTTCTTTTAACAATTTTTCTTCTGCTTGTTCTAATTGTTTTTTTCTGCTGCTTCCAATGAAAGTGAGAGGATTTTAAACTTTAAAAAGGTGGATTACATAGGTCCATAATCATCTGGCTTCTCTCTAATGCGTCCCTTTACTTTCTTTTCAGCAAAAGAATACAACAAGTAAGCGAGACTAGCGCCAACAAAAGCACCCATTAGTACTTGAGGGATCGTATGATGTTTGTATACAACACGTTGTGTCATAACAATAACACTTATTAGTAAATACACATATAACCAATTTGTTTTTCTTAAAACTAAAAAGACAAACACACTGGAAAAAATAACTGCAGATGAGTGTCCTGATGGCATTCCAAATAAGTCATAAGGCAATCCATCTTTATAGACAAATCGTTTATTATTTTTGAGGGCTAATTGAAATTCTTTAGAATCGAAAGAGGGTCGAGGTTGCTGTATAATGCCTTTCAAAACAAGATTCAAAATAAAGTCTATAAATAGTCCAATAATGTAAAAGAAAAACATATTATTTTTATCCCATAAAAGAAACATAGAGAGAATTAAAATTATATTTGGTCCATAAGATCCAAATTCATTGAATACATTCATCATCATATTATATTATAATATAAAATCCATACAAAATCCATAAAAATCTAGATAAATTTAATATTGATACAAACATTCGCAAACCAATGTAACACACCAATCATTTCCATTCAAGTTTAATACATTACCTTTATCATCAAGTAACTTCACATTCATTCTCTCTATATGAACTGGACCAAAATAAGTACGAATATTATCTCGCAAAGAACCGCTAAACTCTACTAACAATGACCCTGTCGGTACACCAGTAGATGTTTTCACAGGTAAAATTGCCAAAATATCGGAAGAAGTAGGCGCCTTTGATAAATAATTCGTCAAATTATTATTGTTTTTATTAATTTCATTAATAGTATATAGCTGCGATTGTGTAAGCGTTCGGGGCGCACTTGGTAAAATCTGTTGTCTTGACACATATTCTTGCTGATATTTTCCACCAATTAATAAACCATTTTGAACATTAGGTGTCTGATTATCAAACAAGCTTTGTAAAATAGATTCATCGACTATTTGCGTCAAATTATTGCCCTGTTGTGTCGGTGTTACACATGTATATGGTATATCAGGTGAATAATAGTTTGGTATTTTTAAGGTATTTGTAAATTGAGAAATAGATACAAGACTATTATTGACATGATTTTGGTTATAATCATCTATTACTAATATTAAATACTTTGTCCCATTTAAATCCAATATAGCAGCGGCTTCATTACCGCTAGGATCGATCATTACATAAGGTAATCTATAACCCATTACCCAGCCAAGCGTATTATTAAAATAGTGATTTGTTTTACTCAAACAAAGTCCTCTACAACTTAAATTTCCTGTGAAATCGTAAAAAATGAGAGAACATGTTGCATCAATGGTAAAAGATTGATTTACTGATAAAGGATCATTATAGGATCCATCATATAAAAATAAAGTAACCTTGCCATTATTTTGATTAACATAAACAGGACTATTTGCAGGTAAGTTATACGGCGGTCCAACTGCAGGTGTACTAATACCTGCATTTTGAAAAGATGTGTTTAATTGTGTCTGAAAACTAGTTGCAGTATAGTTACCAGAAGGAATGTAAACATTTATATTTTGTTCCGTTTTTGGATCACGTAACCAAAAACAAGTATTTCCATATACATCATCAATAACATACCAACTAAAAGGTATTTGATAAGAATACACAGACAAACTTAAAGCATTTTTCAATGAATCAGAGAGATCCAATGTATAATCTGTTGAAGTGCTATCTTGGCCATTCGTATATTGTCTAAATTGGCTATCTAAGTTAATAAACCTCGTAATAGTATTTTTCAAATTCGGGTTTAAAGAATCTTGTTTAACGGGTACCTGATAAGTATCTGTAGTTGCAATTTGTTCGCGTTTCATAGGTACGTGTTCATTCCCAAAAAGTCGAATTTTTTGTTCTCTTTGTGTGATTTTATTTACTTGATTTTTATCATTTTGTGTCAGGTTTTGATTTTCATACCATTCGGATATCATTTCATCTCCTGCGGGATATTCGGCATCATTATTCATAGAACCAAAACCTTCTACTATAATTTTTCCAGTTGTGTCCTCTTCTTCATCAGATAAAACTTCTAAACCATGTGCGTATTTTAGTAGCTGATCTTGTACATCCTTAAAAAAAAATGCTAGTTCAGTATTTTTTGTTTTATATTTTTTTATTAAATTATTTGTATTTATAGTTATTTGTTCCGTATTAATATCCTCATCATTAATAATTCCTACTAAATCTAATAACTCAGAGAGAGAATAATTGGAAACATTTGTGTCGATACTTGTCATTATAAATAATAGTATAAATTGTTTTTATATAAAAATATACAAGTTTATCTACCTTTTATTATTTTTTATTTGTTATTGTTTCTTCTTTCTCTCTAAAGTGGTGAATAAAGATTTTTTTAATTTCACTTTTTACATTTATTCCTTCGCATTCAGTATAATTTTGTTGAATTTTATCAGGAAACAATGTTAATCCTGCACCTCTTTTTGAATGAGTATATCCTTTAAACAGGATTTGCTCTAATAGATATACTAGTAAAGGATGATACTCGTCGATGATTTCGCGACTTATATAATGTTTACCAATATATGTATACCTGTTAGTGTTACTATCGGCGTAAACTTTGTAATATTTATTTATTTCTGGTTTATTTTTAATAAAACCGATGCCTTCAATTTTGTTAGTGGAATTGTTCATTTCAATAACAAATACGGGTGTATTATAAGGAATTTTTGGCGATAATTCAAGAGGAGTGCAATACATGCAAGTAAACCCTTTTTTTGCTCTGTATGAATAATTGGAATAAAGAGTTTCATTAGTAAATCTGCTAGTTACTACTGCATAGTTCATGTTTGTAAAATAAAAAGATATAAATATAATTGTTTTCAATTTTTTATGCATCCACCTTTAGGAAAGGTGGAGCCAAACCTTTATCATTTTGATCAACTTTTTCGAAAAGTTGAGTGGAGCCAAACCTTTATCATTTTGATCAACTTTTTCGAAAAGTTGAGTGGAGCCAAATATTTTTATTTTTAAAATTTACATCTTTATGAAAGTTTATGCCAAATATTAAGTGAAAATAATGAAATTATTGACTAAACCTTTTCTAAAGGAATATGAATTGTTGTATTTGTGGACCCGTAAAGAACTGCGCGCCTTATTTAACTAAAGTTTTAGCAAATATGGAAAAAATAGGTTCTCTCTTTGAAGACTATAAAATAATAATTTATTACGATGATTCATCAGACAATTCATTAGAAATTCTAAAAGAATACCAGCTTAAAAATCCCAATATGATGTTGTATATAAATACTAATACTAAATCACCTTTTAGAACACATAATATTGCTGCGGCGCGTAACTTTTGTTTAAACTATGTAAAACAAAACATAGAAACATTTCCTTACTTTATTATGATGGACACTGATGATGTAAATTGCAAAGAATTGAACTTAGAACCTCTTGAAAAGAGTTTATTGAGAGAAGACTGGGATGGTTTGTCATTCAATTCATCACCAGCATATTATGATATATGGGGTCTCTCTATATGGCCCTATTGTTTCAGTTATAACCACTTTGATAAAAATGTACAATTTTACGACATTATTCAAAATTATGTCACGCAGTTACTAGAAAAGCTACCTGAAGATCAGCTTCTACCATGTATTTCATCATTCAATGGATTATCCATTTACAGAACAAGCAAATTTTTAAATACTTATTACGACGGAAGAATAAGATTAGACTTAATTCCTCCTATAAATTTACTAACTCATTCAAAAGCAGCTGGATCAAAGTTAGTATTTAAAAAATATGTGACATCGGATGGTAGATATGAAGATTGTGAACATAGGGCATTTCATGTTCAAGCAAGACAAAATTCAGGCGCAAGAATAATGATAAGCCCAGAAGTGCTATTTAGTTAAATACAAAATACTAACAAGCTACTTTTTCTGTATATTTCAATGGATAAAATATGGCTCCCCAAGAGCGTTCTATATAATGCCCCGCTTCTGGATTTGAGTGTTTATTTATAGTTTCTAGAAGTATTTGATATCTTGTAATAGGATGAAAAATAATATCTCTCTTATCAATAGAAAAAATCCCGTACCATGTACTCCAATGTGCAATAGTATTACCAAAAAAATAGTTATACCATAATCCATAGGGTCTAATTCTTGCTAACTGCAATTTAGTTTCACTATTTTCAATAAAATTTTGTACATCGCTAGTTTTCCATTCATCTAATTGAAAATCGTTAAAACTATCTTTAATATTAGATTGTTTATAACCAATAAAACAAGCTCTTTTGCTTTTCATTATATTATTTAACATTTGAGTTGCTTTTTGTTTTTTATAATCTATATTAATGGATCCTGGAAAAAAAACAATAATGTCTGATAAATTGTTATAGTTATTGACAATATGATATAAATAGGTATGATCATTTTTCCCGACATTTTCAATATTAATTATTTTTAAAACATTTGCTTTCTCAAAGTTATCATTACTACCTTTATTATAAACAATATACTTAAACTTATTAAACGGGCTTTCTAGTGTCCATTTTAAATCTTCATTAAACCTTGAAATAACAATTGATATTTTTATCATTTAATAATATAACAATTTATAATATTAAATTATGAAATAGTTGAAATAAATTTGTTGGATGGTATGCAAGAAAACGTAGTAAAATTTTTGTTTACATGTATAACATATTTCCATAATTTCCAGTCCCATAAGTTACCTAAATTTTTATCTCCTATTTGATTCGAAAATATTGAAAATTTCGATAATGGATGCAAGTCTTTAATCAGTGTATTAATAATTCTTTTGTTATATAACATACCAGAAGTACCACCCCAACCATCATTTCTTCCATCTAGTAAAATAATATCGTAATTTTTATTAGAACCAGTGTTAATAAAGATTAAAATTTTGTTGTAAATATCACTAGTTATTTCTACGTCATCTTCCAATATACAAAACCATTCAAAATCCATAGTAGATGCCATCATAAAAGCTTTAATATTCGATAATGTTAATCCTTTTGTTCCATAGTGACCATACAAATTTAAATTTGGAAATGATTTTGAAATAGTACCATCATAAACCCATTTTTTTTTGGTGTCAACACTTTGAAATAATGCACCAAATAATCTAGGAACAGGTTTTATTATGCGTTGAACATCAATATTGTTTTCCATATCATTACCATCTATTGCTTCAACTATTGTATAACTACAATGTAACATATTTAAACAACTAGTAATATTTTCTAATCTATCCGTATTTTTTTTCATGTTCAATACCATAAAATGAAAAAA
>Ga0114974_10002413_pt1 | contig 14340 bp, 10 predicted proteins | sample S_130206_EF_Meta_FD_87318 | JGI IMG/M metagenome (GOLD analysis project Ga0114974, IMG submission 87318) | Freshwater microbial communities from Lake Simoncouche, Canada to study carbon cycling - S_130206_EF_MetaG | ecosystem: Environmental > Aquatic > Freshwater > Lake | place: Lake...
ATTGACCGGGTCGAATTCATTGAGCCCCTCGCCGCGCAGCAGGGGCAGGGTGACAGTGTCGTAGAACGGAAAGCCGAGATAGGCGAACAGCATGCGGCGGCGCAGCGGTGGGGGCATTTCAGCCAGAGCCGTGGCCAGCATGGCATCGGCCTCGGCGTCGGTTTCGCGCAGGCGGCGGCTTGCGGCGATGCTATCCAGCACGGCGCCGGGATCCTGGAATACATTTGCCGCGAGGCCCGCAAAATCTGGGCCGAGACATTCGCGTGCCTCACGCTTGAAATAGAGCGCCAGCGCGCCGTAAACGGCGTCGCGCGCCTTTTCACGCGCCGCTTCGCTGATCCCTTCGGCGCTGTCCCAGCCATCGGTCAGCCGCCGCGCCAACAGACGCAGGCGGCGGATGCGGAAAGGCAGGTCGTGGGCAGTAAGGAACGCAATCGCGCCTGCCGTTGCGCCGCCACGTGGCGCGATCAGGCTGGCAAGGCCATCGTCTACGAGGTGGCGGGTAAGCACTTGCGCGATCGGTTCGGGCGAGTGCTGCATCAGTTGCGGCGCAGCGGAATGGATCAGCTGGGCCAGACTCTCCACAATCGCGGCGACCTTGACCTGGGCATAGGCATGGTAGGCAAAACCGGCCCGTTCGGCCGCAGCCTGCTGCGCCTTGGCTCGCCATGCCGCGAGCCGCTTCACAGTCGGCCGGTCCAGAAACAGCGTGTGGCCGAACAGCTTTTCCACCGCCTGCTCGATCTCCGGACGCAGCGCCTCGACAATGGTGCGCAGCCGGGTGGTCTGGCTCGACTGGCGGGCCAGTACCTCGAGGTTGTCACGCACCGGCTGCTCGCGCGGGATCGAGGACAGCGAGCCGAAGATCACCGAGAAGAACCCGGGCCGCCTTGGATCGCTGCGCCGCATGCCGCCGACCCGGTCTGGCCGGGGATCGATATAGACGAAGCGCCGGTCGACTTCGCGGTGGGCCGGCTTGTCGCGGAGCGCTTGCATGGCTTCGGCAAAGGGCGCGTTGACCAGCACTGAGCCATCGATCAGCGACACGCCTTCGACGTCGCCGAGCAGAGTGTGTTCGGGCATGATCCGCGCGGCAAATTCGGCGCGGCCGGGCCATGGCTGGCCGCGCTCGGCAAGCAATGTGTCGATCTCCGACAGCATCAGCGGCGGGAAAGCGCCGGGAAAGCTCGCCGTGGCGCGCGCCGCCAGCAGCAATTCTGGGATCGCCGCGAAATTTGTGCCGCTGATGATGGGGGTTGGCGCGCGAAAGCCGATCGAGAGGCGGTGTTCGCTCTCCTTGACCAGCGGCGGGCTGTGCAGCCGCAAGGAGCCGAGATAGCCCTTGAAATCGGTTGCGGTGACGAACAGATCGAGCGGGTGATTTGGTGGCAGCAGTGGTGGACCCGTTTCGCTCGCCGCCATGGCATCGAGCGCTTCTGCGAGCAATCGCGAGAAGCCGAGCCCTCCGAAGGGCGGCTCAAACCAGCGCGAACGAATGAAGCGCGACAGCTTGGTGCGCACTTCGTGGCGGGTCTCGGGCGCGACGCTGGCCGAGACGACATTGCCCTTGCGCGAGAGCACCCACCAGACAATCGGCGCGGCCCAGAACTTGGCGAAGCGCGACCATGGCCGGGCATCTGGATCAAGCAGCACGTCGATATCGGCGCGCTCCAGCCAAAGCTTGGTCAGCGGTTCGAGTGACTGGCCGGAATGGATTGCCTGGGCAAGAAAGACCCCGTTGATCCCGCCCGCGCTGGCCCCGGTGACGATGTCGTTGAGCACACGCAGCCGTAACCCGTGTTGCTCGCGCAGGTGTTCCAGAAGCTTGATATAGACCGCCTCGGTACCCGAGGAGGGGACTTCGTCCGAGAGGAAAGCCTGGCTCGCCCGGGCCAGTTTCCAAAACTCCTTGGTGACGCCATGCATGTAGACGGCAAGGCTGATGCCGCCATAGCAGACGAGCGCAATGCGGAGTTCTTTCTGGCGCATGAGAGACGCTTGCCGGGAATATCGCACAAAGGCAATTGCGTTCTCTATTCGTTCCGGATAAGTGTTGCGCATGGCCAAACCCAAACGCCGCTATGCCTGTTCCGCCTGTGGCAGCGTGTCCTATCGCTGGCAGGGCCAGTGCGCCGATTGCGGCGAATGGAACACGCTGGCCGAGGAAGCCCCGGCAACGGTATTTTCGCTCAAGCACGATCTCTCCTCGGGCGGGCGCGGCATCGATTTCGAACCACTTGATGCGCCAAGCGCACCTCTCCAGCGACGCAGCACGGGGCTTGCCGAATTCGACCGGGCGCTGGGCGGAGGGCTGGTGCCGGGCTCGGCGATCCTGATGGGGGGCGATCCGGGGATAGGCAAATCGACCCTGTTGTTGCAAGCGGCCTCGAAAGTCGCGCGCGGCGGCGGCGAGGTAATCTATATCAGCGGTGAGGAAGCAGCAGGCCAGGTGCGGCTGCGGGCCGATCGACTGGGGCTGGCAGGCGCGCCGGTGCGCTTTGCCGCTGCGACATCAGTGCGCGATATTTTGACTACGTTGGGCGGCATGGAAGCACCAGCGCTGCTGGTGATCGATTCGATCCAGACCATGCATTCCGACCAGATCGAAGGCGCGCCGGGCACGGTTAGCCAGGTGCGCGGCTGCGCGTTCGAACTGATCCGCTTTGCCAAGGAAAGCGGCACGGCACTGGTGCTGGTCGGCCATGTCACCAAGGATGGCAATATCGCAGGTCCGCGCGTGCTCGAGCACATGGTCGATGTGGTGATGAGCTTTGAGGGTGAGCGCAGCCACCAGTATCGCATCCTGCGCAGTCTCAAGAACCGCTTCGGCCCGGTCGACGAGATCGGCGTCTTCGCCATGGCCAGCGAAGGGCTGGAGGAAGTGTCGAACCCTTCGATGCTGTTCCTTTCGGGCCGTGACGAGCCGGTGGCGGGCAGCGCGGTGTTCCCGGCGATGGAGGGGACACGGCCGGTGCTGGTTGAGATTCAGGCTTTGATCGTGCGGCTGGCGAGCGGTGCCACGCCGCGCCGGGCCGTGGTTGGATGGGACAGCGGACGACTGGCTATGTTGCTTGCGGTGCTCGAAGCGCGCTGTGGGCTCAATTTCTCAAGCGCGGAAGTCTATCTCAATGTTGCGGGCGGCTATCGCCTCGCCGATCCGGCCGCCGATGTGGCGGTGGCGGCGGCGCTGATCTCGGCACTGGGGGACAAGCCGCTGCCTGCAGGATCGGTGTGGTTCGGCGAAGTCAGTCTGGCCGGAGAGATTCGCCCCGTCGCCCATGCAGGACTTCGCCAGCGCGAAGCGACCAAGCTGGGCTTCTCGCAGGCCTGCGGTCCCGCCGACAGCAGCGGTAAGGAGAGCCAAATACGCTACAGGGCGTTGGACCAGCTGCCGAACCTCGTTGACCGGATTCTGGGCGAGGGGTAAAACCCTTAGTCAATGACAGGCTTTGATATTGCTATCATGCTTCTGGTCGGCTTCGGCGCAGTGACCGGCTTTGCGCGCGGTTTCGTGCAAGAGGTTCTTGCGCTGGGGGCCTGGTGCCTGTCGCTGTTCACGATCCATTATCTCCACACGCCGGTTTACGAGGCGCTTAAGCCACATATCGGCACTGAATCCGGCGCTTCAGTTTTGGCTTTCGCGATCCTGTTGCTGGTGCCCTATGGCGCGGTCAAGGCGCTCAGCCGGTGGGCCGGACAAAACAGTCGTGTCTCGTTGCTCGGCCCGATCGACCGGGTGCTGGGCTTTGGCTTTGGCGGGCTCAAGGGGATGATAATTGTCGTGATGGCCTTTTCCATCCTGGCGCTCGGCTTCGATGTGGTCTGGGGCAGGAACGGGCGCCCCAGCTGGATCACCCAGGCGCGTACCTATCCTTTCGTCAATGCCGGTAGCGAGAAGCTGGTGACGCTGATTGGCGAGCGGCGCTTGGCTGCCGCCGATCATCCGGTAAAGACAGACAGCAAATGAGCGGCGCTGCGGCGCTTTACACGCCGACAGTCCTGGCGCTGGCGACGAGCCTGGCGGAGTGGCCCTGGGACGAGGCGCTCCCACTGCAGGGCTCGGCGCGTTCGAAGAGTTGCGGCAGCACGCTGGTTCTGGGGCTCGACACTGACGCCGAGGACCGCATTGCGCGGATCGGCCTGAAGGCGCAGGCTTGCGCCATCGGCCAGGCCGCCGCCGCGATCTTCGCCGGGGCAGCAATCGGCCGCAGTGGAGCCGAGATCGGACAGGCCGAAAGTGCAATCAGGGCGTGGCTGGCAGGCGATACCCCACTGCCAGACTGGCCCGGACTTGATGTTCTTGCTCCGGCCCGGGCCTATCCTGCCCGGCACGGGGCGATAATGCTCGCCTGGCAGACAGCGCGAGAGCTGCTTCACATGGACGCTCTGCCCGGCTAAGGCCTTCACAAAGCTAACAGGTGGGGAATGTAATCCATGGCTAGTGCCAATTCAGCCGCGCATATCGAACCGACGGCATCTGACATTCGCCTGGTCATCGCTGCTTCCTCTGCTGGCACGATCTTCGAATGGTATGATTTCTTCATATACGGTGCGTTGGGCACAATTCTGTCGAAGACATTCTTCCCCACCGGCAATGCCACACTCGAAATGCTGCTGTTCTGGCTGGTCTTTGCCGTCGGCTTCGGGTTCAGACCGCTGGGTGCAATCCTGTTCGGCTTTTTGGGCGATAAACTGGGCCGCAAATATACCTTCCTGGTCACGGTCACCTTGATGGGCATTGCGACGGCAGGCGTGGGTTTTGTCCCCTCGGCGGAAAGCATCGGCATGGCGGCTCCGGTCATCGTCATCCTGCTGCGCATCATGCAAGGCCTCGCGCTGGGGGGGGAATATGGCGGTGCGGCGATCTATGTGGCGGAGCATTCCCCGCCCAACAGGCGGGGCTTTTACACCGGCTTCATCCAGGCCAGCGTGGTCGGAGGCTTCGTGCTAAGCCTGATGGTGGTGCTGGCCTGCAAGGCATTGATGAGCGCCGATACCTGGAATGCCTGGGGCTGGCGGGTGCCGTTCATCCTTTCGATTGCGCTGCTCGCTGTCTCGCTGTGGATGCGGCTCAAGCTCAACGAAAGCCCGGTATTCAAGGCCATGAAGGCGCAGGGCGAGCTGGCCGGCAATCCCTTCGTCGAAAGCTTCACCTATCCGGGCAACAAAAAGCGGCTGTTCGTGGCGCTGTTCGGCATCGCCGCGGGCATGACCGTGATCTGGTATAGCGCCATGTTTTCCGGTCTCAGCTTCCTCAAGACGGCGATGCGGCTGGACGACACCTATGCCGAGATCATCATCGGCTTTGCCGCTCTGTTTGGCATGGCCTTCTTCGTGCTTGCGGGCAGGTTGTCCGACAAGGTCGGGCGCAAGCCGCCGATAGTCTGGGGCTATGCCCTGGCTTTGGTGATGATGTTTCCGATTTTCTGGACGATCGGCGCTTATGCCAATCCGGGGCTGGCCGAAGCCGCGAAACGCTCGCCGGTGGTCGTGTCGGGGCCGGATTGCTCCTATGCGATCTTCTCGCCCGAACAGACCACGCCCTGCGCCAAGCTGCTGGCTGATCTTTCCGGCTCGGGCGTTGCCTATAGCCGGGGTGAGGCGGCTGAAGTCAGCCTGACGGTTGGCGGCAAGGCGATGCCGCTGGGTGAATATGCCTGGGCGGACAAGAAGGCACGCGGGGCTCAGCTCAAGGCCTGGCTGACCGGTGCAGGCTATAACCTCGACAAGGTCAAACCGACTCTGGGCGCCTCGTTCATGGTCTTCGCTGCTTTGCTGACGATGATGGCGCTTTCGGGCGCGACCTATGGTTCGGTTGCGGCCTTGCTCACCGAAATGTTCCCACCGCATGTCCGCTATTCATCGATGTCGATCCCCTATCACATCGGCACCGGCTATTTCGGCGGATTCCTGCCGTTCATTTCCGGCGTGATCGTGGCGCTGACCGGCGATCCTTATGCGGGATTGTGGTACACCTGGGTCATTGTTGCCGTGGCGCTGGCCGTGGCCCTGTGGGGCATCAAGGGCGGGCCACCGCGCGATTATGGCGAATAGGCCACCTGCCGCGCTGCGGCTGGAGATCGACCGCGAGGCGCTGGCCGCAAACTGGCGGACGCTCGACCGGTTGTCGGGAAAGGCCTGCGCCGGTGCGGCGGTCAAGGCCGATGCCTACGGGATCGGCGCCCGCGTCGCCATTCCGCTGCTGTGGGAAGCGGGATGCCGCGATTTCTTCGTTACCTATGTCAGCGAGGCAGCCGAGATCATCGATCTGGTGCCGCCTGCCAGCATATCCCTGCTGCATGGTCCGCTGAACCCGGCTGACGCAGCCTGGGCGCGGGAAGCTGGCGTCAGAGTGGTTATCAATTCGCCCGAGCAAGCCGCGCGCTGGATCGAGGCAGGTGGTGGGCTGTGCGATGTCATGGTCGACAGCGGCATCAACCGGCTAGGCCTGCCGATGGCTGCGATCGGCGACACCATGCTGCAGCAACTCGATGTCGACGTGCTGATGTCGCACCTTGCTTCCGCCGACGAAGATGTCGCGCTGAATGCCATCCAGTGCGCGCGCTGGAACGAAACGCGCCGCATTGTACCCCATCGCCGCGCCAGCCTCGCCAACAGCGCCGGCATCGCGCTGGGGCCGGATTACCACGGCGATCTGACCCGTCCCGGCCTGTCGCTCTATGGCGGCATTGCCCGGGCTGAACTGACGGACGAAATCCGTCCCGTAGCGCGGCCGATGGCGGCGATCATGCAGGTGCGGGAAATCGAAGCCGGGGAAGGTGTCGGCTACAACACCATTTTCATCGCGCCCACGGCAATGCGGGTAGGCGTCATCGCGCTTGGCTATGCCGATGGCTATCTGCGCTGCTGGTCCGCCGGCAAGGGCGCGATGCTGCACGAGGGGCGCCGTCTGCCGGTGCTGGGGCGCGTTTCGATGGACATGACCGTGGTCGATCTCGCAGCTGCACCCGAACTTCGCGAAGGCGACTGGGTCGAGGCCGACTACGATCTGGTGAAAGGGGCGGCCGCCAGCGGCCTATCGCAATACGAGTTACTCACTCTGCTTGGCCGTCGATTCGCGCGCTAGACCAAGCTGCGCCCACATTGCTGCGCAGCAAAGCTTTTGTTGCACTGCCGTTGCTGCACATGCTAACATGAGGTTTCATCGGTGGGAGTTGATGGCGCATGGCTGAAGGCACGGGCAAGAATGACGAGGTCGTCATTATCAAGAAATACGCCAACCGGCGGCTCTATAACACCCGATCCTCGAGCTATATCACATTGGAACATCTGGCGAAAATGACTCGTGAAGGAGTCCAGTTCCAGGTGCTCGATGCCAAGAGCGGTACTGACATCACCCACCAGATCCTCACGCAAATCATCATGGAAGAGGAATCGACCGGCGAGAAAATGCTGCCGGTCAACTTCCTGCGCGAGTTGATCTGCATGTACGGCAATTCAATGCAGTCGCTGATTCCGCACTATCTCGAAGCCTCGATGACCAATTTTCGCGCCAATCAGGGACGTCTGGCCAAGGTGTTCGAAGACACCATTGGCAACAATCCTCTGGCCAAGCTGGCGCAGCATAATATCAACCTGTTCAAGACAGCCGCCTCGGCCTTCATGCCGGGCAATGACAAGGCCGCAACTTCTCCGCCGGAACCGCGCGACGACCTTGCCGCGCTGCGTGAGCAAATGGCCGAAATGCAGCGCAAGCTTGATGCGATGGGCAAATAGCGCCAGCACTTCGCCACAATACTGATACCTCATCCGAAAGCCTGAATCCGTGTCCGCAATCCGCCACGCTCTGACTGTCACCCGCGATTCCGATTTTGCCGCTTGGTATCAGGAAGTCATCTCCGAGGCGGAAATGGCCGAGGAATCCGGCGTGCGCGGCTGCATGGTGATCCGTCCCTGGGGCTATGGCATCTGGGAGCGGATCCAGGCCTTGATGGATGCGCGGATCAAGGCGGCGGGCGTCGAAAACTGCTATTTCCCGCTGTTCATTCCACTAAGTTACTTTGCCAAAGAAGCCGAGCACGTTGAAGGCTTCGCCAAGGAAATGGCTGTGGTCACCCACCATCGGCTGATCGGCGACGGCAAGGGTGGGCTGGTGCCCGATCCCGAGGCCAAGCTGGAAGAGCCGCTGATCGTGCGCCCCACCTCCGAAACCGTGATCGGCGCCGCCATGGCGCGTTGGGTCCAATCATGGCGCGATCTGCCGCTGCTCACCAACCAGTGGGCCAATGTCGTGCGCTGGGAAATGCGCACCCGCATGTTCCTGCGCACCAGCGAATTTCTATGGCAGGAAGGCCACACCGCCCATGCGGATCGGGCCGATGCCATGGAGGAGACCCTGCGCGCGCTGGAAATGTATCGCGCCTTCTCCGAAGAGTCGCTTGCCATGCCGGTGATCGCGGGCGAAAAGCCCGAGAACGAGCGTTTCCCCGGCGCAGTTGCGACCTATTCGATCGAAGCCATGATGCAGGACGGCAAGGCGCTGCAAGCAGGTACTTCGCACTATCTTGGCACCGGTTTCGCCGAGGCAGCTGGCATCCGTTATCAGGACCGTGAAGGGCAACAGGCCTTGTGCCACACCACCAGCTGGGGCGTTTCCACGCGCCTCATCGGCGGCGTAATCATGACGCATGGCGACGATGACGGCCTCCGCGTGCCGCCCGCGATTGCTCCGCAGCAGGTGGTGATCCTGCCGATGCTGCGTGACGATGATGGCGATGCTGCGCTGCTGACCTATTGCGAAGAGATACGCCGTGCGCTGGTTGCCCAATCCGCGCTGGGCGAACCCGTTCGTGTGCTGCTTGACAAGCGCCCCGGCAAGGCGACTGGCAAGCGCTGGGGCTGGGTCAAGAAGGGTGTGCCGCTGGTGCTCGAAATTGGCGGGCGGGATGCTGCATCCGGGCAAGTCTCGGTCCTGCGCCGCGACCGGCTGTGGCGCGAGGATGGCAAACCCAATTTTGTTGGCCAGGGCCGCAACAAGTTCCTTGGAAGCGCCTCTGCTGAAATCGAAGATATCCAGCACTCGCTCCATGCCGAAGCGAGTGCGCGCCGCGATGCCAATATCGTACGAGGCGTCGCCAGCTTCGATGCCCTTGCCGAGCATTTCGCGGAAGGCGTGCGTTATCCAGGCTGGGTCGAACTGGGCTGGTCGAAGCCCACCGGAGCTGAGCTCGAAGAAGTTGTGACTCGCCTCAAGGCTCTCAAACTGACCATCCGCAATACGCCGATGGGCGGCGAGCCGGTCTCGGGTAGCTGCCTGTTCACCGGCAAGCCGGCGGTGGAGCGCATCTATGTCGCGCGGGCTTACTAGCCTCGCATTTCTGGCGCTGTTCGCCACTTCGGCAGCATATGCCGAGCCTGCCGCGCCTTCACGGCAACGCCTGCGCGGCACTGTCGAGAAGCTGGTTTCCTTCGGCACCCGCCATACCCTGTCGAGCGAGAGCGACCCCGCGCGCGGTATCGGCGCGGCGCGGCGCTGGGTCGAGGCGGAATTCCGCACTATCAGCACGGCCTGCGACGGCTGTCTGACGATTGCCCTTCCGGAGACCACGGTCACGGGTGATCGGCTGCCTGCGCCGACACACATCGTAAATGTCGTTGCAATCCAGCGCGGCAGCGAACGTCCTGACGAGGTGGTGATCGTCCAGGCCCATATCGACAGCCGGGTCAGCGATGTCATGGACGCGGTAAAGGACGCACCCGGAGCCAACGACGATGGTTCAGGCACCGCGCTGGTGCTTGAAGCCGCACGGTTGTTGTCCCAGCGACACTTCCCCACCACTGTGGTCTACACTGTGCTCACGGGCGAGGAGCAGGGGCTTTATGGCGGCAGATTGCTGGCCGATTATGCGAAAGCGCAGGGCTGGTCAGTCAAGGCAGTTCTCAACAACGACATCGTCGCCAACACGCGCGGTTCGGACGGGCTGGTGGACGACAAGACCGTGCGTGTCTTCTCTGAAGGCCCGCGCGGCGATGGCGATGAGCGTTATCGCGCGATGCTGCGGCGCTTTGGCGGCGAGAACGACAGTCCGAGCCGCAACCTGTCTCGTTATGTTGCTGGTATTGCCGCTGGCGACCGGGCCGGACTGGTCGTGCGGCAAGTGTGGCGGGCCGACCGGATGGGGCGGGGCGGGGATCATCTGCCGTTTGAGGACTCGGGATATCCCGCGATCCGTTTCACAGTCGGCGTCGAGAACTACGATCACCAGCATCAGGATCTGCGCAGCGAAAACGGTGTGGCCTATGGCGACACAGTCGACCAGATGGACTTCGCCTATCTCGCCAAGGTCACCCGGCTCAATCTCTCCGTAACCTCCGCGCTCGCCAGTGCCCCGATGCCGCCGCCCGTCACGCTTTCGGCTGCGGTCTCCATCGATACCACGCTCAAGTGGAAGCACACGGTCGGCAGCGGCATGTATCGCATCTATCGCCGCGCCACCGATGCTCCTGCTTGGGGCAAGCCCTTTGATGGCCTGCTGCTGCTCTCCGGCCTCTCGCCGCGAAAGGGCGATGAGCAGAGCCGCACTTTCAAGGGGATTCGGGGCGACGACTGGATATTCGGCGTCAGCGCCGTTTCGCACGATGGCCATGAAAGCCCGATCAGTTCTGCCCTACCCGGTGGCCAGTTTGCGCCACTGAAGCCTTGATCCCTAAGTCTGGCGCGACCCTTCGATGCCGGTTACACTGCGGCTCAAGCTGGAGCTGCAAACGGCGAGGGGAAGTGCAATGCTCGATGCCATCAAACACGGCCTATCTCATGTGGTAACGTTCACGGGGCGCGATGCGCGGCAGGCGTTCTGGTACTATGTTCTGTTCGTCTATCTGCTGACCACGGCTATCAACATGGTCTTCGTCATGCCGATGACGATGCAGAATGTGATGATGGGTGTGCAGCAGGGCATCGCCCAGGGGCAGGGGCAGGACCCCGCAGCAACCCAGGCGGCAGTGCGCGCCGCGATGTTCGGTTCGATGAGCGACATGATGCCGAAAATCGTCTTGCTGGGCATGGTCGTGGGCATTGCCATGCTGCTGTTGCTCGGGGCTGCATTCGTGCGCCGGTTGCACGATTCGAACCTATCCGGGCTTTGGGCACTGGTGCCCGCCGGGTGTCAGACGGCAAGCCTGCTTACCATGCCGGCGCAACTCGCTCGCATGCAGGAAGCCATGCGGACCACCGACCTTGCCAACCCGATGGCAGGCCTGTCGATGATGCGGGGCTCGTTCGGCGTGGGGCCATTGCTCGCATGGCTCGGCATCGCCGTGGTGATTGCGCTGGGCGTGCGCAAGTCGACAGCTGGCCCCAACCGCTACGGCGAGGCGCCTTTCGAGGCCTGAACCCGCCTATTTGTTGCGCGCCATCTCCGCCTTGTAGGCATCGAGGCTGATCGGCCGCCCGAGAAATTCCTCGACCATCTGCGCAGCAGGCTTCGATCCGCCCGGCTGCAACACCACGCGGCGATAACGGTCCGCCGTCGCCCGGTCGCGCAGGCCCTTTGCCTCGAACTGGGTGAACATGTCATCGGCGATCACCTTCGACCAGCGATAGGTATAATAGACCGCGCTGTACTCGGTGAGGTGGCCGAAGGCATCCTGGAACTGGCTGCCCTCCATCAGCGGAACCATGTTGTATTGAGCGTCGAGCCGCTTGACCTCGGCGCCGATGTCGGCGGGTGCGGGGCCCTGATGCAGCCGCAACGAAATGTTGGCGAGCGCGAGCTGGCGCATGTCGGCGAGGCCCAAGTCGAAATAGCGCGCGGCGTTCATCTTGGCGACCAGCTCACGCGGGATCGGGTTGCCCTTGGCGTCGCGGGCGAAGCGGCTGAGGGTGTCATAGTCGAACACCCATTCCTCCAGCATCTGCGAGGGAGCTTCGACGAAATCCCACTCGGTCGTGATCCCGCTGACACCGGCCCAGCGCTGGCCAGGACTGAACATGCCGTGCAGCATGTGGCCGAACTCGTGAAGGAAAGTGACGACGTCGCCGTGCTCCATCAGTCCGGTCGAGTGATCGCCTGCGGGCATATTCATCACTAGCGCTGCCACCGGAATAGATCGCCCGACAATGCCGTTGCGCAGCGGCACCATGTTGGCGTGGTTGTATTTGCCTGGGCGCGGGTGCGAATCGAAGTAGAACCGACCGATAACCTTGCCATGATCGAGTAGCTCGTAAGGCTCAACCGCAGGGTCCCAGACGGCTGTCTTCCAGGGGCGGATTTCCACGCCGAACAGATCCTGTGTCAGGGCCAGAATACCGTCGCGCACTTGGTTGTAGGCGAAGTATTTGCGCGATTCCTGGCGGTCGTAGGCATAGAGCGATTGCTGGACCTGACGGCCGAGGTAGGCGTTGTTCCAGGGCTCGATTTTCGTCGCGTCGGGCTGAGTCAGCTTTTGCGCTGCGAGCTTCTTGGCATAGTCGCGCTCCGCCGCTGGACGCGCCGCTGCGGCCATGTCGGTCAGCAGCTTTTCGACCTTTTCGGGCGTCGTCAGCATCTTGTCCTCGAGCACAAGTGCCGCATAGTTGGGGCGGCCTAGCAGTGTGGCAATCTGCTGGCGCAGGTCGAGCACGCGGCGCAGCACCGCATCGTTTTCGCGGTAAGCACGAGTCAGATTGGCGAGCGACAGGCGTTTGCGCAGCGCTTCACTTTTGGCATAGGCCATCACCGGATTGATATCGGGATAGTCGGTGGAAATCACGACTTTGCCATCCGCGCCCGGCTTGTGCGCAGCGATATAGTCCGCGGGCAGACCCTCAAGCTCTGCCGGATCGGCCGTCACGGTCTTGCGGCCCTTGGCAATATTTTCGGCGAATTCGGTCGAGGCTTTCGCGAGTTGCTCTTGCAAGGCCTGAATCCGCGCGCGCTTGGCAGGATCACTGGCGACGCCGGAGCGTTCAAAACTGGCGAGTGTGCGCGTGAGATAGAGCTTGGTCGCATTGCTCATGCCAATCGTCGGAATGGCCTTCAGCCGGTCATAGATCGGCCGCGACAGGTTGAGCTTGCTGGTGGCATTGGCGACACGCACTTCGCAAGCGGCGCCGGCCTGGCGGCGGGCGTCATCGGCCATGATCTGGCGATAAAGCGTCGATTCGCCCGATGCTGCAGTGATCAGGTTGACGATATCGTCATAGCGCTGGAGCGTGCGGAGCTGGGTTGCCGGGCCCTTTTCGGCCTCTAGTTCGCTCTGGCGACGCTCGATTTCGGCGATCTCGCGGTCGCAGACTGCTTTGAGCGTGGCGGCATCCTTGGCATCGGCATGGATCGGCTCGATGAAGCTGTCGATCGGCAATTGTCTGGCCTGCGCAGTGAGGCTGGTGGTTGCAGCGAGCAGGGCGGCGAGCGTCATTTTGCGAAGCACGGGGGAAATCCTTGTTTTTAGGTTGCAACGCCGAACCTAATGCGACTTTGTCGCAATGGCAAATCGGGTTGCCCCCTATTTGTCTGGCGTTGTCTTTATCCGGCATTGCGCCCAAGACGTATGCCATGCCCCGTCCCCCCAAATCGCCTCCCGGCCTGCCGTCGCGCAAACAGATCCTAGACTTTATCGCCCAGTCGCCGACGCCCGCCGGAAAGCGCGAGATTGCGCGCGGGTTCGGGCTACAGGGGCAAGAGAAGATCGCGCTCAAAGCCATGCTCAAGGATATGGCGGAAGAAGGCCTGATCGACGGCAAGAAGACGGCGTTTCATCGCATGGGCGGGGTGCCCAGGGTTACCGTTCTGCGCGTGGTCGGCATAGAAGACGGCGAGGCGATTGCCATTCCCGATACATGGCAGCCCGATGACGCCACCCCGCCGCCGCGCTTGCGGATGGTCGAGCGCGGCAAGCACTCGGCGCTGAAAGTCGGTGACCGGGTCCTGGCGCGCACCGAGGAAGCGGGCGCAGGCTGGCGAGCGCATGCGATGAAGAAGCTGCCGGCGCTGTCGGATCAGTTGCTTGGCGTGGTGGAGTTCGATGGGGCCGGTAAGCCGTGGCTGGCGCCGGTCGACAAGAAAGTGCGCAATTCCGCGCCGATTGCCGATCTGGGCAGGGCGGAGAAGGGCCAACTTGTGCTGGCCGAGCCTACGGGGCGCGGCCCACGCGCGGGCGTCAGGGTCACCGAAGTGCTGGGCGATCCGCTGGCGCCGCGCGCCTTCAGCCTGATTGCCATACACAAGCATGGCATACCCAATCACTACACTGAGGAGACTTTGGCAGAGGCGGAACTGGCCGCCAGATTGCCGCTGAGCGAAGAGAAACGCGAGGATCTGCGACACCTCCCGATCGTAGCCATCGATCCGGTCGACGCCCGCGATCATGACGATGCGATCTGGGCCGAGCCCGACACGA
>Ga0114974_10002414_pt1 | contig 14327 bp, 9 predicted proteins | sample S_130206_EF_Meta_FD_87318 | JGI IMG/M metagenome (GOLD analysis project Ga0114974, IMG submission 87318) | Freshwater microbial communities from Lake Simoncouche, Canada to study carbon cycling - S_130206_EF_MetaG | ecosystem: Environmental > Aquatic > Freshwater > Lake | place: Lake...
CTTGACCTTCTGATTTTTGAGTATACCAAGAAACGTCTAAGTTCACTCTGTTTTTCAAGAAGCTAAACTCACCACCTACCTCTATTGCAGTTACAAACTCAGGCTTTAAATTAGCATCAGGTAAAGTATTACCTACTGATAAACCTACGTTGTTACCGTAAGGGAAGTTACTACCGTTATTATACGCTAAATCCAAACCATACAATGGAATGTTGTCATTACCATTCTTGTTATAAGATCCACGTAATTTAGCATAGTTCAATACATCGTTTTTTAAAGCAGGTAATGCATCTGTTAACACAAATGACAATGCCGCACCATAATACAAGTAAGAGTATTGATCGGCAGATCTTGTTGTTTTAAAGAAACGAGAAGTCGCATCATAACGTCCAGTAAGGTTTAAGTTTAACCACTCCATTCCTTTTAAGTTGGTGTTCATATCCGCATAGTAACCAAACCTACGCTCGGTTGTATTAGATTCAGAACCAGCTAAGTTTCCTTGTCTGTTAGAAATATTGTAAACATCAGGAACCACAATGGAACTAGATGAAACAGAGATTGACTTCGTATAACGTTGGTATATTGAGTAACCTAAGTTCAACTTGTTTTGTGTGATACCTAAATCCTTTTGGATACGTACTTGAAATTCATTGTTTAACACATTCTCTGTAGAAGAGTAATCGTTAACACCACCTAACACGTCAGAAATGGCGCGGTAGATACCAGGATAATCATCATCACTTTGATAAGGAGCCGGAATGAATGCGCTATTTTTTGCCCAGTCAGAATATTGGAATTTCTCTTGTGTGTTTTTACCAGTACGAGAGTTATTCATGATAGCTATACGGTTATACAATTGTAACCAAGGGGTTGCACGATAAGTGATATCGAAGTTACCCGAGAAGTTAGCGTCTTTGTATTTAGCACGGTTAATATCCTTATTGAAATAAGGGTTATTATAATAGTCATTGTAGTAACCATTTGGATTAGCGAACTTATTGGTTCTCCAATTTCTCATGGTAGTTAAATCTACCCAAGAAGCGGTATTAATGATATCATTTTGGAAATCAGAAGTAGTTCTGTCATATACAACTTGTGTATAGGCAGCGTTAAATAATGTAGAAACCTTACCGTATTCTCTTGTAGACTTCACACGAACACCAGTTCTATCACTTAAATCTCCAGGTACAATACCATTGATTTTTTGATTTTCAACTGATAAGTAGTAGCTACCATTATCATCACCACCTTGGAAGCTTGCTTGGTTGTTTGTAGAAACACCAATATCAAAACTATTTTCACGAACATTAGCAACGTTCGAATAAGGGATAATCAATTTGCTACCGTCTTGTAATACACGGCCGGCAATACGTTGGCTACCATCATAAGCATCACCATATTGTTGGTTTTCATAAGATCTCCAGTTTGCTTTCGCACGGAAAAGAGGATCCTTATTGTAGGCCGCTTCACCATATACATATGGATAGTATTGAGAACCAGAACCATACTTGTCTTGGAAGGCAGGTAAGAAACTAACTTGCTCAAAGTTGGTCGTATTGGAATATTGAATTTTCAATTTTCCTTTACTACCTTGTTTAGTTGTAATTACCAACGCACCATTCACACCCGCAGAGCCATACAATGTAGCCGCTTGTCCACCCTTAAGGATAGAAACGTTGTCCACATCATTTGGATTAATCAGTGCTAATGCAGTTGCGGTAGTTTGCATACCATCAATTACAATTAATGCTTCGTTATTACCAGTTAATGAACGGTAACCACGTAATACCACCTTAACGGAAGGATCAACGCTGTTATTTACAGTATACACCGCCAAACCAGAAACCTTACCCGCAAGGGCTTGTGTTAACTGAGGAGAGCGACCTACTGAAAGTTCTTCACTAGATACTTTAGCATAAGAGTATCCAATCTCTTTAGATTTTTTACGGATACCTTGAGCGGTAACAACCACATTGTCAAGCTCATCTGCTTGACGGTTCAAAACAATACTTAAAGTTGTTGCAGTTGCTTTCACTTCAGTTGAAGCGAAACCAGTAGCACTAACTTGCAAAGTTGCATTTGCAGCAGCATTAATTTTGAAGTTACCATTAGCATCAGCAACTGAGGCTGATGTTTGACCCTTTACTTTCACTGTTGCATAAGCTACCGCAACGCCTTTGTCATCTTTCACCGTACCGGTTACTGAACGAACCTGCGCATTTGCCGAAGCGAATACTAAAACAGCCAAGAAGAGTGAGGTTACAATTTTCTTCATTTGCTTTTTGTTTTTACTTAAGAGTCTAAGATAAGAAAAAAATTAAACGAATGTTAAGGATTAGTTAATAAAATTATTATTGGTTCTAAATAAATTTGATAATAAATTAATATATAACTGTTAATCAATCATATATGAACTCAATTATTTTAATATTTGTTTAAAATTTTTGAAAAAAAACTTAGAAAAATTGGACAAAATTCACGTATGGGCACAAAAAAAGGCATAACAGACTAGTGGTTATGCCTTATTGAATGCCTTAGGAAAGAGAAAATAGCAGAAATCAACTACCTCTTGATCCACCGGTTTTAATAGGTTTTTTATTCGTGCCGCCAGAAGACTTAGTGTTGGCTTTAGCGATAAACTTTGAACTACCTCCCGCTTGAGGTGTAGTTTTGGTTGTAGCAGCTGCTTTTTTATCCGCTACTTTCTTATTAATTGCAAATCCCATAGTTAATTATTTATTACATAAAAGTAAATAATAAAATTGGGAATATTCAATAAATAGTAAATCTTAAAATCTTAACTACAAGGAATAGCTTAATAATAACATGCCCCTATACTCCGGTTTCATTAATGTAAAAATAGTTGCTGGCAATTGAAACTTGCCTACAATTTCAAACCCATTTTTTTGATAAAACTGCAAAGCTTTTGTCGCACTATCCATTGCTTTTAATAAAATTATTTTCTTATTCATTCTAATAGATAGCTCTTTTGTAAATTGAATAAGTTGGGATCCGACTCCTTTTTGAATAGCCGAATGCATGATATAAATTCGCTCTAATTCTAAACTTGTATTTGCGTCAAACCCTTTGCAATTAGGATTTATATTCAATTTTAAATAACCAACGGGCTCCTTATTTAAATAGGCGATAAAATGTAAATTTTTAGGATCAGCTATTTCTTTTTTTATTTTTTCAACTGGATAGGCGTATTCATTTATATACCAGTCAATTCCTCCTTCCTCCCATAAGTATGGGTAATGTGGAATGTAAATTTTCTTTGCAAGATCACTTAATAATTGCGCTTAGGTAATATCTATTTGCAGAATTTGTAGTGGACTTGTCATTGAAAAACAAAACTACATTTTTATAGCGCTCATTCCGCCATCCACATGTAAAATTTGCCCTGTTATCCAACTTGATTTCTCAGACAATAAAAAACAAGCCATCTCCGAGATATCATTTACGCTACCCACTCTTTTTAAAGGATGACGGAGCGCATTGGCTTCCATTTTTTGTTCACTATTTAATAAACTAGCCGCTAAAGGGGTGTCCGTTAAAGAAGGTGCAATACAATTTACTCTAATGTTGGGAGCCAATTCCGCAGACAATGCTCTGGTAAGTCCTTCGATCGCTCCTTTGGAAGCAGCCACCTGTGTATGAAAATTTAAGCCCAATTGAACCGCAACGGTAGAAAATAAAAGAATGGAAGCGCGCGCGCTATTTTTTAATGCCGGCAATGCTGCTTGAATTACTTTAACAGCGCCTCCTACTTGTAAATTAAAATCTTGTAAAAAATCGCTAGGCTGAATTCTTGCAAAAGGCCTCAAATTAATAGTGCCTGGACAATATATTAAACCATCAAGAGTTGTTGGTAAAAAACTAAAATCAATGGACTCGTTTAGTACATTTAAAGGATGTGTGTTAAAATTTTGAACAGACTCCATGGGATGCGAATTAAAAGTCCCATACACCTCATGCCCTTCTTTTATTAATTGTAGCGCAATTGCATTTCCAATCCCAGATGAGGCACCGACTACTAAAAAATTTCCCATGACATTAATTGTTTAAAAGTAATAAACAAACAATTAAGTGAAAGGTTCAATGAAAAAGGAAAAGAAAAATAATATGATTAAACGCTAAGTAACCCGGCCTTATATAAATTGGTAATAGGCTTGTTATCCCAACACAATTCAAACCCATCTAACCCTTGTTTAGCATAGCTTTCCTTAATTTCGGTATAGGTTAAACCATTTCCATTTTCGATACTCAACTTTGACAATAAATGTAATAACCAGTTGCCTACTGCGGGTGCTAAACTAATGTCAAATGCGGTTTTATTGGTCTGAAAATGTAAATTCATTTCTTCCCATTTAGTCCCTTTTTTTGACCGTTGAACGATTGTTGTAGTTGGCATTACACCAACCCAAATTGCCTTGTAATGATTAGTTGCATTTATTTCAGGAACAGATATTGCTTTTAAAATATAGTCGGGTGGCACAGAAGTTTTTGGAATTTTAAATTCAAACCATTTTTGTAAAGGCAATTCAAAACATGCACCATGCATATAATTTAACAATGCCTTTTTTAAACCAAAGCCGAAAATTTCGTGATTCGCTCCAGTTGAATCTATATGTTCAATATCATTATTGGCAAATGTGCCTATCTCCTCGGTTACTTTTTTTACTTTATATTTTTCGGGATTTAATCCAACGGGACTATGTGCAGTCATGGTAAATAAATGCCAAAAAGCCGACTGCAGGGTACCGGTCTCAAAAAGCTGTCTTACCATTTCTAAAGAGTCTACTGTTTCTTGAACAGTTTGTGTTGGGAAACCATACATTAAATAGGCGTGTACCATAATGCCGGCATCGGAAAAGTGCTTACTTACTTTGGCCACCTGCGCAACGGTGATGCCTTTATCTATCAGATCCAATAACCTATCCGATGCTACTTCTAACCCACCACTCACCGCAATGCAACCTGCCGCTTTTAACAACAAGCATAAATCACGAGTAAAGCTTTTTTCAAATCGCACGTTGGCCCACCAGCTTACAATAATTTTTCTTTTTATGATTTCAATGGCCACCGATTTCATTAAGGATGGGGGTGCAGCTTCGTCTACAAAATGAAAACCATGCTCTCCTGTTTTTGCAATTAACTCCTCCATTCTATCTACAATTAAAGAAGCAGCAATGGGTTCATAGGATTTTATATAGTCTAAAGAAATATCACAAAAAGTACACTTGCCCCAATAACAACCATGTGCCATGGTTAATTTATTCCAACGACCATCACTCCATAAACTATGCATGGGGTTAATAACTTCAATGGCCGAAATATATTTATCTAATAATAGTCCATCGTAATCGGGCGTACCCACTTGACCTTGTTTATAGTCCGAGCAATTTGTATTATTGATATAAGTAACCACTCCATTAACCAAGGTAAAACAACGTTTTAATTCATGTTGTTGTTTTTTGCCGTCAAGGTGCTCAATTAAAATTTCAAGGGGTGCTTCACCATCATCTAAAGTAATAAAATCATAAAATTCAAATACCCTTGCATCACTTAAGGATCTTAGTTCAGTATTCGCGAAACCCCCGCCCATGGCTACTTTCGTGCTAGGATAATATTGCTTCACCCACTGCGCGCAACGCAAGGAAGTATATAAATTTCCAGGAAAAGGAACGGAGAGGCAAACTAATTTTGGATTCACTTCCTTTAATCTTGCATCCAAAATTTTAATTAATATTTCGTCTAAATAAGTAAATGGTTTTTGCAATGCGTTGTATAAATCATCAAATGAATTTGCTGATCTTCCTAAACTTTCAGCATAACGACTAAATCCAAAATGTTCGTCAATATTTTCTTTAATTAAATCACTAAGGTCTTCCAAGTACATGGTGGCAATATGCTTGGCCATATCTTGTTTTCCCATACTTCCAAAAGCCCAATTTAAATTGTCTAATTGTTCAAATCTACTGGCTTCGGGTAAAAAATTGCGCGTACAAATTAAATGAGCGAGTGTATTTGATTTTCCTTGCAAAAACGAAATCACCTGATCAATTGTTTTAATGTAAACCTCTTTCAAAGCAAAAATGCGCGCGCTGTTTTCAGATAACAGTAGGGGCGCAGTTTTATTCAATTGCTTTTCCTGAATAGACTTGAATAAGTTTTCTAATCCCTCCTTGCAAAAAAGTGCAATCGTTACTTCAATGCCTAAATCGGCTTGAACCGCACTTATTCCTTTGGTATTAAAAAAGCCTTTCAAATAAGCCGTAGCCGGATAAGGGGTATTTAGCTGAGTAAAAGGTGGGGTGATTAAAAATATTGGGGCGCTCAAAAGGGTTCCATTTAAAAGCAAAAGTAAGGCTATACCTTAGTTGAATGAATACTTTGCCTATTTTTTATACTATTTGATATTAAATTATTGAAATTTTTATTATAATATTAATTTATTTAATAATGTATAAATTAATGGATATTAATACTTTTTTATATGATAAGTAATCTATTATCATTGATATACGGAAATAATCAAGCTTTGAGGGGTAAATAAGCGAATTGATTTAGAAAATTTAACGAAATAATAACTAATTTAGTCATTCGAAAAAACTAAAAATTATGAGAAAATTTGTCGCTATCCTTTTATGCGCAGTTTTAGCAGTTACTCAGGTTTCCGCTCAAAACAGAACAGTAAGAGGTAAAGTAACGGAAGACGGGAAAAAACCTGTCGCAAACGCCTCTGTCTTAGTGAAAGGTTCTACTTTAGGAACTAAAACTGACGACAACGGTAATTACACAATTGCTGTTCCAGCAAATGCAAAAGTATTATCATTCAGTGCTTTAAACTTTGAAACACAAGAGGCAAGCATTGGATCTAAAACAGAAATAAACGTAGTATTAACTGCTAAAGTTTCTGAGTTACAAGAAGTTATTGTAACTGGTTATGGTACCACTAAAAAAGCTGCCAACACTGGTTCCATTGCTATTGTTAAAGCTGCAGACATTGAAAACTTACCATTTAGCTCTGTGGATAAAGCATTGCAAGGTAAAGTTGCAGGTTTACAATCGGTTGCTTCTTCTGGTCAACCAGGAGCGAGTCAATCTATTTTAATCCGTGGTGCAAGTTCAATCAACGCAAGTAGTCAACCATTGTGGGTAATTGATGGAGTTCCTGTGAATGCAGGTGACGCATCTCGTCTACAAACAACAGGTAACTTATTAAGTACATTAAATCCAAACGATATTGAAAGTATTTCAGTATTAAAAGATGCCGCTTCTCAGTCTATCTATGGTAGCCGTGCTGCGAATGGTGTAATTGTAATTACGACTAAAAAAGGTAAAGGTGGTAAAACTAAATTCAGATTTGATACTGAAGTTGGTAGCTCTGATGTAGCTTACCAAAACCCTAAGTACTTGCCATTGGATGCAAATGAGTACATTAACTTAACACGTACTGGTTTAATCAATGCAGGTTATGGTGCTGCTACTGTAAATGCGCAAGCAATTGCTTTAGGAGAAGGTAATGGTATCAACTTTAACTGGTATGATCACGTAATGAGAACGGGTTCTCAAAGACAATTAAACTTAAGTGCGGAAGGTGGTAACGATAAAACAACCTTCTTCTTGTCTGGTGGACATTTCTTCCAAGAAGGTACTTCTATCAACTCTCAGTTGGCTAGAAACAACTTAAATGTTAGAATTAACAACAAAGCTACAGACAGATTAACCTTAGGTTTTAATATGAATGTGGGTAATGTTAGCCAACGTGCTCCATTGAATGGTGGTGCTTTCGGTAACCCATTATTAAGTACTTATTTCTTATTGCCTACCTACTCTGCTTATAAAGCAGACGGCTCTTATAACTATGTGTTAAACGGAGGTTTACACAATACAGTTGCTTTAGCCGAATTAGATAAGCGTTTCTTACGTCAAACAAGTGCAAGAGGTAGTTTATCTGCTGATTATAAAATTTTCGACAACCTTAAGTTTAGATCAGTATATGGTATTGACTATAACAACTTAGAGGAAGACCAATACAATAACCCAAATCATGGTGATGGCGCTGCAACAAATGGTCGTGCATTTGCATACTATACCCGTTATTTCAACTACGTTTGGACAAATACCTTGGATTTCACACAAAATATCACGCGTAACGGAGACCTTACTACTTCCACTCAAATTGGATATGAGGCTCAAAAATCAGCAGGATATTTTTCTTCATTACAGTCTCAACAATTTCCTCCTTCTTTAAGCTTGGTTTGGCCAGCATCTGGTGCAAGTCCAACCACTTCAAGTGCAAGTATTTCAGAATATACATTTGAATCTCAGTTCGCCTCTACGAACTTAAACTACCAAAACAGATTTGTATTATCTGGAAGCTTCCGTCGTGATGGATCTTCTCGTTTTAGCAAAAACAATCGTTATGGTAATTTCTGGTCAATTGGTGCTACTTGGAATATTGACAGAGAGAAGTTTATGAACAATCAAAAAATATTTGATCAATTAAAACTTAGATCTTCTTATGGTGTGAATGGTAACGCAGGTATTGGTAACTATGAATCTCCAGCATTATATGGCTTTGGATTTAACTACAACCAATTACCAGGTTCTGCTCCAACGAACGTAGGTGACCCTAACTTAACATGGGAATTAAACAAACCATTTAACATTGGTCTTGATTTTAGTGTATTAAAAAATAGAGTAAACGTAACCGTTGAATGGTATATCAGAAAGTCTGAAAACTTATTATTAAGTGTTCCATTGTCTACTACAACTGGTTTTGGATCTGCAACTAGAAACATTGGGGCAATGCAAAATAAAGGTCTTGAACTTTCTATTAACATAGTTCCTGTTCAAACGAAGGACTTCCGTTGGGATGTAGACTTTAACTTTGCAAACAATGAAAACAAAGTAACTAGCTTACCAAATCACGCTGATATCGTTTCAGGTAGCTACATTTACCGTGAGGGTGTAAGTATCAATACTTTCTTCTTACGTGAGTGGGCCGGTGTTCATCCTGGAACAGGTGATCCATTATGGTATGATACCGATAAACACGGTGCTTCTACAAACGTATACCCTGGTGCTAATGCACGTATCTTAGCAGGTCAGGCTTTGCCTAAATACTTTGGATCATTAACCAATGCGCTTAACTACAAAGGATTTAGCTTAAGTGCTCAATTGTATTATAGCTTTGGTAACCAATCATTTGATACTTGGAGAGGTTATTATTTAGGTTCTGGTTTTGGTGCAACTTTCAACAAAGTTAAACGTCAATTAAACGCTTGGACAACTCCAGGTCAAATCACAGACGTTCCTAAATATATTTACAATGGTAACAAGAGCTTTAATAGTGGATCTACTTACAACTTGAACGACGGTAGCTTTGTTCGCGTAAGAGATATTCAATTAGGGTACAATGTTCCAAAAGCAACCTTAGAGAAACTAAAATTAGGAAGTGCTAACATTTATGTAAGAGGTACTAACCTTTTCACTTGGGTTAAGGATCAAAATTTACCTTTTGACCCAGAACAAGGTACTGGAAGCGCTACCAACTTGAACGTGTTCATTCCTAAAACAGTGACTGTTGGGCTTAGCCTAACTTTCTAATAAAAGTTAAATACAAATAGAAACGAATATGAAACGATTTACAATAAAAAATATGATAGTAGCAACAGCGTTATTGCTATCATTGGCTTCTTGTGAAAAGAGCTTCTTGGAATTAAACCCTCCAACCTCTTTGACACCAGAATACGCATTGGCTACAGAAGCGGACTTACAAGTTGCTTTACGTGGTGCTTATGCAGGTTTAAAATCTACTTCTTTATATGGTAGATCTTTACCAGTACTTGGAGACATCATGGCCGATAATACATATCAGTCTGTATCCAATACCAACCGATACACTGCCTTTAACGCGTATAACTATACCGTTACTGATGGTGACGTGTCGGGATTATGGAGTGCTAGTTACTCAGTAATTTTACGTGCAAACAATATCATCAACTCTAAGATTGCGGATAACGCAAACGTATTACAGTACAAAGGTGAGGCGTATGCCATTCGTGCATTGGCTTACTTTAACTTAGTTCGTTATTTTGCGACTCCATATACTCAAGACCCTACTGCTTTAGGTGTACCAGTTGTTACTGTATACAATCCTGATTCAAAACCAGGTAGAGCTAAGGTTTCTGAAGTATACGACCAAATTAACAGAGACTTAACGCAAGCTGCTAGTTTAATGAGCAAGTTTACGAACTCTTCTCAGTTTAGTAAGTATGCAGCTAGAGCTTTACAAGCTAAGGTATACCTAACAATGGGAGATATGACAAACGCAAAAACACTTGCTTTAGATGTAATTGCGAATAGTGGTTTCACTCCGGTGACTGCCGCTACACACGCAGGTTATTGGGCAGGTGTTGCACCTAGAACTGATAAAGTAGAAACTATGTTTGAATTGTCATTTGATGCAGTTGCCAACAACGCATTTGATGCATTGGCTTACATATATTTACAAACAGGTAACTATGGTGACATGTTATGTTCAACCGAGTTGTATGGTAAGTTTGATGCAGCTGACGTAAGAAAATCATTATACGCTACAGGTACAAGAGGTGGTTTAGCTTCTGTATTTGTAAATAAATTCACTTCATTCAGTGGTGACCACACAGATACTAAAGTGGTTAGATTTTCTGAGATGTACTTAATTGCTGCGGAAGCTTCTTATCCTTCGAACGCTGCTGATGCTTTGAAGTATGTTAATGAAGTAACTAGCCGTAGAGGTGCTCCAGCAATCGCTACTACTGGTGCTGCATTATTAGAGGACATTATCTTAGAAAGAAGAAAAGAATTGGCTTTCGAAGGGGAACGTTATCCTGATATGCAAAGATTGAAAAGAGGTATTGTACGTAGTACTGATTACCCTTCATCTGCAAGAACCATTGATTACACAAACTTCAGAAGATTGATGCCAATCCCTCAAGGTGAATTGGATGCGAATGCAACCATCAAAACACAACAAAATCCAGGCTGGAATTAATATTCCCCTGCAATTTTATAAAGAAAGGCTGCCTTTATGGCGGCCTTTCTTTTTTTAACGAATTATATTTCAAAAAATGCGCTAAAGCAATTAGTTTTAGGTTATAAAATGTCTTATGAAAACAATACTATTTACCCTTTTATTTTGTTGCTCATTATATACTGCAAATGCACAACTTTTACAGTTGCAGGATCCTGTTTCAAGTAAGAATTTTAATCCTGAAAAATATGCTGGTATCAGAGGTACTCCATTTTTACAGGACAAATGGGTACATGGCGCAGTGACAACCAATCTTGGTATTTATAATGATCTTGAACTTAAGATAGATTTATACGATAATGTCCTTTTTTATAATAATGGTGGCGAACCTTTTGAATTGATTGATAAAATTGTGGAAGTGAAATTATTTCCAAAATGGCCTGACAATAAGAATGAATTGGTATTCACAAAAGGCCTAAGCCAAGCGGGGATTAAGCCCGACCAATATGTTCAAGTATTAGTGGGCACGGGAGCCGTGCAGTTTTTCCGTTCCGATATTAAACAAGTATCTGAAATGAGTGAAATCAATGCAGGCATGGTAAAAACTTTCACCAATACAAGTAGGTTCTATCTTAAAAAAGGAGATCAGTTTAAATTTATTCGTCTCAACAAAGAGGATATTATGTCTTTTTTAATAGACAAAGACGCGGCGATCAATGCCTTGATAACAGAGAAGAAATTAAACTTGAAAAAGGAAGGAGATGTTGTGCAAGCAATACAGGCATATAATAGCTTGCCTTAAATATCATTATCATAAGGCAGCGAAATAACCTTAGGCCCTTTCTATACTGATACTGTTTTAGTAACACATCGCGCCAGTATTAATTTACTTTGTGTCATCATATCCAAATTTCTGATTCAAAGCAAACACGGCTTCTGCAGAAAAGTCATTGTTATGAATTAAAGCAAGTTGTCCGTCAATCAATCCTTTTTTAGTAGGTAACAATTTTATATTTTTCTCAAAAATGGAATTGGCTTCTTCTTGATCTGATGCACCAATCGCGGTAATAGCAGCAACCACATCTTCCATTTGTCGAATGACAGATAAAATTTGATTAGGAATCCAAGAAGTGATTGGGGTACCGCCTGTAGCCATTGCATACTTGGTGTTTGCCATAATATATTTTTGCACAAACTGCCAATGGCCATTTCTAAAATGATAAATCTCTTCTAATATGCCTAACAAATAACAAAGGCCCGATACATCTTTATTTTCAACGAGTTTACCCATTAAGCCCTTTGGATGTAATGTTTTCATTGAGTTTTCAAGGTCTTTGAAAAAATCCTGCACGCAGGTGGGGCGGTATAATCTAAGATCCAATAAATATTTAGTGAGTTCATTTTCTGGGTAATAAAAAATAACACCCGAAAAAATATCCTGCATCGGAATAATATCGTCCTGTGCGCCTGTTTGCCCTCTAAATGCTTTGGGCGCTTCCCATACATTTTCATACACTACTCCGTCACCAAATAATTCGGTATTCCCCTTCACTCCCATTATAAAAATTCTAAAATCATTGTATCGCTGCCATCTTGAAGCCTTCCACATTTCTTTTCTACGCTCATTCATCTGCTTCATGGTTGCCCAATTCTTTTCCAACAAATCGCCTACCGTTTGTGCTCCACCATGTAAGGCCTGAATGGTTTGCATTACAGTGCCTACTAAATTTGCTGAAAAACGATTGATGTCTACATGCAACATAATAAAACCAACCTCGTCTGGTTGACCCGAAAATCGGTTACACATGGTTATATTTTCCCAATTCAAATCGCCGGCCTCGTTTAATTTTTGATAATTACCTAATGAATAGGCATAATGATAGTCTAGCCAAGCAAAAACATTTAATTTATCAGCTACTTTACAAAAAGGCTGTGCAATATTTGCAGGTAATACATTTCTTGCTTTCCCATATTTGCCATCCTTTCTATATTGCTGAAAAGAGGGCTCTAATAAATAAGCAGAGGCTAAAAAACTATAGGATCTAAATAAAGCTTGTAAAACAAAAATATCTTCCTCCTTTTCAACAGCAGTTAAATGATTTTTGATCGCTAAAGTGGGTGCAACAATGCCATCTTCAGTATTCAAATAGCCAAATTCATTTTCATTTAATACAACAGGCATATTGTCCAAAACTGCTTGTAAATCATCATATTGGCTGGGTAATTTTACGAGTGGGGCTTTGACTGGTAAAAATCCATGCTCAGCACTTACATTAAAAAAGCCATCCGTGTAATTAGATAAAATAGACATATTAATTTGTTTTATTTAAACAGGGTATACCCTCAATATAAGCAAAATATTGTATACAAGTATACCTTAATAAACATCTAAATCTGCCCCATTTACCACTACGCCAGTGTATTTTGACTTTACTTCCTCCAGCAGGCTTTGCAATGTGGTGCCAAATGTTAATTGATGATTGAGTATGAGTAGTTTAGGTTTCACTTGCTTGGCAATATCCGCTAATTGATAGGTGGAGGTATGAAAATTGGAATGATAATCCTGCCATCTTTGCGTACGTTTTTTTAAGCCTGCATCGGAGTATACCTCATGTACTAAAATGTCGCAATCCTTTGCATATTTAATTAAGTTTTCACTGTAAGTACAATCTCCAGAAAATACAATTTTCTTATCCTTGGTTTGAAACACAAAACCAAATGCATTTTCCCATTGACCATGATTTACTTTAAATGCAGTAACGGATATATTACTGTCTTTATAAATTTCTCCTTCTTTAATTTCAGTAGTGTTTACCTTGTAGGCGATAGCGTCTCCTTTTTCCAAGCCCTTTATTCTTATATCAATATCTTCTTTATAAGCTTCCATGATATGATGGGTCATCTTTTTGGTGCCTACGGGCCCATAAATAGTGATGGGTGCATTGCGGTCTAACACAGCGGGTGTTAAAATAAGATCAGCCAAGCCTATAGTATGATCTGAATGTAAATGAGTAATGAATAGCGTTTTTAATTGCGCCGCTTCCAATGAAGAGAACCCTAATTCTTTTGCTTGCGCTGCCCTCCGTACCACACCTGGCCCGCAGTCCACTATATAGGAGGTATTGTTTACTACAATTGCCATGGAAGGGCCTGATTTATTAGGATCTGCAAAGGGGCTACCGGTTCCTAATAACACTAACTTGGTCTCGGCGTTTTGGGCTTTTACAAAGGCACAAGTCCCTATCAACAGCATTGCAATTAATGAACACTTTTTCATTGGCGCTATAATAAATTACCTAAA